>Ga0213865_10001559_pt1 | contig 14863 bp, 18 predicted proteins | sample PICome_6_FD_160100 | JGI IMG/M metagenome (GOLD analysis project Ga0213865, IMG submission 160100) | Coastal seawater microbial communities near Pivers Island, North Carolina, United States - PICO282 | ecosystem: Environmental > Aquatic > Marine > Coastal | place: USA: North Carolina...
AATCCTTCGCAGATAGTATTCCATTTTTTCATTACATCATCGTACGACGGTTTATTATCTATCGGTATATCTAATGTTATTTGCTCAAACTGCCTATAATCTATCTGATTTTTTTCCAATGATTTATATACAGGGTCAAAAAAGTTAGTCCTGCGATTGATACCTTTCGGATATTGAAATTGTATATAATTCTTTATCCACCATTTACCATTAGGTAATTCAACGATCTTCGGGTAGAACATATCAAGCCATTCCTTTTCATCTATTAGGTCTACTTTTGTATGCAGAACTAATAGCTCCCTATCAAACTCCCATATTCCCGCATGGTCACATCGGTCACAAACATACAGATATATGAGTTTTAAATTAGGGCTTAGACTTCTAAACCATATGTCATCCCACTTTCGGGTGTCTGTGAATATTTTCATAGGTCTTCAATTTGCACCCCAGCTTCATTCAATTTAGACTTCAGCTTTTCCCTAAGTTCGACATATGGCTCCATTGCCTCGATAACATTTTCCCTGTCATCAGGCTCAGCCATGCCCACCTTTGCTATTATCACAAAAGAAACACACATATGCAACATTCTCATTTCCTCTTCCCGAATCTCAAAAGTGCTTACGGGCTTTGGCTTATAATTATCATTAAAACTTACCATGTTTAATCTCCTAAATTGCATAGGGCTCCAATTTGTCAAGGGCTGCATCATACTCCTTTTCTGAGATTTTCTCATACTCATATTGGCATGTCTCATACATAAAATGCACATCTTCACTACTTACTGTGTGTATTGCGGGGTCATGATTATTTACCTCGCTATCAGGTAATATATTTACATTGCAATAATCTATCAATACTTTGTCTGTGTCGACAGAGCGACATATGCACTTAACATCAGAGGAGACAATTACACCTTTATGTACTGCATTGTCTTTGACATAATATACTGTTTGCCTGGGTTTATATGGGAAGGATTCTACTAAGTGTTTCATAATTTAAAATAATTCTAATTGATCTTTATTTGGTTGTGTAAGTGCTACACGCCTTACGGTCTTGTCTGTGACATCGCATTTTACGGAATCATGCTCCCTAAGGAGCCCGAGCTTTATTAGCTCGGTAACCCTAGGTCGCACTCCATTCATGTCTGGCAATTTCAGATAATCTTTAATTTGTCTATCCGTTGCCACACCTAGCATATCACAGGCAAATACCACCGCCTTGCAACGCTTACTTAATTTATCTTTTTCTTCTTCTAATGCTTTCTTACTATTCTTGTGGATCATATTTTGTACATTTTGCTATAACATTTAAAAGCTAAATCTAAGTCATTCTTTAAATAATATTCCGCAGTATCCTTATCACCACTTAGGTAATCCTTGGCAAATTGGGTTGCTTCATAATTATCTAACTTCTTACCAACACCTAATATCATTGCTAAATCATTTAACGATATCATTTGTTGGAATCCCCTTAGTGTCCACACTCTCATAGTATCAACTACATTTTTATGTAATACCTACCATTAAAAACAGTTGGCGAAACAGGGACATTTAACTGCCATGATCTTTGTATGAGAAATTTTAAATCGAACTCCTCAATATTATGTCCAATTACATGACCATAGGAATATGTAGCAGAATTAAAGCGAGTCCAGAAATCCTCTAATATTCTAGCCTCCTCTATATCGTGATTTCCCATATCGGTTAATCCTTCGATATGCATTAAATCCCATAGATTGTCTTCACTTGTGCCAGCATAGGGGAATAAGTAACCTATAGCGACCACTCTTCCTGTTACTGCCGAAAGGGCTGACCTATCGTGTTGCTTATTCCACCAATCGGCTTCCCCATCTTCCCATTCCTTATATTTAAGCTCTCTGAAGGCTTTTCTCTTTTCAGGGTCTTTCGTGTTTCCATACTTTGGTTCCGTAAAATTCGGATATGGCTTCCCGAATTGCAGGGTTTTCTTGTGGTCACCCATTGTCTCAATATCAAAGACAAATGTTTGATCCCATGTCGCAGGCTTTAAGCTATGATCTGGCTTCCTGAAATCTGAAAAATTTATTTCTTTACTCATATCAAAAGGGCACATCTTCGTCGATGTCGATGTCGATATCTTGGTTTACTTCTGGCTCTACTGAATCTAAAACTTCAATCGACCAAGGCACTAATGAAAAATAAAGTCTTTCATTATATTCCCTGCTTTTAATATTGAATTGGATTTTTAATTTAGCACTCTCGATGATCTTATTTAAATGCTTATCAATAGCATTATCATACATAGTAAACTCATACATTTGAGGATACTGATCATCTGTAAGAAGCTTAAAATTAAGAAGCCTTTTACCAGGTTTATATTCATTAATTTGAGATACTGACTTAACTGTACCTTCTGTTATATTTTGACTTACACTCATATTATTTATTATTTGGTTTTTTTTGTTTTGCGGGTCCCACAAGTTGAACTCTTATGGCACCATCTTCATAGAAATGATCTATCTTGCCACCTCTTCTTAGGTGCAAAACTTGATCTTTACTTAATTTAATTTGTATTACTTTCATATTCGGGTATTACTTCATCATTCCACCAACTAGGTTTGCCATGCGTACATCTATCCCAACTAGCGAATGATCTTTTGGCGATAGAATAATATTTCCGATATGCTACGACAGGATCACTGCTTTTAAACTCATCGGGCATAGCTTGCACAAATGGAGTTATTTGGTTTCCCTCAATGAAAAAACCATTATTTGCCATGACCATTATGGGTTCATAACAAGCATGCGTTTTTTCATATCTACGATAGAACTCCCGACACAACTCTACGGCATGCGTTGCCAGCCATATAAAATTAGCATGAGAAGCCCCCGCCCAAACAGCACAAGGATGATGCTTATAACCGCCTTTATACCTTTCACCTTTCTTGGTTACAGGCATTTCATGAGTCGGGCATCCATTACTAATTAACGCACATGCCATTAACTGGGCTGATTCTACGCACATTTTGGGTATGTGCTTATCGCACATATATTGGGCGCTTTGTGATGGTGAATAATCTAAGACGAATATATTCATGCAATAGAGCCTCTCTTGGCGATCCTTCCCCTTGCTCCATTAATCCTAGAGACATCAACACCATAATAGGCAAGTGCTTCAGCGACTTGACCGACATATTCTCTACTGACTTTCCATTTTCTACCTATATCTGCATGCGTGATCTCCCTATCATTCATTAGCTCTACTATCACGGGTACATTCTTAAAAAATCTTTTTTCTTTCTGAAATGATGATTTTTTACCGCTTTTACTAATACGATCTTTCAGGTGAACAGGTACAAACTTATTATCTGCCCATAATTTTTTCCTAGCTTGGCATGGAGATTTTGTATCCATAGTTATCTTCAAGACAGACCTTATGCCATCTAAAGAGATTTTATATAATTCGGTAAGGTCAGTCATAGACCAACCATCCATATATTTTTTTAGGATATCTTGTTGTATTTCTGATGATATTACTTTTCTTTTCATTTATTTTTTTGTTTTTACATTTAAGACATGGATTCCGAATCTTTTCGGTATGACGATTTCCATATTGCAAACATGACAGCACCTACCACTTCTTACGGGTTCAGCATTATGTGACGATTTGTATCTGATTCCTTCACCACATAAGCAACAAGGCATTATTTCATTATTAAATTCATAATGCTGATAGGTGCTATAAACTTTTTTATGAATATAATTACTTTCTTTGCTCATTAACTTCCTCCATTGCACTTACAAAGTTTGGGTGCTGATCAAATAGGAAATTTCTGTGTTTGAATAAATAATCAAACTGCGTTTCCAATAAATCTTTTATCTTTTTATCTGATAACTGATTACATGGAATATCAGTATTCGCACCTAAATTCTCTACATCTAGGGGCTGAATACCTAATCTTTCTTTTGCCTTTTCCAACGCCTCTTTATTATTTAGTTTATTATCCTTATCCTTATCCTTATCCTTATCCTTATCTTGGGGAGTTGCCCGACTCTTGACCGACCCTTGAATATTGTCAAGTTCTGAAGCATAATCAGGACATGCCTCACCGCTTAATAAGAACATAGCACCAAGGGCATACTTTCTAGCATAACTACTAGCTGAGCCTGTCATTTGACTAGGGCTCATTCCACCTTGCGACTTAGGTTCTCTAGCAAAAGCTAGGGAATTTATTTCCTGTGGATATCCCTGCTCATCAATTAATTCTCCATTAGCATCACTTAGTATAACATCAGCCTGCACATAAACCTCATCACCCATCTCTAATAGATGATCGGTCATTCGTAATACTAATTGGTTTGCTGCCAATAAAGGTTTAACTTCAGATAATATGTCTTCTACATTCCTGTAATTATATTTCCCGAATGAGTTCTTGGATGTTTTTTCACCCTTCAAACTATTCTGTACATTCTGAAGCCTTTTATTAAGAGGCACATTCGTGTTGACTTTTTCTTTTTTATCCATTTGGTTATTTTTACTTTCTATTCATTGTGGTAATGGTGCCCCCCTGTAGGTTTTTATCTTTCCCCTACAGGGGGGTTTTTTATAATATAATGACAAACCCAACCCTACTCACGGATATTGGGGCAGTCAAGAAAAAAAAATAATTTTTTTTAGGGTATATTTTAACCCCATTGGTCTGCCATTGCTTGGGCTATACCATCAAATGTTTTTGATCTTATATTGCGTCTTTCCTTTTCTGGTAAATTAAAAGCATCTGAGTACCATTTAGGCATTCGCTTACCAGATTTTGCTATCACAAAATCTCCTCTATCTACAAACTTAGTAGCCCTCAATAATGGTAGATTCTTTAACCATAGACATGTAGGCTTCTGAGCTTCATGCCCAAACATATACGGCTCTATGATTTGGTCAGGTTTCCTGATCTCACTACTGATGCAAGATATAGGATTTTCTATGCATATTTTATCTACATTACAATGCATCAGCTTCCATACAAAATCTAATGCTTCCCATCTATCCTTATACCTTTGCTCATTTCTTGAGCCATCCTTATTCTTAAGCCATCTATTACCGCTGATAGCAAGATAAGTGCATGGGGGGTGAGCTATCATTAAATCCCAGCCTCTCTCTAATATTGAAAAAACTGATCCTTTATAATGATTTCCTTCAGTTTGTGAATCTTGCAGGTCACATGACCATGCATCATGCCCTTTTGCGGAAAACTTATCCCTTACAGTTCCTGAGAACTCACAGGCTACGAGAACCCTCATTACACATGATTATGGAAAGGTAGGTGTTCCTGCCTTAGATGCCCCCTATATTCACCTTCTGGCTCATGGAAAGCCCTGACATGGGTAAACTTATCAAAACTCTGATTATCCCCGTCCCTATCCCTTATAATATGATCGCATATACTATGAGTGCTCACACACATTTTTATATCATTTGGTGTCCAAAAATTCCAACCCACATACAGGTCTTGCGTACCCTTACCTTGATACCCATCAAAATGTGCTAGTGCCAAAGCCCTGCTAGAGATCATAGTACATCCAAGCCCGACCCAATCAGTTGGCAATAAAGCACCCTTTCCTATGCCTGGGTATGTATATTCCATCCAACCACGCCTTCTCCAATTTTTCCCATTTAAGGTAAATATATTGTCCTTGGGTGGGTAACTTTTTACTTCTTCAGAAATTTTTCCCCATTGCTCTAATAATTTCTTATCTTCTTTTTTTAAATTACGCACACGTTCTTGTAATTTATTATACTTCTGTAAAACCTTTTCAGGTATTTCCCTTTCTGAAATAAGGTGATCTTCAGCAATTGGATTCCTGTAAGTACCAAACCCACCCAGGAAAGAACCTCCCCCCTGAGATGGATAGGTACACATACAAACATCATAATAGCCATTATCATACTTCAATGAATCTATGCATACCCTAATTGAGTTGGGGGCAATTAAAACATCGGATTCCAAGGAAAGGAAATAATCAGCACCCAACTGCCTAGCTCTTTGGAAGAGCCTACTTTGCATTTTAGCTATCAGAAATTGAGCATCTTCTTTATAATTGTTTAAACCAGAATCATCTAAATCCAGTTTAATAATTTCACTAGTCCAGCCCTCTGGTAATAAACTTTCTATATAACTGGTATATGAATTTTGTATTTCATCAGATTGATCGCCAACAAATATTATGTGCCCTTCCTTTATATTAGATTCATATATAGAAGCAAAAACCCTTCTACCGAATGCGGGTAATGCATATTTATATCTTTGGGTAGCACATGTACCGAGAATTAATTTCGACATAAATTAGCTTACTAGTAAAACTTTACCTCATTGTCAAACTTTGTAAATACAGGCAACTGTTCTCCTAAATCAGTAGTATATTGATCCTCATAGGTAACTTTCTCCTTAATATCATAACTTATCGGCTTTTCCCTCAGAAAGGTTACTTTCCCTTCATCCTCAAATGCTACATCACCTTTTACTTCTTCCCAATTAGGCTCTATATATGCTATTGGTATATCCTTGAATGTGATTCTATGAATTGCAGGAGAGTTGTCAAAAGTACCACTCTCATAAACTGCTAAATACTTAACTGATTGTAAATAATACTTTTTAGGTTCTTGCCCATTAGTATAATCGGCTCCACCAATAACATAATTAGTCTCAAAGTCTTGCCCAGCATAGGTCTTTATATCTATAGGCGCTTGGAATGTGGCAATTTTTCTTTCATCTTCGTCCCAATCTAGTTTAGTTATGCTATGTTTCTTTGCATACTTATACAAATACGAATTAAAATTTACTGATACTTTTACTGCAGATGCATTTTGCCTACTTCCATAAAGTTCTAATATTGTATTATATGTTCGTACTAACTCTTGTTCTATTTTTGTTAGCTTCGCGATGTCTTCTCTCCTAATATCTATATATTTGTGTTTCGGTACATCTTCAGTATCGGCATAAGCAATTTTTAGGGTATAATCTTTATTTATTTCTGGTTTTTGATTTGTAATTAAATAATGATTATAAATACCGCCATTTCCCTTCATTAGAGTCCTATATTGTGTGGTGGTTTGCTCAGAACTACTAAAGTTTATTCCACTAGTCTGCTTTACATTTTCCACAGTTCTGGTGATTCCCTTCGCACTATCAACGACTTCCCTAGTAACTATATATGTTGTTTGAAAAACATATGTATTATAATCAGCTCTAGTGCCAGAATATGAATAGTAATGCTCTATTAATCTTTGGTGGAGAGTATTAAATAATCCCGTCTTAATTGAACTTCCAGTTCTATATGTATATTCTACATCACTTACTGATCGCTTTATTGAGATATATGAATTACCATTTATGTCTAAGCCAATGGGAGTAACATGCATGCCAAACATATTATTCTCGTAAATAAAATCTTTCCCAATATCACTAAATAAATGCTTATCATAAATTGCTGGGATTATACTTTTGTCCGAAGTGCTTTGTGCAACTCCAAACACAAAAGGATCATTATTACTAACTTCTGATATGCATATTCTCCTAGAACTATCTTCGTACAATTTATTATAGTCATATGTCGGTCGACCATCATTTTTTGTTGATCCAATTGCTTTAGTGTATCCTTCCGTTCGATATTTCCTAAAAGTTCCTGCTGGAATTATTTCATATCTCCCAGCTATTGTATAATTAAATGATGATCTAGTAGTTACACTTGTGCCATATTCTAAATCTTTGTATGTGGGAATATTTGTATAGCTGGCTTTTCTATACATCATGATTCCGTTTTTGACAAATGTCTTAACACCATAGGATAAGACCTTGAAATTGCTTAATTCATAACCAATTTTATCTACAATAACATTCTTGCTCGTGATAGCTTTTGGCTCATAATTTGCCCATGCAGTAGAATTTTTTGATCTAGTCTCACTATTTATTTCTTTTAAGCTATTAATAAATATGGTGAGATATTCAAAGCTAGACTGGGTCTTTTGGTAAGACCCTCGGTATTTAGATGTGGTTGTTGATGTTATTGCGGTTTTTAATTGTACTGGTACCCTCTCAGCCCTATACGTCCAAGAAGTCTGAACCCTATCACTATAACTATACTTAGTTGAATCATCCGTGACATTAATTTTATATTGAACATTATTTCCAGCAAAAGGTAATTGCGGAGATTTGTATACTATTTCCTTTGATGCAAATACTGCAATTCTACGACCATCCCCATCAATACTATAATGAAAATTATTAGGGCTATAACCAAGGTGGTTATCCTTGATCCTGTAACTACCATACTCAGCATGATATAGTTTATTAGTTTCTACAATTATTGGTTTTGTAGTAGTAACTGTGGTATAATCATAATCTAATACAGGGCGAGTTTGTTTACCAATAAAGGTATTATATATTGAATCAACTAGTCGAAACTTGAGATAAGTAGTGGTGTTTTCAGATGTACCGACTACTGTATATATTTTTGTTGTACTTAATTGCGTACTATAATAATTACCTTTAGTGTCGGCGCCACCTTCTCTGAAGATACTAGTTTCTGTGGTATATACAATACTTGCAAAAAAATGCTCATATGGTTGCTCGACTGGTCCAGCTGGGTAGATACAAACACCAGGTTCTGCGGATTTTTCGAGTGTTGAAAATGTAGTATTACGGGTTCTTACTCTTCTTTCAGTTGCGCGTATAGTCGTGGTAAAAATTTTAGTATTACCAGCAAAAACGCCACCACCAGGGTTGACACGCCAATGAGCATTTTCCTGGCTACTCTCAGATTGGTAATCGCAAGGGTCATCAGCATAATCACGCCTTGTTCTGCCATAGTTACTCCTCTTACCATAAACACCATTTCCAGTTTCATTAATTTGCCCAATAGCAGAGAAATGCTTTTTTTGCACACCTGTTGTTGTGCTTCCCCTCGTGGTGGTATATTCAAATTCATAACTTTTGCAACCATCGTCAAAAGTAGCTGGAATACTTAAAGGCGTATCTGCACACGCACTAAGGTAAGAATCATATTCATATTCGACCCTATAATTAGTGTAAGTAGCTCCCTCCGCATTTCTAAAAGAACGCTTTTCCGCATCTTCTGTGACAGCCCCATTGAAAGTGCTGTAACCCATGCCAGTATTTGCGGTCATTCAGAGGTTACTAATTCAGAATAATATATATCTATGCCGTCAGCTTTATGAACTTCTAGCATTTTTCTAGCTTGTATATAATAATTTGTCTTAGCAAATTGATATAATACATTTCGTCCTTGGATTATACCTATCAATCTCTCAACCCTACTAGGTAATGTATTTTTTGTATAAGCTGTAGGAATATCGGGAGCTTCTTGACTAGTTTTAATTATTAAATCTGTAATCTCATTTCCATTTAGATTCGCACTCCAATAAACCCATGTTGGTGTTGTCACACCTTCGGTCAGGAATTTATCCCAATTTGATGCAAGTATCCCATTGACTGTTCCCCCATAAACAGAATACTCCAGGTCACTTTCCTTATCTCCTGTAGATTTAATTAGTATTCGCCAAGGATGATAATTTAATGCCTGATTATTTTTATCCTCTAGAGTTATTACTGTATTAGTTCCATCACTGCTGACTAACAATCCTGCCCCTGCAGTTATCCTTTTGCTATCAATTTTTGATTCTAATAATTGAATCCTTCTTTCGATATTTTGGATTTTTACAGCATCCATTACTTATTATCTATAGTAATATTACCCCCAAGCGCAGAGTTAGACTGTTTATATATTAATCTATTCCAACCCTTAGGTCCACTTAGTGTAAACTCGACCTCCTGTCTTAATGCTGTCCCCATGATTTCCAAATTGCAAGATGACACGAGCCAGGAAAATCGGTTGGGTTCTTTTTCGATATTTTTCGTATCAATATCTATAAAAGATGGTAATTGCTCAATTTGACCTACACGATAAATATATCCACCATTATCAGCGCTTGTACCTATTGCATTCTTAACTCCACTACCAGCATGAGACACAATGGTAGCTTGCACTATCATGCCGAGTTCTAAATAACTTGTCACCCCAGGTAAATCAAACTTTGCGGTTTTGGGAAACAACTTAAATGCTTTATTTGTATCAACTATATCATAGAAAGCTTGCTTAGAGCCCTTCGGTACTCCACCAAAAATTTCTTCTCCAAATTTATATCCATAAGCACTTTCATTCTTTTTTAAAGTTTCTGCATTATCGGAAATTTCTCTGCCTATTAAGAAATGCGGATGCGTCTCAATAGGCTCAGACCTAACTGAGCTTTTTACCTTCCATCGTCCATGTACGCTATTTTCTGGCACACCCTTATAGGTAATAGTTGCCCTACCTAAATTACCCTTTTGTCTTTGTACACCAAAATTCGTTTTAAGTAACCAATCTAGGTCAGGGTGTTCTTCTTCATTTTTTGCAAAGTTAGATATATCAAAATATTTTCCAGTAAAAACTATTGTCGATGTATATATTCCATCCGCATCTCTTGACAAAGTCTGTTCAGAATTTTTAACCTGGTTGCCATCTTGCCTGACATTCGAGTTAGAGTTAGGTACATATATTATTTCGTCTTCTTCGGTCATTAGTAATTCATTTCATACTCTTTTCGGCTTAGATCAGATTCAAGGATATCCCTCTGTCTATCTAAATTTTCTGAAAACTTGGTAGCAACCTCTAGGAGTTTGTTTTGTGTCTTTATTGCATTTTCGAAATCCGTTTTACCCTGAGAAAGATCACCAAGCTGGCTGGGTAATGTAAATTCAGGAAAGGATAGGTCTTCCTTACTAGGTATATTAAAGTCTAGGCTTCTTATATCATCAATTTTAGGAAGATCAAATGTTGGTAATTTGATATCGCTTAAATCTACATACTTTAAATTATTGGTTGGCGTATCATCGACTACCTTTGATTTGTCTACATAATCCCTGATATTGCTGACCTTAAAATCTTGAGCAAATCCACCTATTTCTGAAATATCTTTTGCTACAAGCTTCCGAACTTCTTCTGTAAGTTTTTTAATAGCATCAGTATTTCTATCCATAGGTCCAACTGATCCAGAAACATTACCGCCACCGCCAACTTTCTGCATTGAATCTGCTACTACACCAACTTGTTTTTTAAGCAAATCCCAAGTATCAGCAGGTGGAGTTTTGGCGATGCCACCATCAGTATATTTAGCTTCTGACTTTTCTAATACTTCCCCAAATGAAAGAAAATCTTCTACCAATTTATCGAAGTCCCGCTTTATGCCTTCCTCATCTTTGTTCCTAGATTCCTCGGATGTTGCCTCGCTGATCCTTTTTATTAGTTCATCCTTTCCTTCCTTTAAGCCATTAATGAATCCTGTTATTGCTTCATTAGAAGCACTATAATCAGGTAGCGTAAAAAAGTCATCAAACTTTTCTTCTAACTTTTCTATGGATTCTTGTGCGGTATTTAATGCACTATCTATAAATTTCTCCGCTCTTTCTTTTACGCCATTCTCGCTTAACTCCTGAGATTTTCCACCTGAAGATATAGCTTCATTTTTTAATTCAGATGCGATGTCACTAAAATCTTTTGCATTTAAACTCTTATCTAGTAAGCTAAAATTTTTAGCAAAATTAATAGGGTCCTTAGATTCATTATCATTTGTAACCATATATTGTTTATCTAATCTAGATACAATATTCTGTAATTTAGATAATTCTGTAAAATCTATTGGTATCTCTGTATTTCTTAATTTGGATATTAAATTTTTAGTCTCTTGGTCTAATTCGATTTTCTGTATTCTGTTTCCTTCTTCATCTAAAATTTCTTTTCCATACACACCGCCCTTTCCCTGCTTTGTTGCATACTCATTATACTTATCTAATGATTCAAATATTTGTGATGTATAATCCGCAAGCTCTTTCCTGAGATTATCAAACTTCAGCCCTCGATCTACACCCATAAAATCATCAACACCTTCAGTTAATACTGTATCCCTATTTAAGTTCTCCCTGAATCCTTCCTCCTTTTGGGCTGCATTGGCAGCCTCATCTGATGATTTAAACTGGCTTTGATATAAAACTCGGGCAACCTTATCACCTATTATGGGTAATCCCATAAGCTTGCTTGCTATATCATTTATAATATTAGAGAAATAAACAGGAATCACACTCAAGCCCTCTAATATTCCATTTTTTAACCCATTTGATATTACATTTACTATATCATCAATTCCTACAAATAGCATAGCATTAAACTTAGTCCATTGCCTTTCGAGGAAATCAAAAACTGAGCTAGTAATGCTTGCTATATTAACACCTAATTGTGAGAACATTTTGGTAACATAAAGTTTGCCCAAACCAGACTTTATCATCTGAATGCCCCTTAATCCGATTGCGACAAATGACCTGAAACCCAAAGCTAATGCACTTTCTAGCAATTCACCAAGTTTGCCTTCTTTAATGATATTCTTTAAGGCTGTATATGCACGATAGAAACCACGCTTCATGCCATCCCAATCGAGATTTGATAAATTAGTTATTACTCTGGTTAATTCTGATGTAATATCTTTCAATACAGGCTTTATAACATCACCAATCTTTATAAAAAGATTCATGAATGTCCTTTGCAACCTAGCAAACTTGAAAGACAATGTATCTGCCATTACGGTAAATGCTTTAGACATAGCCCCAGCGGCAGCCCCCGAATCTTCATCCAACTCTTGAATCATGCCTTGCACCGATTGTGAATTGAACAAGTTAATAGCTGCATTTCCAGCTTCGACTGAACCAAACAAATTCCTGAGGTCTGTTCCGCGTCTTTTCGCCACATCACCAATCATGGCTATGACTTCAGTGACTCTTCCTCCATCTCGTATAAATTGCTGAAATGGAGTGCCCCCAGATGCCTGAAGGAATGCAGAGTTGGCTTTATCTCCAGTTCTACCAAGCTCAATAAACATTTGCCTTAACTGCGTAGTACCAACCCGTGTCAAAGTACCTGTTGCAGCTAAAGCAGATATTGATCCCAATAGGTCATCCAATCTTATACCTAATGATCCAGCGGTAGGCAGTATTTGATACATGTAATCAGATAACTCCCTAAATGTAGTCTTAGACATAGATACTGCCTTAAACATCATATCAGAAACTTCTGCTACATTATAGACACCCTCACCGTAGGAGTTCATTACATTAGTGAACGCATCTACTGCAGTCTTAAGGTCAGTTACTCCAGCTATGGCAGACTTTTGTGCAGTTTCCAAGAACCCATCATCTTCCATCAGTGTCTCGGGCTGAACACCAGCGGATATAGATTGATACATGCCCCGTGTTACCTCTTCGGGTAATACACCAAACTTCTCGGAAAACCTGAGTGCATCCTTTGACATTTGATTAAATGCGCCCCGATTTGCTTTAGGTAATAATGTAAAAACTTCAGATATGTTTTTCTCGAAATCAGCAAAGGTCTTTGAGGATGCTCCTAAAATTGCGGGTAGACCTATTCCTGATCCAATCTTACCTAATGAATTTATACTAGCACTCAGAAGATTAAAACTCTTACGAAGCACTCCAACATTCTTGCCGAGCTTAGCCATAGTCTTATTGACCTCGGTCATAGCTCTTTTAAATTGCGCAGTATCAGCTGCGATTCTGACTTGTGCAGTAGCTGGCATTATTTAAATTCTATTTTACTAAGTTTTTTTAAGACATACTCATTCATGTCATCCTTGGCATCTCTTAGTGCCCTTGAAATAGCCTGATCTATATATTTTCCTTTTACGACACCTGGTACGGCAGATTCCCATATTACATATGGATTTCTACCTCTAGTAAAAATTTTTACCCTGGTATCTGGTTGTGCACCTTGATGCTGTCTAGGCTTGGGCTTAAATACTTTTGTTTTGGGCACTGGGCTTGGTCTCCAATTAGGATAAAGCATTGTTGCCTGTAGCCATGCTTTCCCTCTCCTCGCCCTCCAATTTATTGCAGCTTTTTTGCTTCTATATTTTACTGTAGCTTTTGCTTTTTGAGACACATAATGATATGGAGGTCTTAATGTGCCAATATTCGCACTTTCTCTCTGCTTAAATTCTTGTCGTATTTTTGTGGCAGTAGCTCTTTTTTCATAGAACACTTGCCTTAAACCTTTGACCTTTTTCGCAGAAGCACTTCTTGGGGAAAAACCTGTGACAACTTTTCTGGCAGTATGCTCAACCAAGCCAGAAGCCTCTCTTTTATTTACGACCAAATACCTATGCAAAGCAGCATCAAACTGCTTTTTATCATAAGATATATCAAATAATTTAGACATCTATTATAGGCGTCGAGTCTCTTTCGATAACCTTTACTTTAACGTCGTTATATTTATAGAAAGCCCATAGCAAATACCATAGGTTTTTTAATGGCATTTCCCAATAATAATCATAGGCTTTTTTCCCATCCCCTTTGGCAAGAGCGAAGCAAGCCATTAATAAGCTAGGAAATTCTACATTTTTTTTTCTGATACAACCGTGGCAATTTCATCTGGGCTGACATTCTTATCCTCGACCTCTACTTTTGCATCCATAGCCTCCCCTAATAATTCTGATATCTTCTGACCCATTTGACCAATTGACCCAAGGTCTACATTATCAGCCCACTCTATAACCTCTGCCTCGAAAGCCAATGATCGCCCACTCTCCGATCTCCCAAGTGAATTATCAAACAATACTGTCCTGACTTTTGCCAATTGATTCGCATGAATATAAAAAAAGGCTAGTGCTTCAAAAAATGGGACATCGGATTCTTTGCCAGATGTCATTGATAAATTAGCTATATCACATAAAGCAAGAGTTCCAGCTGTAGGCTTTCGGATAGAAACTCCAT
>Ga0213865_10001560_pt1 | contig 14848 bp, 22 predicted proteins | sample PICome_6_FD_160100 | JGI IMG/M metagenome (GOLD analysis project Ga0213865, IMG submission 160100) | Coastal seawater microbial communities near Pivers Island, North Carolina, United States - PICO282 | ecosystem: Environmental > Aquatic > Marine > Coastal | place: USA: North Carolina...
CCTTTTTCTACTAAGTTAACAAAATGTATGTATCTAGAACTATCTACATAATCGTAAGCGTTATTGTTAAATCTTTGGTAGTTAAGTATTGACGAAGTAGTATCACCATCAATACCACCAATTGGTACCATTCCTTTTACTCCAAAAAACGCATCTACTTTTTTCTTTGCAGAATCAATTACTGTTTGTGTTTCACATTTAGCGGAAAGTTCTACATTAATAGCGTCTACAAAAGTTGTTACTTCTATAGATGATGGGAAATCTAGGGTAACTCTTCCATCTTTTCCATTTCTCTCTATTAGAGATGCTTCTTTTAAATGGTACTTATCCACCATATTTGCTAAAACTTCTGCAGCAATAGCTTCATCAGTTTTTTCATAAATTAATGTCGGTAACTTATCTCTTCTCTCACTCAAAGAAGTAATCTCAGTATCTAAATTTGTGGTTGACAAACCTAAAACATTCTTTTTTAATTTGCCTAAGGCTCTTAAATGTTTACTCATTTTTTATTTATTTATAGTTGTTATTATTATTTAACTATAAATATTAAAGAATTTGGAAAAGGTTATAAAGTTTTTATAAATTATCTAAACACCAAATAGGTGTTTTTTCTCCCACATAAGAACCTCTAACGTTAAAATCAAAATATTCTACCGCCTCTTCTTCATCCATATCTTTGGAAAGTAATTCAATACATTTACTTACAGAGTATATTAACCTCATACTATCACTGTCTATACCAATAATAGCATCATCAAATCCATCCGCTACCAATACCTCATCTTCTGGGAACCATTCTACTATTTTATCAATCATAATATAATTCTAAATAAAGTGTATCTTTATAAACGTTAGTATCTTTTGGTATCCAACAACATAATTGTTCTTCGTCCAAATGGTAATGTAAAGATTCCATAATGATAGTATCGGTATATGGTATTTTAAATATGTTTACCTTACCATAAGCATCACAATTAACATTACTTTTTGTTTTACAACTAAAAAGTGTGAAGTATAATATTGTTAACCCCACTAACCCTAATATATTTTTTAATCTTTTCATAATACAATTATAGTAAAATATTTTTAAAAAAACAAAATTTTTTATAGAAATAATAATTAACTACACCTAATTGCTCATACAAGTTGACTTTTACAATTATAAACATATATTTATAAGTAATAACACTTAGTTACATATAAGTGATTTTTTAAAAACAAGGCCAAAATTATGAAAAAATTATTATTTACATTTATTTTTGTGATCGGAACGATTACAACTACATTATCACAAACAGAAACATTAATAGCTTCAGACTACATAGAAACTTTTGATTGGTCAGGTGCTTGGTTCTTTAACAACCCAACAACTGGTTATTATAGTGATATATCTGTTACACCAACCGCTAGTGCCGTAATCTACGGTACGGGTAATAATAGTAGAGAAGAGGATTGGTACTCACTACCAGCAGTAACTGTAGACCCATTCAAAGAACACATTTTTAGAATGAGGTTAGCAGCACAAACCATATCTTCACCAACGGCTAATACTGCGGGATTAGATGGTGGGGACTACATCACAGTTCAACTAAGTAAAAATGGTGGCGGATTTGTAAGTGAATTAAGAGTAAGAGGATTTTCAAACGCTACTTGGGATTATTCCTCTACTGCGGTCGCAAGTAAAGTTTCAGATGGTAATCTTACAATATTTACACCTTCTGGTGGGGGTGATAGAACTAACTTAGGTGATGGTTACTCTTACATTGAACTAACAATACCACCAGGACCTAGTTCAATAGCGATAGATGTTTATTGTAGGGTGAATAGAGGTGGTGAAGACTGGTGGATGGATAACTTTGAATTGTATGAAGTATCAGGTATTTCATTGCCCGTAACATTATTACATTTTGAGGGACAGGAAATTGGGGGTTCTAACATACTTAATTGGGCAACCGCTTCTGAATCTAACTCAGATTATTACGATGTAGAATTTAGTAGAGATGCATACAGTTGGTATTCTTTGGGTACAGTATCTGCAGCAGGAAATTCAAATATGACTTTAGATTATTCTTTTGTAGATGTAACACCATTATCCACTATAAACTATTATAGGTTAGTACAATATGATTGGGATGGTGAATTTGAGATTTATGGTCCGATTGCAATTGACAATAGAAAAGAAGAAAAACGTATCGTTAAATACGTTTCATTAAGTGGTCAAGAAATAAATCCAACATCTACGACTGGCCTTGTAATAGCGATTTATGAAGATGGTACTACTACTAAAGTGTACTTACAATAATTATTCTTACCACTTGAGTGATAAGGAGCACTGACACAAACAGTGCTCCCATCATTTTTAAATCACCTAACATAGCCTTGTTATTAGATTTTTTTATTTCCATACCTTATTAATTACTTCACCATTTCTAACCACTAAATACATACCACTAGGTGCATACTCTAAAGTTACTTTTCTTCCTGTCATATCATAAACACCATCGACAATATTGGAAGATTTATGGTTTGTTGAATTTCCATTACCATTGTTACCATTAACGTTAGGTCTTCCATTACCATTGTTACCATTACCGTTACCTGGATTAGAAGGATCAAAACCACCCTCATCATTACCATGTCCGTTGTTACCATCTGATAATATATCTAAATCAACGCCAATTACTGGGTCGTCATTCGGTTCAATTGGGGTTGTGTTTAATGATTGATAATAATGAGATAATGCCGTTTTAACTGCTTCTCCTGCCATTAGTCTTCCCGCACCTAACATCCCTATATAGTTTGGGTTCTGTGCGTCAATGTTAACTGCAGTTGACTGAAGAATGTATTTAACTTCATTTGGTGTAATACCAGGGTAAACTGACATAATAAGTCCCGCAGTTCCTGCTACGATTGGGGAAGCGTAAGAAGTACCACTTCCAAATAATGCCCAACCAGGTGCTGCCGTTAGTGGTACGTCATATCCTGGTGCGGTTAAGTCTACCGTTGAATTATACTGATGTGGTGTACTTCCATTTGGATTGTCGTGTGAATCGTTGTGGTCTACAGATGATACTGAAAATACAACATCATAAGCCGATGGGTAAACCAATTCAGTTGGTCCACCACAAGTTGAACCGTTTCCTGCGGAAGCTACTAAGAAAGTACCTAACCCATAAACTTCATGAAGTGCGTCATCTAAATACTGACTATAGTTACACCCACTTGTCCAACTCATATTAATTACTTTATAACCATCATATGCCGCTTGTAATACTTCGTTGTAGTTCATTCTGTATAAACCTAATTGTGTGTCATAACCGATACTACTAATCATTTGTCCATTATCAGTGTTACCACCCGCCAACGTAGCTACTGCAGTTCCATGTCCTTGTGAAGCGGTGTTTGTTGCGTCATAATGTAATACTTTCCCAGCTAAGTCTTCGTGATTTACAAAGTAGTTTTGATCTGAGATTGCAACAGGTACCGTACCATGTGTTACATCCCAAGCCGCTTGTGCCCATATCAAATCTAAATGCCAACTAGATGTGGTGTTATTATTATAATTTTGGAACAAAGAATAATCGTCTGGTTCATTTAAAGTTTCATACTTAGGTCCATACTCAATACCTGAAACATCAGATACTTTATGCATCGAAGCGTATAATTCCACTTCATCACATTGACAAGAGAACTCATATACTTTCTGTAAATGAGGTTGTCTTGAATTACTTAGTGGTTGTGTTACTTCAATACCTAAGTGTGCTTGTAGGTATTGAAATTCTTCATTTTGGTTTACTGTTTCGATTGACTCTGCAGTTGCCCATACAGATGATTGTCCACTAGCGTATGCAGAAAACGCTAAAGAGGTTAATAATAATACTATGTTAATAATTGTGCTTTTCATTTTTTCTATTTTTTTTAATTTAATCTATAACTTTTATTTTCCTAGTCCCAAATAATGTATTTTTTTGGTAGAATTTTACTACGTATGTACCTTCTTCTAAACCAGAAACATTTAATTTACGTAGTCCTTCTTCAACCTCCACAATTCTACTTTGGTTAGTGTTGGTATTATATAATACAACTGTTGTTATTTCTGCCCAATCTTGCCATTCCATTTTAACTGTTGAAATAAAAGATGGGTTAGGATAAATTCTCACTCTAAAGTTTTCTAATAAATTATTGTGATAGATAGAAGTTAAGTTAATTGGTTCTTTTTCGATGAAGTCAGTTTGACTCATAGCTTGTCCACTTATTAAAAGTGATGTACTTAATAGGATTTTTGTAATTTGTTTTTTCATTTTGTTTTTTTTTAATGTTATTTTAATTTACGATACATAGATACTACCATATCCTTATAATATCCATTTTTTGGGGTATTAATAACATTAAAATACAAAGAGTAACTTATATGAGTTAAGTAAACATACTTAGATAGTATACACAAATTATATTATTTCTATACTTATATAATAAGAAACCTTCCCAAAAAAAATGGACTTAAAAAAAACCGATAAAATTAACTTTTTAATAAAGATTTCGATAATATTTTTATCAATACTTAGCCCTTTGTTAATGTATTTTTTTTATGGAAAAATGGGTTCTATATCTGCATACTGGAATACACCCTTCCAACCATTATTTATATTATCAAATGCATTGACTACATATGTTTTTATGGATTTACCTAAATGGAAATTATCAGGTATTTTTTTATTTCTATTAACTTTATTTTCAATAGAATACTATGGTACATTACATAATATATTCGCAGTGTCATTTTTTATAGTTAATATCTACCCACTTTATAAATTAAAGAGATATAGGAAATTTTTAATACCTTATTTATTAAGTTGTGTGTTTTTACCTAACCTATTTTGGTTTGAGGTATCTGCAATAACAGTTTTATGTGTTTACCACTTAAATTTATTATTAAAAGTTAGAAAAGTTTTAAAGGGTGATTAAATAAATCCGTATTTAGATTTAACTCTGTCAGATATTGGTATAGGATCCCCATTTTCATCTATTCTAACGAATTTAATATTAGTACTTAGTATGACTGACTGAGTACCAGAATAAACATTGTGAGACCTAGCCTCTAATTCTAATGTTAAGGAAGATTTACCTATGTCTAATACCTTACCATATATTTTTAATAACTGCCCTTCTTTCGCAGGTTTCTTAAAAACACATTCATCTATCTTTACTGTAACCATACGTGGTGAATCACATACTTCCATAGCGTAAGCTGCGCCAGCAGCATCTAACCACGCTAAAAGTTTTCCGCCGAATAGATTTCCATGAAACCCTAAATCAGATTTCTTAATTGGGTGTGTAGATATTATCACAAAATCAGTCATATTATTTTTTTATACAAAGGTAAATATTTATATTTATAAAATAAAGTATTTGTGAGGGAAATATCAAAAAAATATAAGGAAGAAGTATTAGATAAGTACGGAATTAATATAGACTCTTCATATAGACTAGCGAAAAAAATAGTTAATATATATACTAATGTAGATGAAGAGGGTTATTTAAATATTTGTTGGGCGGGTAAATGTCATGATACCGATGTTTGGGTTGATAAGGATTTCTTAATAGACGAATTAAACTATAATTGGAAAAAATTGGCACACAAAGGTCTTTACAATTATTTTTTAGATATAATGGTAGACGAATTGGGTTTTGATAGTGACTTTTCGTTGATTGTTTTTGCTAACTTTGTATTACCAGAAATATATGACGTATACTTTAAACCATTGGAACCTGATTATATTAATGAGTCTTTTCGTAATCATATTGATAATGAAGAAAAACAAAAAAAGTATTTAGATTATATTTACAATGATTTAATTAAGAATACGAAATGGAGAGACGCATCTTTTAGAGATATTGATTTATACGATGGTAAATGTAAAAGTTTACAAGTGGGTATTAATTGGTCGACTAACCCACCATCCTATAATTACATACCACTTTGTTTACAAAATTATTTAACAAATACTTGGGGATTAACCTACGAAGAGGTGAAAGAGTTATTTTGGGGTAGATATGATAAACATGTTATTAATATGAAATTAATACGACACCAACCTTATAATTTAATAGAGTCTATGGATAGGAATAAAAAATATGAAATAACAAAAGAAGATTTAAAAAAACTTTTATATCACTACACTGTTGATATGGGTTATCATAAAGAAAGTGCGATAGAAGATTTAAAAGATTTGATTCGTTGGTTTAATAGTTTACCTAACAAAATAAAATTGTATAGATTGTTGTATTTAAATGATAAGAATGAGATAAACTATGATGAATTAGGTAGTCACTATTCTAACAATAAAAGAAGTTTAATTGTTAATCATTACAATAGAGGTAGTATTTATGGTGATATGGGTGAAGAAGCTTTTTTAATTACTGTTGTAGCACCTAAAAATAAAATAGATTTTATAGAAACGATTACCAATAATATACTTTTCCCAAACGAACAAGAAATTACATTAGAAGATAAAGGAAGAGGTGTTGATTTTATTAAGGTAGAGAAGTTATAATTTTTCCCACACACCATTATTTAATAACAAATAAGAACCTATGTGTTTTTTATTCCATTCATTTGGTGTTATAATACTTAGGAATAGTGTTCCATCATCTCTCTCATATAAGTGATATGTTTCACCTAAGATTGGTTGAAATGTATACTCTGATTCATAAACTATTTTACTATCATTATACTCATTAACTAATGATTCATATTCTTTTTTAATTTCAGTTAATCTACTATTAAAATACTTATCCGCTTTAATTGTATCACTCTTGTCGACTATAATAGGTTCAAAAGATTGAGATCCTACTGTGGTAGGGTAATGTTTTGTATTTGCATCGAACTTACCCGATTCTTCGTTAAATACTATATTATCAGGAAGTTTCTTTTTCATAGTAGGTGTGGTTTAGACTCCACCATTCCTGATAGTGTAATCTCCATAACCTCAGATTTCAAATGAAACTCTTTAATGTCCTGAGAACCACTGTAGGATAATGCAGATTTTAAACCATCATTTAATTTATCTATTATATATTCAACACTACCTTTAAATGGTATCATTGTAGATTCTCCCTCAATGTGTTTAGTAGATTGTTTGTGTGCGGATTTTGTTTCTAAACTGGCGGAACCTCTATATCTTTTATATAAAGAACCGTTTCCTTTCTCTACAATTTTACCAGGCGATTCTTTAGTACCTGCGAGTAAGGATCCTAACATCACACAATCCGCACCAACAGATAATGCCTTAGCTATGTCACCACTATTTCTAATTCCACCATCTGCCATAACAGGAACAGAAGAACCTTCAACACAATCAATTATAGATGTTATGTTTGGCACTCCATGTCCTGTTTGTATACGAGTGGTACATAATGAACCACCACCAATACCGACTCTTAAACCATCCGCACCCCATTCACATAAATATTCCGCAGATTCCTTTGTTGAGATATTTCCAGCGATGATGTCTACTGATGTTGGTAATACCTCTCTTAGTTTACGAATCATATTTTTAACATTAATGTGATGTCCATGTGCAACATCTATAAGTATGATATTAACACCACTTAACACTAACCTAACCGCTCTCTCAATATCTACATCATTAACACCTATCGCAGCCATAACTGGAATCTCTTTTATTTCTGAATGCCAATCATCATACATCACACCCCAATGTACGTACATATGGTTATTGTTAATATATTCAACAACTTTAGAAACTTGTTCACACTGTTCATCTATAGTCATAAACCTATGAATACAACCAACACCACCTAATTCTACCATTTTTATCGACATCTTATATTCACATACAGTATCCATACAAGATGCGACTAATGGTTTTAATAAACCATATCTTCTACTCACTAAAGTATTGGTGTTAATTGTACTTCTACTTTTCACTTCTGAATATTTTGGTACTAACAAAATATCGTCATATGTCAATCCTCTTTTCATTTATCTTTGTTTTGGTTTATTATTTCTAATTGTTCTTTTGTTAGTTCATTTCTATATTTTGGTATTTTATTTTCATTTAATAAACTACCCATTTCTTGTTCCTTTGTAAACCCAAACCATTCTAGTACATCATCTAATCGAATATATTGTTCAAATATATTTGTCGAATTAAGTATTTTTATTCTTTCTTCTAAAGTTAATTCTTCTTTATCCATCTTATTGTTGTGTTAATATTTTATACTCTGTGTACATATCGGAAAACCATTCTTCCAATGTTCCTTTGTAATTAGATTTTTCCATATCCATTAATGATATCGATAAGAATCTTCTACTTCTTTCTTTTATTATGTAATCAACGAATGTCATCTTTGTTTTGGTTAGTTCATTAATAGTGTTAATCGTGTTAACCAATTCTGCTTAATAGTGTTAATCGTGTTCACCACTTCTTTACTCATCTTTGTTTTGGTTTATTAATCTTTTTAATTCATTATACCCAACAAAGTCCTCAAATTTGTTATTGTATAGTTCTAACATACGTTTCGCAACTTCATAATGTTCAACAGTTATACAACTTTCAATAACTCTTTTTGTTTTATCCTTCGCTTTTATTTGATTTATCAACGTCATCTTTTATATTTTTAATTAAATCTTTTATTTCTTTACATTTTTCATATTCCTCAATGGATTCAAAATAATCCATTGACTTACTTAGACTATCTAACCAATCATCTTTCTTTAGTTCAGATGTCATAACAAAATTACTAACAGTGTTTATTATTCTAAAAACTGTTATACTCTCTAATTTTTCTTCGTAAGCTTTTTTTACTCCATCTATAATTAGTGAGTGTATAACCCACTTATTATTTTTTAAAAATTCTTTTTCATCTCCTCCACTATTGAAGTAAAAATCTTTCATATTTTAAATAATTCTTCTTTATATTGTTTATATATAAGTTCACAATAACAATCACTCATAAACGCAGCGTCCTCTTCTGAAAAACTATGTAGTGTACTGGTTAAACTTTTTATTAGGTTCATACGAGTATGGTGTCTATCTATTGAGGTGATTATACTATTTAATTTTTTATCTATTAAAATATGTGTAGGTAAACCCATAGGATTGTTTTTAACAATATGTGTTTTGCTTATATACTTCATTAGAGGGTTGTTGAATGATATTTCGTTTTGAATCATATATCAAATATAGTAAATATATTTTAATTATCCAAATATAATTCATTTATTACTTTATGTAATTTATGATCGTTAATCCCTAAGTTATCTTTCAGTTCTTTTATATCAGAACAACTCATATCTAATTTTTGGTAGTATTCTTCGTGTAACACCAATAAATTATCTAATATAGATATAAAATCAAAAAACACAGATCTGTCCCTAGTGTTGTCTAATATCTTTAAAGAAGATTCTATATCTCCTCTATGTATCTTTTCAATTAGTAAGTGTGCACTACTTCTTATTATATTAACTTTTAACTGTTCTAACGTACTATCTAATTTGTCTCTAACATCTTTGATAGTATCACTGTTTTGTTTTAGTTCTTTAAGATTGTCTGATGATATTTCACCACCTTTTCCGACAACTCTAACTACTGATATTTTTAATCCTTCATTATCCATACACCAATATTACAAAATTTTTATTAAAAAATCAACAACCGTTTGGATTTAATCTAATAATTTACTATATTTGTTTTTAAAATAACCATTATGAATATATTTGTTTTAGATTATGACACAAAAATATGCGCTCAGATGCATTGTGATAAACATTGTGTTAAAATGATATTGGAAACCGCACAACTACTTTGTGGTGTACATCATGTGATAGAATCACAATTAGAGGTACCTTATGGGTTATCACATAAAAATCATCCTTGTTCTATATGGTCGAGGGAATGTATTGAAAACTATGTGTGGTTATGTGATTTAGGAATTGAGTTATGTAAAGAATATACCCACAGATATGGTAAGAGACATAAATCACAAGATATTATAGAATGGTGTATTGTTAATTTACCTAATTTAGAAGAGAAAGGTGATTTAACAGAATTTAGATTGGCTATGCCTGATGAATGTAAGATTGGTGACGCAGTGGAATCGTACAGAGAATACTACAATGTATTTAAAAAAGGATTTGCTAAATGGAAAAATAGAGAAGTTCCTTATTGGTTTATCCCTGTAAATGATTCATTAGAACACCACCGAGTGACGAAGCATGTATCATAACGTTATTAATAACGTCATCATCTAACTTAGTTTTTCTTTTTGTGTAGTCTAAACCTAAGACACCAATAAACTTATCATCAATAGTTTTAATTGCAAATAAATAACCTGACTTACAACCACTTTCTAATGCTGAGTATTTTAAACCGTATGTTGCGATCTCATCATCTTTATAATCAGGTACCTCAATAGTCTCTAAATTTACCAATTGATTCATAGATCTAGAAAACAAATGTACTGGAATGTTTTGATAATTATTTTGTATTGATGAGACACCTGTGTTCACTGACTCATACATTACAGAAAATTTAGTTATAGATTTACCTGTTGGGTAAAAATGTCCACCATTATGAAATTGTGTAACCCAAACTCTATCCGCTTTAGTACCCTCTCTAATCTCCTCTATTTTATTAGTTACTAATTCACTAACTCTTAGAGCTTCCTCAACCATATCTGGTTTGTTTTTTTTATCTAATCTACTCTTCAATAATAAGACAATTACTGGACTTACAACTCCAGTAATAAACGCTATAACCAATTCTAACATAATTTACCCACTTTTTAATAAATAAATATATGTAATGTTAAGAAAATGTAATAATTATACAAAAAAAAATGGGGATTACTCCCCACTTTTCTCAAAATTAAACAACTATAAACTATAGTATTGATTCACTTAGAGTCCATAACATTTTGTTTACCTCTAAGTTTTGATCGATAGAACGAATCGCTCTACTACGTGATCTACGTACTTTTCCGTTGTCTTTTGGTGTAACTGTTAGGATTCCACCTTGTAGTAAATTCTCTTGAACTCTGTTGAAGACACTCCATAAATCGTTACCCGCATCTTCCGATCTACGAATTTGTAACATTTGATTTATGTCAATCATTTTATCTTCTCCCCAACGATAATCCGCTACTCTTTGTGCGAAATCATATTGTTGTGTACCAGTAAGTTCTTTACTCATCATACTTTGTACTCTACCAACAACCATAGGAATCTTTTCAGTGGTTTTTGTTACAACATTTAAGATGTCTTCTTTTTTAAACCCTTTGTGCATAACTCTAAAAGAATCAAAAGTTTTGTCTGCGATAACCAATCCGTTAGAACAAACTAATCTGAACAAACCAACGTGAAATCTAAAAGATGAAGACCCATCGTGAGAGTTAGTAAGAAGAATCTCTGGGTGTGTATCACCCATTTCTTTTGAAAGGTTAATATGACTTTCGTTTCTAAAACGAATCATATGTTTTTTGTAAGGTGCTGAAGCCTCATAACCTTTTCTCGTTTTGGTTTGTACCGCCTGTGTCGGTTCCCAACCTTGTTCCCCCAAAATATCCATCACCTCCGTTGTGGGGATAAATCTGTAAATGTGTGATAGATGTTTAGATGGCTTTTGTGTTAAAGCCGAAGGACATTTTTGCCCTATTTCATTTAAATTTAAGTAATCCATAATTATTATTTTTTTGATATATACAAATATAAGGATCATTTTTCGATATAACAAACATTTTATTGTTTTTTTTTAATATTTATTGAATATATTTATAATTAATGAAAAAGTTAAGTAAATTAGAGAAGAAGGTATTCGCATATTTAGATAGACATGTTTCTAGTGTAGCTAATAAACAAACCGCAATTAGAATTTTAACAAAAGATTTTGGGTTTACACCTGAAGAAGTATTACACTTATATACTTTATGGTATTATTCACAGGAACGTGACTTAGAGGAGTTTGAGTATGAAGAAGAGGGATTCTTACCAAAATTCATAAACACATTAACTACATTAGACAAAGATGGGATAGATAAAATTACTGATGATTTATATGATAGTGGTGTGTTAGATAAGTTGTTGGGTCCTGATTTTAACGCCAATTGTGGTGGTTGGAGTTCTACTTTACCTTGTATAAGTTTTAAAAAAGATGGAATACAAATAGAATTAGATAGACAAAATTGGGAGTCTCATTTTTCTGGTTTATCTGATGAGGATAGTTGGATGTACCATCAAGCTTATGGACATTATAGTAATCCTGAAGAAGTAGATTATGAGGAATTTGATTATGCTTATACTGATGATGAGACTATTGAACATTTAAAAACCTTATCTATTATGTCAGGTAAACATAATTGGCCTGGTAAAGATGGAAAGATAAGAGATGGGGAGGTATCATCATTTTTGAGTAAAATATTACCTGTCAATGAATATGATCATATTGTTGATGATTATTTATTGGAGTTTGGTTCCCAACTTGCTAGATCTAAAGAAGCCGCAGTAAGATACTGTTATGAAGATCAAATTACTTATATGCCAAATACCACAAGATGTGAAGGAGGTGACTATTGTATTTTCATCTCATACGAAGATTTAAAAAATATAGTCGTTAATGAAAATTTGGTAAACTTGTCAGAGTTAAATGGTGAGGAAGTAGTAAATGACGATGTACATATATCAGACTGTTGGTATGATACATGGGTAGACAAAGAGGGCGCACAAGAGTGTATTAGTGATTTAAATGATTCTTTAGATAGAGTAATAGAAAAGTTAGGTGAAGATGAAGATACAGATTTAAAAGAACTATTTAGACAAAGAACCGAAATGATGAATATGTTAGAGAAAGCAGGATTTGTGGAAGAAGGCAAAGGACCAACCAATTCATTTTATAAATCAAAGGATGGTAAAATTCAAATATGGACAGATCATATAAACTATAAAGATAAAAAAATTAAATTTACTTATGAGGGTAAATCACATCTTATACCTTTTGAAGAATTACCTAATTGGATATATGGGACACCCTTAGATTTAAATGAAAGTGTTAGAGTCAATAAAAAATTGTTAAAAGAACAAACTGAGGATATAAATAAAATATCTATATTTGATTTTGATGGTACTCTAATGAAAACACCAGATTCAACAGAAGGTAAAAAACAATGGGGAGAATTTTATGGTAAAGATTATCCACACAAAGGGTGGTGGGGGAAACCAGAATCTTTAGATGACGCAGTGTTCGATATTCAACCAATAGAATCTACAGTATCTGATTATAAAAAAGAAATTAATAACCCAAATACCTTTGTTATTATGTTAACAGGTAGATTACCACACCAATCATCACAAGTGGAAGAACTTTTGGCGTTACATAATATCTATTTTAAAGAGTATCACTACAAAAGTGATGGTGATACACTAACAAGTAAATTAAACACCATTAAATCCCTTCTAAATCGATTTCCACAAGTTAAGGAGATTGAGATGTGGGAAGATAGAGAAGCTCACGTTATTGCATTTGAGGAATGGGGAAAAGAAAATGGTATTAATATTAAAGTTAATTATATAACAGATGATGTTATTCCTTTAAATGAATCTGTAGAAGATAAACTATACAATAAGATGGTAGGAATGATGAAACCACCGTATGGGGATTTCCTTTTAAAGATGGGGTTAGATAAAGATAGTATGGAACAAGTGTTTAAAAAAATGTTTGGTAGTGACGTTAACTTAAGGTTTGTCGACGCATCAGAGATTGAGGAGGATTTTGATGTTGATTATTATATATATGTGAGAGATAATAAAAGAGATTTAAAATATTATGAGAAGGGTTACATTGATAAAAGTAAAAAAATAGATTGGCAATTGTTTGACAACAGTAATGATAAAAAATATAAAGACAGTGATGGTAGAAAAAGAATTGTAATTGATGTCTTAGGAAAAACAGAACTTATATACGATACTGACTTAAATAACTGGGAAGAAGCACCAATATCAATTAAAAAAGATAAATTTTTTACTGAATCAGAAGATAAATTTCATAAATACCACACAAAACTATCTAATATTGTTAAACCACCTTACTTTATAGATTTAAAAAGGCTAGGTATAGACTTTAAGGACTGGAAACCAATACTATCTATCTTATTTGATAGGGATATAATAATAGATGGTGTATCAAAAACTCTAACTAGAATATTAGATACCGAAACTGAGAAGGAAATATACGGAGAGTGGGTTTATGAAGATGGTTGGGTATATAACAATTATATAACAGGTAAATATGAAAACACACTACCTGATTAGTTTTTAGGGTAAGGTAAATGTCCTAGATTTAAATATGTTTCATATATAAAATCCATAACACTCTCTTCATTACAATAATACATATTCCACATATCTACACTAAACGCATCATTAAAATAGATATCACCTTCTTCTCCATAATCTTCTTCATAATTATCACCTTCTTCACTTACATACTTTTCGTAACACCACTCAAAGTAATCACTATCTAAAATTTCTCTGTATTGATCTTCACCGTCCGATTCTAACCTAAACTTAAATGTGAGTATTTTGTCAATATCACATAAAATTTCAAATACTTCTTCTATCACATAATCCATAACATATTTTCGAAATAAATATACTAAAATATAATAATGCGCAATTTTAATTTATTTTTTTTTGCAATATCTATCATATGTTTAGTCCCTCTACTCTTTCCATCCCAAAAAACTATACATGCATCTGCAACATTCGACATCTCTTCATTTCTTTTATACCCCGCACTTTTACCGAACACATCCCACATCGCTGGATATTTTT
>Ga0213865_10001561_pt1 | contig 14835 bp, 18 predicted proteins | sample PICome_6_FD_160100 | JGI IMG/M metagenome (GOLD analysis project Ga0213865, IMG submission 160100) | Coastal seawater microbial communities near Pivers Island, North Carolina, United States - PICO282 | ecosystem: Environmental > Aquatic > Marine > Coastal | place: USA: North Carolina...
CTATGTGCTATTCAATCGATGGAAGATTCTGTAATTACATTCAATTGTAATGATACAAATGGAGATACTTCGGTAACATCATTGACTTTATTGGCGGGGCATATTGTTTACGGAAATTTGGAAGATATTGCGGTTGCATCAGGAAAAGTAATTGCTTATTTAAGATAAATGTTAGGTTTAGGAAATTCCATTTCAAAAATATCTTCGGTCAGTTCATTATCTGATATATTACTTTCTGCATTAAAATCACGATCAACTTATTTTGAAAATTCATCAGGTACCAAAACAATATTAAACGGATTTAAAAACTGCGAATCATAATGGCAAATTTATTAGAAAAAGCAAGTATTTTAATCACGCCAACTGCTTATGATAATGGTAGTATAAATGCTATAAAACCGAAGGAATCTCCATTTGGTGATTTAGACTTTACAAGGGCAACAAGTGGCAGTGTTGTTGGTACTGCTAATCGTGAAAATGCTAATGGTGTATTGGAAGAAGTTGCAGAGAATGTTCCAAGAATAGATTATACGGGTGGTGTTGGTCATTGGCTTATAGAACCTGAATCAAGAAATTTGTTTGAGCATTCGGAAGATTTCGCAGATTCATATTGGACAAAAGCAAGTAGTGGAAATGGCTCTGCTCCAATAGTTACAAGCAATTATGCAACATCACCCGATGGAAGTCAAAATGCAACAAGAATACAATTTGACGCGAGTACAAGTGGAAGTGGTACTGATAGGTCAAGATTTCAGAGAAATTCAATATCGGTTCTTGATGGTGAAGATTATACACAGAGTTTTTACTTAAAATCAACAAATGGAACAAATCAAACAATTTCTTTTTTAATGGATAATTCCAAAGTCACTACTCTAACAATTACAAGTGATTGGCAAAGATTTGACTTTACAAATACACAAAGCGGTACTTCGGGGAATTATGGATTACAACTAAGGAGTAGTGATGCAAGCACAAGTGATATATTAGCATATGGCGGTCAATTAGAACAAAAATCTTACGCAACATCATACATTCCTACTAATGGAAGTACAGTAACAAGGGCAGAAGATTTAGCAAATAATTCGGGAAATAGTGATTTAATAAACAGCACAGAGGGTGTATTGTATGCTGAGATAGCTGCTTTGCAGAACGATGGAACGACAAGACGAATTACGTTAAGTGATGGCTCTATAAGCAATAGGGTTTCGTTAGAATTTGACGAAATTTCAAATAAAATAAAGGCTTTTATATCAAGTAGTGGTACTACTAAAGTTTTAGAATATGATGCAACCGATTTGACTGTATTTAATAAAATTGCTATAAAATACAAGACAAACGATATGTCTATATTTTTCAACGGAAGCGAAGTGGATGTTGAAACAATAGGAAATTCTCCAATAGGTCTTGACGTATTGAACTTAAATCAAGGAAGTGGTTCACAACACTTTTTTGGTAAAGCTAAATGTATCGCAGTTTTCAAAGAAGCCTTAACAGATAGTGAATTAACTTGTATAACAACATGATTTATAAAAAATATAGCTTTAATTCAGAATCAGAAGCATTAGATTTGATTAATGCTTTAGGAACATTTGAGGAAGAGGGTAAAGTTTACCCTTCTCATATTCATACGGTCGTTAAATTGGGTTTTTTACCCTTTGGAGATGTTGATGAAGAAACACCGCCAACATTCAGCGATAAGTATTCTGTTGATGTTTTATGGCGAGGATTGGAAGTTGACGAAAACGAAAATCCAATATTTCCTAAAGGATGGGTTGAGAATGAATTAAATGGATTATCAAAATACAAGCATAATTTTTACGGATTAACATTCGAGGAATAATTTTTTTAAAAATAACTATATTTGTAAATAATTAAAAATATAAAAAATGGCTACATCAGGCGTATTTAATGGAACTAATTTAATTTTAAAGGTGATAGCTGATGGTGGTACATTGGCGACAATAGGTCATACAACATCGTGTACATTTTCAATTTCAAATGATTTACCGATTGCGACCACAAAGGATTCAAGCGGATATCAAGAAGTAATTTCGGGAGTGAGATCAGCAGAAATTACATTTGATGGATTGGTTGATTATTCTGATTCAATGGATATTGATACATTGATTGGATTTGTAACATCAAGACAAAAAATAGATTTTAGTTTTGGAACTGCTGCGACGGGAGATGTAGTTTATTCAGGAGAAGGATTTTTATCTTCGGTTGATTATACTGCGGAGATGGAATCCCCGGTATCATTCAGCGGAACCATTACAACGACAGGAGCGATTACATCTGCTACAAACTAATATAAATGGGGTGGTCTTAAAACCATCCCTTTTTTTTAAATTTTATGGGAAACAAAAAAAGAAGCTACTACACGACAAAACTTGGAGGTAAAAACCGAACACTACATTTCTCAATGAATTTTTGGTCGAACTTTACGGATATATTAGATATCCGTTTAGATCAAATTGGGGCGGTTTTCGATGGAGGGGTAAAACTTTCAACAATTAGAACTTTGATTTATTCCGGGTTATTGGCTTACGATCAAGAAGAAGGAAACAAAATTGATTATAATGAGTTCAAAGTCGGTTCTTGGTTGGAAGATTTAGATTCAAATGAACTTGACAAAATCGTTTCATCAATGATGGAGAGCCGAATACTTGGTAATAGTTTAAACGGAGGGATTAATCGAAGAGATAACGATCCAAAAAAAAAATAGATGAATCCCTTACTTGGGATGATCTTCTTGATTTTTACATTGGTCAAGTTGGTATTTTGCCTAATGATTTTTGGAAATTTACTTGGAAAGAAAATCAATTGCTTGGTGAATCTTTTATGATTAAAAATAATTTGAGTTGGGAACAAACAAGATACTTGGCTACTATTTTATACAACACAAATGCAACCAAGCGATCCCAAATGTTGAAACCTGAAGATTTGTTTAAATTGCCACAGGATAAAATTTATAAATCCGGGCCAAAATCAACCAAAGAGGAATATCTTAAATTCCAAGAGAAAGTTGAACAGGCGAAGAACAAAATCAAGAATCCATTATTTTAGTAAATTTGTAATATGGATAATAAATTAAGAGTTGTTGTTTCTGCTGATACAAAAGGGTTTGTTACAGGATTAAATGCAGCATCAACTAAATTAAAATCATTCGGAAACAAGGCGAAGGATATAGGTAAATCCTTGTCAATGTCTTTGACTTTGCCGATTGGATTGGTTGGAGGTGCTGCGATTAAATTGGCATCTGATTTTGAGGAATCGATGAATAAAGTGGATGTTGCATTTGGAACATCTTCTGAATCGGTCAAAGATTTTGCCAAAACTACTTTGGAACAATTCGGGATTGCTGAAGGTTCAGCATTGGAAATGACTTCGTTGTTTGGCGATATGGCAACAGGGATGGGAATTGCTCAAAATGATGCGGCAAATCTATCAACTTCAATGGTAGGTTTAGCGGGTGATTTGGCTTCTTTTAAAAATATGAATATTGAGGAAGTCACAACTGCTTTGAGTGGGGTATTTACCGGGGAAACCGAATCATTAAAGAGATTGGGAATTGTAATGACAGAGGTCAATTTGAAACAATTCGCAATGGAGCAAGGGATCAAAAAAAATATAAAGGAAATGACACAAGCAGAAAAAGTCGCTTTGAGATTCCAATATATTTTATCAGTTACAGGAAATGCACAAGGTGATTTTGCGAGGACTTCAGGAGGTGCAGCAAATCAAACAAGAATATTCCAAGAAAGTTTAAAACAACTTGGACAAAGATTTGGAAACGAAATACTGCCATTGTTTACAGATGTAGTTAAGTTTTTAAATAAAGTTATCGGAGCATTTATGGATTTAGATTCCGATACAAAAAAAATAATAATTACTGCGGGTTTATTAGCTGCTGCGATCCCTCCATTGATTGCGGGATTTGGTCAATTGTCAATTGTTATTGGGGCGGTTATTTCGCCAATTGGATTAATAGTTGCGGCATTTTCAACAGTTACTTTGGCATCCGTTGAATTGTTACATCGTATAAATCCGATGGTTGATCGATTGAATACTTTTTTCAATCTCATTAAATCGGGTGGTAATATAATGTCGTTTCAAAATTTACAGCTTGAAACGGTTGCAAAAAATTTAGCTGAAGAACATAAACAACAAACAAAACTAAACGAGGCAAAACGAAAAGCAAAGGAAGATCTTGACAATTTATCGAAATCATATAGCAATTTTCAAACGACAACGAGTGGAAGGACACAAGTTCAAGGTCTTGGGGCGAATATTACAACAACAGGATTGCAAGCGATACAAACTCCTGAAATTACTGCTTCAGATGATATGTCAGATTTGACCAACAACTTCTCTAATATTGAAGGCAAATTAAGATCAGTCAGAAATTTAGCGGAACAGTTTGGTCAATCATTAATGGGAGCATTTGAAACGATGGCAGAAGGGGAACCATTTTTTAAAGTGCTTATGCAGATGCTTTCCAAATTGATTAAAAAATTAATTACTGCGGCAATTGTTTCAGGAGTGGTGTCATTTGCGGTCAATGGTATTTTTGGCGGTGGGACTTTGGGATTTGGGGCAATATTCGGGAGTTTATCCGGGATTGGAGGTTTATCAGGACTTGGAGGAAGATCAGCATTTGGTGAACAATCATTTGTACCTAAAGCCATTTCACCGGGAAGAACATTCGGAAGATTAAACGCAAATAGGTCAATGCAATCAAATCAACTTCAGGGCGATTTCAGGCTCCAAGGTCAAGATTTGATTTTGGCATTACAGAGGGCGAATACAACACGAAATAGAATTTTAGGATAATGAGTTACGGAGTAAAATTTAAACTTGAGTTTGATGATGTTTCTGCAAAGCAATTTAAACTTGAAATTTTAAAATTTAATTACGGAGGTTCAGTATTGGATTTAGTTGGTGGTGAAAATCCTGTTCAAATCGATTGGCAGTCTGATGATGATATTTATTCGCCAATTATTGGATCAACTTGTAAAATTCAATTGTACAACACAGATACAACAAATTATGATGATTTTTATGATGCTGATGAACGAGAATATCAAGTAAAAATTTCCGTTAAAATTTCAGGGTTTTTTACTACAATTTGGAAGGGTTGGTTGGTGAATGATACTTACCAAGAGGTAGTGCAGTCAAATCCATTTTTAATTGAGTTATTGGCGATTGATGGTCTTGGCATTTTGTCAAATTATACAATTCCTTTTTATACTAAATCATCAGGATCAGATGTCGTTGAAAATGTTCTTCCTCCAAATTCATATATTCAAGATGTATTGAACAATTTGGGACTTGAATTGGATTTTTATTATTCAAACGAACTTTTTCAAGATGGTTCCGAATCATCGAATATTTATTTCAGCATTTTTAATTTAACGGATGATGATGATAATGTTCCGTATGGATTTATGAAGGATGCTTCGGAGTTTATGAATGCCGAGGAACTTTTGAAACAAATTTTAAATTTCACGCATTCAAGAGTTTTTCAATCATTCGGGCGATGGTATATTATCAACAAATCAGCATACTCAGAGCAAAGCATTAAAGATGATTTAATGGATGGTAGTTTTTCAGGTGCATCAATTAGAGCGGCGGAAACTACATCACTACAAACGAATGGAACCGAAGATATTAAATTCAAGAAAGTAACTTTTGCCGGGGTTTCCTCCGATGTTACATTTGATATGTTATATCAGGTTCCAAGTGATTTGACTCCTTTGAAAATGGATCTTACGAAGCAAATGTTAAGACCATTGAACAGGGCAACTTTTACCAATTCCTTACAAAATCGCCAAGACTTTTTAAATCCAAATCCATTCTTGGAATGGTCAGAACCGAGATCAGGAGTTTATGCGGGATGGGATTTGAGCAACTCCAATGTTACATTTGATACATCAGAACCATTCAAAACAAATACATCCTTTAAATGGACAGGGAGTGCGACAGTTACAAGCAATACGTTTACTTTAGAAAAACAAAATGTTGGAGGGTATTATAAATTTAAAATCACTTATTTATCGTTGTCGAATCCATCAGGAGCGATTCAATACAGATTGAGTGGATTCAATGGAACGCAAACAGTTTATTTTGATGAATCCGATAATACTTTTCATCAGCCATCGGTAATAAATAATCAAGTTGAAACAAATGAATTTATTTGGGTTGAACACGAGATTGAACTTCCTGATATTACTCCGCATTCATCCCATACAACTTACACAGATTGCAAGATTGAAATCATTGGAACTGCAAATGATTATGTAAATGTTTGTGGTGTTTTTCGTGATATTTTTAATTCAAATTTAGAGGGACTATATTCGACAATAAAAGCAGATGTAAACCAAAATCTATTTGAACTTACAAGAAATACAGGAGTTTATTCGGCAGAATATTCAGCAGAAGAATCAACATTGTCTGATTTTATTTTTGTAAACTATTCCAAAGGCGATTCAATCACTTCAGTTCGGAGGCCATACGATGAATTTTTAAACGTTTCAAAAAGATTATCGGAAATAATTCCAAGGTATATTTTAAACGATCATCGGAGTTTTATTCCAAGATATGAGGGGACACTTTATAACAATACTGCAATCCCATTAATGCCATCAGACAAAATTTGGATTAATTTTGGAACATCAGTTTTACAGGAACCGGTATCTTGTTATATCGATGCCTTATCATATAATATTAAGGCGAATGAATCGAAAGTAATAATGCATATTCCAAATCAGGACAATGATCTTGGGGCAACTTTAAAACAAAAGTTTAAATCATAACAATTCCTTTTTTTGTTTCCTCCCGGTGATGGCATCTGCTTGATCCGGGATTTTTTTTGGATTATTTTAAAAAATATAGTTTTAAACTGAAAATATATTTGTATTTTTGTGGAAAGAAAATAATAGTAAAATTAAAATTTATGAATGCATTTGAAATGGAGTTTATCAACGATATGAAACGTTTGTCTTTTCGGAGATATGATGTTTGTAACATATTAGGCGTTACAATGCCAACGTTGAAATCAAAACTACAAAACCCCGATACAATCACAGTCGGCGAAGTTGTGAAACTAAAAAGAAAAGGATTTAAACTAATTAATTTAGGTTTATGAAATCAATAAACATTAAAGGGAAAGAATACATCACAGTCAATGAACGATTAAAGCATTTTCGTTCATCTGCTGATTTTAAAGGATGGAGCATTACAGAATCTATCGAATCATTGACAGAGAAGGAAGGAATTTTTAAAGTTGTCATAAAAAATTCAAATGGAGTTGAAATGGCATCTGCTCACGCTCAGGAATACCGGGATTCATCTTATATCAATAAAACATCATTTGTTGAAAATGGATTTACATCAGCATTGGGAAGGGCGTTAGGTTATTTGGGGATTGGAATAGATACATCGATTGCATCAGCACAGGAGATGCAAAATGCAATCCACAACCAAGAGAAGCCAAAAAAAGATGATAGACCTTGGTTAAATGAAACGCAATTGCGATCAACGTTAACAGGAACAAAAAAACAAGCAGAATCAGTTGTCAAAAATTTCCGAATGAAAAAGGAATACAGAGCGACAATAGAAGCAAAATTTAAATTTTAAATAAATAAAAATGTCAGAAACAAAAACAATTTACGCCGGGGGCGGAAAACAAGTAAAGGGGCAATATGGAACATTCCGGGCTATTACAGTCAATTTATCGGATTTGCCTAAAGAACATATATTTGAGTACAACGGAAAGAAGTACATCAAATTTAATGTATCAGATAAGCAAGAACCCGACAACTACGGAAAGGATGTTTCGGTTTCCATTAATACTTGGAAACCTGATGCAGAAAAAGGTAATAATGCTCCTAAAGGCAATCAGGAGGAAGTGGATGGCGATTTGCCATTTTAATTAATCAAGGGATGGTTTTCGGATCATCCCTTTAATTTTTTAGAAATGAAAAAAAGGAATTTAACAAATGCAGAATATCACGCCAACAAAACGCATATTTCTGCAAGCGGTCTTAAAATAATCGCCAAAAAATCGGTTTATCATTATTTAAACCAAGAGCCATTTTCATCATCAGCGATGAATTTGGGTTCAGCTATTCATACAACATTATTGGAACCACAAAACTTTGACAAGGAGTTTTTTAGGATGCCAAAAATTGATCTTCGGACAAAAGATGGAAAGGAGCAAAAAAAGGAATTGCAGAAAGTTGCCGGGGATAGGATTTTATTAAAAGATTCAGAACTTGAAATTCTTGATGGAATTAAATCCAATTTTGAAAAAGATGATCTTGCAAAGTTTTATTGTCAAGGCGAAATTGAATCATCTTACTTTGGTGAAATTAATGGGGTAAAAGTAAGAGTTCGCCCGGATGTATATAATGGACTTTTGAAATTTATATCAGATGTAAAAAGTTGTCAGGACAATTCTCCACAGGCATTCAAGAGGGATTGTTACAAGTATGGTTATCCATTGCAAGCGGTTTGTTATTCAACATTGATGGATGTTGATCCAAAACAATTCCGATTTATCGCAGTCGAAACCAAATATCCTTATAGTTGCCAAGTTTATGCTTTGTCAGATGAAATGATTGAATTTGGAAAAAAACAACTTGAAAAAGCATTGGCAGAATGGAAGTTTTATTTGACAACGAAAAAAGCGGATTTGTATCAGGGATATAGTTTAACGGAGGATGGATCAATAATTTTATAAAATGAAGCATTTAAAAAAGGAAAAAAAGAACCTGTATTTAGCCGATTGCAAAATGGTGCAAGATACTATTGAAGAACACGTTGGATTTGCTATTGATGAGGACACAAGAGTTCGTCAGGTGGTAGATGCTCGTAAGATTTATTACAAAATTTGTAGGGATAATATATTTGGCGTTTCGTTTCAGATGTTGGCGGATACTATGAATCAAAATCACGCCACAGTTATGGTTAATTTGAATAGATTGAACGATTATATCGATTATGATCAGAAATTGTTGGATTTATATTTAAATTTGGAAGGAATTTGTTTAGAAAAAATACAAAATTTGAAAAATCCATTTCATAAATACCTTGGCAAAGAAGATCATTTTCAAAATCAGGTGATGACTTATTTAAAAGCGGTTTATCCAAGAGTATTTGCAATTCACGTTCCAAACGAAGGCAAAAGATCGCCATTTGAAAGATACAAGTTTAAATTTCTTGGTGGAGTTCCCGGTGTTCCTGATGTTTTAATTTTCCATCAGAAAGATGATAAATCAGGATTAGCAATTGAATTAAAAGTTGGTAGCAATAAACCAACAGAAAACCAAATCAAATGCTTAAATAAACTGAAGGGTAATGGGTGGGAAACAATTTGGTCAAATGATTTTGATGAGGTCAAAAGCGAAATAGATAAATATCTAAAAAAATGACAAAACGTTTTTATTACTCCGAAGCAAAACAGAAGGTATCTTTAAAAAATGATTATTCAATGAAAGATGATACATTTGAATATATTGGAATGGTTTCCGAGAATGAGTTTAATTTGTTGTTGGATGTATTGTTATTTAAATATAGTGATAAGGATATATCATTGGAGCAAATTCAAAAATGCTTTAAAGATTTAAGAACATTAATGAGCAAATTGAAAAGAAAATAGTATATCTTTGTTTCATCGTGTTGAGGCGATGACACAATATTTTTTTTCTATTATTACCCGAACCGGGTTCAAAATTCCTCAACGTTTTGTTCCCGGTTTTTTTTTTATACAGATAAAAAATGAATAAAATAATAAAGCCGAAAAAATTCGACAATTTCACGATCATCCCAAGTGCCATTTTTCGCCAAAAAAATATATCAATGGGAGCAACAGGATTGTATTGTTGGTTGTTTTCACATCAATCTGATTTTGAGATGTCGGTTGAATACATCAAAGGACACTTCAGAGAGGGCAGAGATGGGGTAAATTCAAAGGTTAATGAATTAGTGGGGTTTGGATACCTTGAGAGAATTAAGATGCGTAAAAAGGGCAAATTTTACGGATACAATTATATTTTGTCAGAAAAGCCAATTAAAAAACCTAATACGGATAAACCGAATACGGAAAAGCCGAATACGGATAAACCGTCGACGGTTTTGCCGAAGTCGGGAAATCCGCGACAAAGTAATATTAATACTAATATATCTTATAATACTAAAAGTAATATTAATAAAAGTAATGTCCAAGATTCCAATTTCAGCGATAAAGTGGAGGAATCATTGGACTATTTTATTGATTTATTTCCTGATCGCTTTAAACCGAAAGGCGAAAATCAAAAAATAAAATGGCTGCAAACTTTGTCGAGATTGGAAAAGTTGGATGGTTATGATGTTAGGCGTGTTTATTATATCGTTAAAAAGGTCAGAGAGGATGATTTTTGGCGAGATAATTTTTTTTCTATACATAAGCTTAGGGATAAAAATAAGAACGGAATTAAGTACATCGATTATTTTGCAGAAAAATTTGGTAAAAACATATTTTAGAAAAAATGGAAGAATTTAAATTAAAATTAGAAAAATCAATTTATCAAAATTTAAATCGTGACAAGGATTTAAATAAATTATTCCGCCCGGATAAGATTGGCAAATGTTCAATGCTTTTTGATAAATTCAAAAAAACACTTGAGATTCAAAATAAGGATACTTGGAAGGTGTTTTATTTAAAGCAATCAAATGTGATGGCGTTGAAAAACATCGTGAACTACATTCAGGATAAGCATCTTTTAAATTTTACAGATGCTTCAGATTATATGATTTACCGGGTTGTTGGACAAACTTGGAATGGAATGGTGAATGAACTCCGAATCATTGAAAAGTTGAAAGAAAAACATCCATTGTTTATTTTTAAAAAATCTGATTACGAAACAGATCAAAACTACTTTACAGATATTGAAGTTTTTTTAGGGCAAAAATTAATTTTAGGCATTCAAATAAAGCCGCTTTCTTACAAAAATATGAATACAGATTATCAGATTCAGGCGAAGAAAAACCATCAGCAACAAGCGGAGAAATATAAATTAAAAAACAAATGCGATCATTTGATTTTATTTTACAATGAAAATACTTTGCAGAATTATTCCGAATTAAAGATTTTATTGAAAAAATATTTATAGTTTTAAAAAAAAATAATATGTCAGAAACAAAAACAGATCCAATCGTTGAACAGGTGGTCAAAAAATTCCAAGACAGAAGTAAAGTTGGAATCAAAAAATACGGAACAACATTGGAGGAAAATAAAGAGGGTTTTATCCCTTTTTTAAACCATCTTCAGGAGGAGTTAATGGATGCAATCTTATATATAGAAAAATTGAAATCAGAAACAAAGTGAAAACAAAACTTATATTAATAGTATTATTACTATCATCTTGCAACATTGAGCAGATTAACGATTTAACGGAAGCAGTTGAAAACTTACAACTTGAAATCAATGATTTGAAAATTGAAATTGACAGTCTAAATTCTGATATTGACGATTTAGAATATGATGTAACTATTGTTGAACAGTTACAGGAGTTTTATTATTCCAATCTGCAAAATCAGATTAATATCTTAGCAGAAACCATTGACGAAAATCAAACGGTTTTGCAATCCCAATTAAACGCATTGAATGACTTGGTTGTTGTTTTATCAGCACAATTTACACAACAACAGGAATTGATTAATGAAATAGAAATTAACCAAATTACTTTAGAATTAGAATTTCAACAAGATTTGGAGAATTTGCAAAATGTGATTGATGGTCAGATTTCGGATTTAAATTCTTTGATTACATCCGGGCAGCAGATAACAGATTCATTTTTGGAGGAGTTGCAAAATCAAATAAGTGTTTTAGTTGAATTAACAACCGAACAAGCTGAACAGATCACCCAATTACAGGAAACATCTTCAGGTGGTTCAAATCCCTTTATAATGTCATTAGTAGTTACTTCTAACAACGATGAATGGGGAACGGTTTCGCAAAGTTCGGGGCAATATCCATACGGAACACAATTAACATTGACTGCGATTCCTAATACAGAGAAAGGATACAGATTTGTAAGATGGGTTGGAGTACTTACAAATTCAACACAGAATCCATATAATATCACAATTACAAGAAATCAAGTGATAGAAGCGATATTTGAGCGTACATTTGTAATTCCTTAAAAATTTAAAATAGAAAAAAAATGCAAGAATTCGTTGAGGTCGGGATTCATCCCATTGGTAATTCGGACAACCAAAAATTAAAATGTCCGAAATGTTCAGAAAATCGTAAAAATAAAAATGATCGCCCATTGTCAATTTCTCTCTCCAAGGGATTGTATAATTGTCATAACTGCGGTTGGTCAGGTAATGTAAAATTCAAAGCAAAAAAGGATTTTATAAAGCCGATTGAAACCATTTTGCCATTATCAGAAAAGGTGATTAGTTATTTTGAATCAAGGGGCATAAGCAAGCCAACTTTGGACAATTGGAAAATTTCGGAATCAATTCAATTTTTTCCATCAGCTAATAAAAAAATGACTGCGATAAATTTCAACTATTATCGTGATGGAGAATTGACAAATATAAAATACAGATCAGCCGGGAAGGATTTTAAAATGATTTCAGGGGCAGAACTTATTTTTTATGGATTGGATAAAATCAAAGATTTGAAAACAATTTACATCGTGGAGGGTGAAATGGATGCTTTGTCTGTTCACGAGGCGGGTATATTTTCTGTTTGTTCGGTACCAAATGGGGCATCGAAAGGAAACCAAAGGTTGGAATATCTTGACAATTGTTGGAAGAACTTTTTGGGAAAAGATATAATACTTTGCACCGATACAGATGAAGCCGGGTTATCTTTAAGAAATGAACTTGCAAGAAGATTCGGAAAGCATCGTTGTAAATACGTTGATTTTGGCGATTATAAAGATGCCAATGATATGCTTGTAAGCGAGGGTAAACAATTGCTCAAAGAATGCCTATTGAATCCCAAGAACTTCCCATTGGAGGGGATTGTAAACATCAATGATATTTGGGATGATGTTTTAAATTTCAATGACAAGGGGATTACAAATTATGGAATCGGTTTTGGTTCATCTGATGAATATTTAAAAATTGCTTTGTCTGAATGGAGTTTAATAAGTGGGATACCCAATTCCGGTAAATCGGATGTCGTTGACCAAATATGCTGCAATCTTGCATTAAAAAACGATTTTCGGATTGGGATGTTTGCTCCTGAATCATTCCCATATGAGGGGCATATTAAGAGAATCGCAAATAAATTAAACGAAAAGAATTGCGACAATAATATTTTGAATGCTTCAAAGAATTTCATTGAAGAGCATTTTTATTTTGTAAAAATAGATTTGGAAAATCTTACTTTGAAATCCATTCTTGATAAATTCAGAGATTTGGTTTTGCAGAAAGGAATTAATATTTGTGTTATAGATCCTTGGAATATGCTTGACCATACAGATCAGAAAGACCATTCATATATTGGGCGAATGTTATCAGAGATAACGCAATTCTGTCAGCAGACAAATACGCATTTATTTTTAGTTGCCCATCCCCGAAAGATGGAACAAAACGAAAACGGATATAAAATACCAACCCCATATGATATTTCAGGTTCAGCCGATTTTTTCAACAAGGCATACAATTGTTTAACAGTATTCCGGGAACTTGGTCAAGAAACACAATATCAATCAGATGCAGTTGCTATTCACGTTCAGAAGGTAAAGCGGAAGGAAAACGGAAAACAAGGAAAGTTTTATACTGCACCCGATTTTATTAATGGTGGTGTTTATCGTTCTTTGGATATAATTCCCGATAAAAGAAAAAAAATATTAAATGATGAGGTACCATTCTAAAAAATATTTTTAAATTTAATAAATAGAAAAAATGAAAATTAAACTTTTAGATTTATTTAGTGGAATCGGAGGATTTCACAAAGGATTAGAACAAGCGGGATTTGAGGTCGAATCTTACTTTTCTGAAATAGATAAATACGCAATTCAAGTATATCAAAATAACTTTAAAAAATCAAAATATGTCGGATCAGTTACAGATGTTTACGGAAGAAACTTACCAAAAATTGATGCCATCACTTTCGGAAGTCCTTGCCAAGATTTTAGCATCGAAGGAAAACGAAAAGGTATGGAAGGAGATAGAAGCTCCCTTATTAGCGAAGCAATTAGACTCATCAGCGAATGCCGACCAAAGTTTTTTGTGTGGGAAAATGTTAAAGGAACTTTCTCCTCAAACAATGGCGAAGACTTTTGGGCAATTATCCAAGCCTTTGCCAACATTGGGCGTTATAGACTCGAATGGCAATTGCTTAATACAAAGTGGTTTTTACCCCAAAATAGAGAGAGAATCTACCTTGTTGGATATCTTGGAAACGGAAGTGGAGGAGAAGTATTTCCTATCCGAGAAAACAAAAGAAAGGTTGATGTCTTACAAGGACAACAAGGGGAAGATGGAAGTGGTCAACCTATAATTAAAATCAAATCCAACACCAAAAAAGGGTTTGAAATAGCAGAAGAAGGCGATTCAATTAATTATTCTGTTCCAAATTCTAAAACAAGGAGAGGAAGGGTTGGAAAAGGTGTTGCACAGACATTGGATACTGCTTGTAATCAAGGAGTTGTTACAGATAAGATAAGAAGATTAACACCAATAGAATGCGAGAGATTACAAGGATTTCCCGATAATTGGACTAAGCAAGGTACAGAGGGATTAATATCAGATACACAGAGATATAAGATGTGTGGTAATGCAGTAACAGTTGATGTTGTTCAAGCAGTTGCAGAGAGAATTCAAGATGTA
>Ga0213865_10001565_pt1 | contig 14824 bp, 10 predicted proteins | sample PICome_6_FD_160100 | JGI IMG/M metagenome (GOLD analysis project Ga0213865, IMG submission 160100) | Coastal seawater microbial communities near Pivers Island, North Carolina, United States - PICO282 | ecosystem: Environmental > Aquatic > Marine > Coastal | place: USA: North Carolina...
CATGCCAACGGAGAAGTGGCCATCAATGCAAGCCATGAGCCAAGCAACAGGAAAGGAGCATGTTCGAACATGAGGAACCAAAGCATGGGCCCAAACGTCAGACTCCATCGAACCCAATTCAATTCAGGGCGTGACCCATCATCGAATCCAAGCAATGGAAGCAAGAGTACACCTGCCATCAGTGCACTCATCCAGCCAACCAACCACAACGATGTCCGCACCGATGTTGCATCTGGGGTTTGTTGGTCATGCATCAGAACCGCTGTCACAAGAACCAGCAAGCCGACACTTGCACCGATGCTCCAGCCGAGGGCTTTGCTTCGCCCATTTCCTGGACCCAAATGGGCGTCCGCTTCGCGCTGAGGTGCTGCAAAAATATGCAGATTGAAGGCTACAAAAATCCACAACCAAAGTGTTGCAAATGGATCGTCTTGACGCGGATCGCTCCACCATGATGTGTCAAACACCCCAGACTCAAGGTACGCCATGAACAAGAAGGCGAAGGCGGTGAGAACAAAGGGCGAGGCTGGTACAAAGAATCGTTTTCGATAGCGTTGCAATCCTACGCTAGGACCGTATGCTCGAAACAATCCTGAGATGACAACAAACTGCACACACAGCAGGAAGGCGACGCTCCAGGCTTCGACCTGAGGCGCTATCATCGGTGCAGTCGGCATCGTTTCAGGGGCAATGTAGGCTGAATCATCGAAGAGAAGTGTTGAGGAAACCAACAACAACAGAGCGACGGTGCGCTTCAATTTGTACAAACCTTCAGTGGTCCACGCTTGCTTTGAACCCTGTCCATTCCAGGCAAAAAGGTAGACCAATGGAAGAACCATCCATTCGATTCGTCCATCTCCTGCAAACAGGACATGCATGCGATCGGTGAGTGACGCATCCTCAAGCAGGTAGACTGCAACCTCAATGTGAGATATGTCGTGCGAAAAAATCGCCGATATCCGCAACGACAGAATAACGGAAAGAAGTGCAAATGGCAACCATCGCAACAAGCGAAGAAGCGATTCGCTTCTCTTTTGTGCAAACAGTTCGACAGATTTAGGAAACATCCAGACGGCTACAGACCCGAAGAACAGCGGGACCAACCACGGCATGTCGTCCCCGAGCATGACCCAACCACACATTCTCGCGCTATGATGCTAACGGCTTCGTAAGACACAAAGGGGCGCGTCTTCAGGGACGGTCATGGGCGAGCGAAGCGGTGAGGATGGGCTCCTCGCCCAAGCGGAAATCGCTCCCCTCACAGGCCTTGCCGAATCGCTTGGAATCGAACGAAGCGAATGGATTGCAACTGCAACGACGCCTCTTCCCGAAACACTCCGCCTTACCATGGACCATTTCGACATGGATTGGACACGCCAACAGCTGTTGGCAATGGGTGCAACACCGTTGATTTGGTCAATAGGGAACGAAGCCTACCAACTTCCATTCGCTCGCGGACAAGCACCGCGCGATGGAACTCGCGAACTGCTTGCACTCCTGCACGATACGGGGCGCGTTACTCGACAAGAAGCGGCCAGCATGCTGCCCATTCTTGTTCTCGATCCGAAGAACGATGAACTTCTGCTCGACCTCTGTGCAGCCCCTGGATCGAAAGCCACCCACGCTGCAGAACGAATGGCTCCAAGCGGTGTGGTTGTTGCCAACGAACCAATTTCAGGTCGCGTCAACATGCTTGCAAGCAACCGTGGACGCCTTTCACTTCACAATGTGATGATCACGCAACACGATGGTCGCCACGTCGGACGTATTCCTAAACCTGGCTTTGATGCAGTCGTAGCAGATGTGCCGTGCACTGGAAGTGCAACCTCGCGCAAGAACAAGGACGTATGGTGGAGTTGGTCTCCGAAAGGTGGACGAACCATGTTCCAACTGCAGGTTGATATCGCCTCAAGGGGCGCTCAATTGCTTCGACCAGGAGGTACGATGGTGTACTCGACGTGTTCCATCGATCCGGTCGAAAACGAAGCGGTGATTGCCGAATTGATTCGGAAATGTCCGTGGCTGGAAGTCGTTGACATCGATGAATCCAAGGTTGAAGGATTGGTTTGGCACCAAGGTTTGACCTCATGGAGTCCACTCGATGAAAGCGGATGCATCCCTGAGAATCCCGAAGAGGTCCCGTTCTTTGATGCTCGTTACCTCCCTCCAGAGGAGGAAGCACTCCTCGAATTTCTTCCCAAAACCCGTCGCCTCTATCCTCAAGACAACAACACAGGAGGGTTCTTTGTTGCCCTCCTTCGTCATCGAGAAGAAGCCACACCTGAAGGTGTCGCAAAGACCTTCATCGATAAGTTGGCAAAGCGTAGAGAGAATTCTGGATGGGAATCAAGGCTTCTGGACAAACCTGGCGCAAATCGTCACACCATTCACGGGGCAAGCGAAGATGAGGCTGCAATCGTTATCGAACAATGTCAACTGAAAGATACAGACTTTTCATGGTGGAAACGTGGGAAGCGAATGGCAATTGCTCCGCGCCTTGTCCACGACCGAATCTGGGCGCAAGAAACACCCAACAAGCGCGGCGACCGATGGCCCGGTGGAACCTTCCATCCGTTGCAAGTTCTCCATGTTGGCTTGCCAGCATTCATATCAAAACATGGAAATTGGCGGGCGCGACAAGAATCGATACCTCTCCTGTTCAACAAACTCTCCAGTGAATTGATGGTCATTGAAACCGAAGTGTTGGTTCGATTGCTCAAGGATGAAGCATTGGAACCCGAGGTTGTTGTTGGCGATGGAGAAATCCCTCAAGGCGCACTCCTGCTTCGATGCCATCATGAGACCGGTTCGCTCGTCATCAATGCCTGGTGTGGAACACGAATTACACTGATGCTCGACAAAGCTGAACGGCGGTTGCTTTCCATACGGCTTGGTTTGGAGGAAGAAGAATGAGGGCCTTGGCCGTTGTTGTTCTGCTCGCACTTGTCCCTCTTGCTTCTGCTGCGGTAAGCGTTCACATCGAGTGGAGCGTTGATGAAGCTGTGGATGTTGATCGAAGGTATGTTGAACACTTCACAAGTTCATCCCTTGAATGCAAGGATTGTATCGAAACCGAGGACGATGATGTTGTTGTTCGATGGTGGAGATACAGCGACCAAACAGGTTCGTCATGGCCCGATGATGATGCCAATCTAAGGGCTAGCAACATGGGCGTTGAATTTGACGAGAGTCGCTCCATCATCAACGGTAACGGGTCGGAAACACGACAACATCTTGTCGATGTGAAAGGAACATTCTCCATCCAATCCGAAATTGAAGACGAGTCGTATTTGGCTGCAAACCTGACCGTTGAACCTCTTGTTGATCTTCGCAACGATGTCATCATGCAGTTCCTGTTTGTTGAAGAAAACAGCGAGGACAATCACGGTCGAGAATTATCCTATCTTGTTCGAGATTTGACGTCCGAAGTCGGTTTCTATCGTTCAGGAGGGAACATCACTCAGGTCGATGTAACCATCCCTTACACCCACTTGTCAGCAGCAGGTGTTGACCTCGCCGATGAACAGTACGGCTGGAAGGTCTTCATCGTGGTTCTCGGTGCAGAATCGGACTCGGTTGAACCTCCTGGTGTCATCGCATTGTACGAAACGTCAGTTCCAACTTCCAGCGAGGATGTTGCTTTCCTCGATTACCTTCCACCTCTGGTTTTCATTGCAGTAGCCCTCGTCATCTTGTTCTCAGTCGTACGAAGTTCGTTCAATCAAGAACACGGGTTGCCTGAGATTCGCGCTCGCTGGAAAACAGGCAAAGACCCTGCAATCGTGATTGAGGTTGATGCGAAACGGCAAGATGTGTCGATCCAAGGATGCGAGGCACTCGAACCGTGGTCGATGCGCGGTGGCGTGAAACGCAGTACGGTAGAAGCGGGCAACTCGCTCAGTTTCGATGTACGTTTCAAGAAATGGAGGGATGAAATCCTCGTTTTGAAATTGAAGATGGAAGTGGATACCTTGGGCGGTTGGACACAAAACATTCGTCTTCCACTGCGCAGTAAACCTGAACGAAGCGTTGAAGATGAGCAGGTCTAACGTCCTTGCATGGACCTCGATGCGACCGACCGTGAACTTCTCGCAGCCCTTCTTGAAGATGCGCGAATCAGTCAGAGAGGCCTTGCCAAGCGTGTTGGTGTCGCCCAAGGGACGATTACGAATCGACTCCGCCGTCTCGAAGAGATGGGTGTGATCAAAGGATACACTGTCATTCTCGATGCTGAAAGCATGGGTTGGACCATGACCGTCATCACCGGATTGCGAATTCAGAAGGGTTCGATGATCGATGTGCAACAACAAATTGCTGCCGACCCTCGTGTCTTCGGTGTGTACGATGTTACAGGGGACTACGATTCAATGGTCCTCGCCCGAGTACGTGGTCGAAAGGATTTGGACGACCTCACCAAGACGGTGTTTACACTCAAGGGCGTTCAACGCTCGTTCACTCAAGTTGTCCTCAATACGGTGAAGGAAGATGGGCGTGTAGTGCCACCTTCAGAATGATGCAATCAAATCGTTTTGACTTTGATGCGCCAACTCTTTCGTGCTTTGTTGTAGGTTGACGATGTCACTTCGACATCATGTGCTGAATTGACAGCCATCAACATGTCCTTGTTGTCCCATTCCATGATCGACATTTGATCTCGCCACAGAACACCTTCGTTCTTCTCATCCAAACGGAATACAATGCCTTGATGTGCGCCTTCTGTAAGATGGCGGAGAACTCGTGCTTGTGGAATGACATCGCCCTCCTGCGGTGTTGGAACCACCTTGTCGCGTTTTGTTTCAACGACTTTTGGTTCCATGAGTTTGACCTTGTTCCAATCTGGAACTTCCTTGTAACCAAATACCAATGATGCCACATCTTCGAAGGTGTATTCCTCATCGATTCGTTCGTGAGGATTGTGAAGAACTGCTGATTCCGTGTAGTCCAGATCAACCGTTACGATGTTGTTGCCAAGTCGTGGAATTAAATCTCCAACAAACTTTGGCCCGCGGAAAAATGTGCCCCACCAGGTCCTTTCGTTTCGGACGCGGAGTGCTTCATAGGTGATGCGCCATTCGCGTATCTTGTCGCGCGGTTGGATGAGGTCTCCTTCATGCTGAGCTTCGTTTGGGAACTGCATTGCATCCCACGTTCCAAACATCGAAAGCAACGTTTTCAACGCCTTGAGCGTCTCCTCATCAAAATCAATGTGATGATCTTCGTTCACTGATAGGATTGAGAGGAGTTGATCCGTTGATTCAGCAACAAATGAACCCGTAAGTGCCCTGGGTTTCACGCTCTCATCAACGTTCGCAAACCCAACACAGGCCAGTACCGTTTCAATCACATCTTGTTGAATGCGTATTCCGACGTGTCGACTAATTTCGTGGAATCGCCCTACTGCTTCCTCGAGTTTTGCAAAGGTCCATCCCCGTGATTGTCCATTTTGGAACAACACATTGTTTTCCATAGTGATGTCTCCTTTGTAATTCTTGACTTCGATGAACACGATTCGGTTGCGCATCAGTACAATGATGTCGGCTTCTCGGCGGCTCTTGCCACTGATGATCTGGTCGATTCTTGCGGAGTGGTAAACTTCGACAACACCCTCGACGTTTCGTAGCGCTTCACATACCGCAATTTCAGCATCTGTAGCGGCTTTCTTTGCAAAGTCTGGTTTGGGATAGGCTTTGACGTCGCGAGCCTTCAGCCAACGGTAGTTTCGTAGAAGTCCCATGTTGTTGTACAAGATTCAGGACTCTTTTAATTCCCACCCGATGGATTGGAATCTTCCTGTCGAAGTATTGAGGTCATGCTCATGTACGGTGCGAGTGCTCCAGACAGTCCTCCAAGGCTTTCGACAACCCGTGTTTCTGGTTTGAGTGCCTTCATCAATACCTTCCGCAAGTCTTCGTCGATGAGAACATCGAACGATTCGAGTCGCCTGCGAAGGTTGGCCTGCAACTTTCCTCCGGTTCGATCCCAATCCATCAGCAAGGTCATGGTTGAACGGCGATCTTTGGTTCGCGTCCCATAGGTTTCGTACAAATATGCCACAAGCCGATCCATCCCCCAACCTCGATTGACAACCTCGATTGGCCCTTCAAAACCAAGGCGCTGAAGAGCGACTTTATCTCTGGGCCCTTCGACAATAATGGCGAATCCTTCCTCTCGATTTCGATGTCGTGCTTCACCCAATGCCTTGCCAGCAACCTCGAATCGTTCGATGGCATTGGTCGGGTCCATGGCATTACCTCGTTGTGCTGACAGTTCAAACTGTTCTTCAACTTGTGTGAAATTGCCGAAGAACATACATTAATATGAAAGAAAACTGACCTAAAGAATTTCACTTCAGTGCTTGCTTTACGCCAACGCTTAAAGTAGGCCTTCTCGCCCCTTTGAACAGGGTGCAGCCATGCCAGCGGAAGATACCGTTTTCTACGTCCTTTACGACAAATACATGTTCTGGTCGATTCTTGTAGCAATTTTCACATTCGGTTGGCTGTTTACAGCAATGCTGCGCTATCGAGATGGTGTTGAACCGGACACAACCGGAATTGATCACATTGAAGTGGGGGCTTTCCCGGTCGATCGGCACAATACAAAACTGGAAGCGATGTTTTACATTCTCCCCACTATTCTTGTCGTTTGGCTCACTGTTCTTGCGCTTGGGTCCAACACTGCTGTGTGGAACCCGGACACCGAAGACTCCTTTGAGATTCAAATCAATGCCTACCAATGGTATTTCGAATTCGAATACACTGAACCTCTCACTTGGGAGGATACAGGAACCGGCATTGATGTTGATTGGAGTCCTACGACTGGCCTGTTGAGCATCAACTTCGCAAACGGTTCGAATGCTGACACAATCGAAGTGAAATACACAACAGACGAAGGAGTGGACAAAACAGAATACAATGTCAGCGGCATGCAAGAATTCCAACAGAGTGATGCTTTTTGGCTGACCAAACACTCTCAATACATCAAGGTCTTCGATGCTGATGGCGCCCTCGTCCACACATGGGAACACATTCCCGTTAACCACAAACTCATCACACCATCCGACCCAATGATCGTCCCCTGTGACGAACTCATTGATGCGAGTATGAACTCCAAGGGAATCGAAGGCGACGACCGTAACGTCGGCGTCCAACACGCCTTCTGGGTTCCAGAATGGGGAATGAAGGAAGATTTCGTCCCTGGCCTCGAAGCTGGCACAACGCTCTACTTCATGCCGGATGATGCAGGTACATTCCCAATCCGCTGTGCAGAATACTGTGGACTGCAACACTCGGTCATGACTGGTGAAGTCAAGGTTGTTGCCCGAGACAATCAAACATGTGAAGCCGACACCGGCGTCAAGAAGAGCGAATCTGACTCGTCAAACAACTACGATGGAGGTGAAATGTGATGCGTCGACGAATCGTCGGAATGCTGAGCCTGCTCCTCATTGCTCTCATGCTCGTGCCTCAATTCAGTGCCCTTCCGGGTGGAATCGGTTCTGCGGGAAATGAAGGTTGTTCCTGTCACGCTGGTGGCAACGATGGGTCGACAACCATCCTGGTTGAAGGACTTCCTGAAACATTCAATGCAAGCGAATCCTATGCGTTCAGCGTTACACTCGTCAACGATGACATGTCGCTCTACGGCAACGGCGATCCTGCGCAAGGCTGGAGCGGAGTCCGTGGTGGATTCCGCATCGTCCTTGAAGGCGGTGGCAGTGTCACAACGATTGACCCTTCTTACAGCCAAGAGGTTGATGGCGGACTCACGCATACCGAAGACGGTAACAAGTTCCGAACATGGGATTTCGAATTTGTAGCACCTGCTAGCGATGCTGCAACCGTTGAGATGACCATCGTTGGAAACGCAGTCAGTGGTGGCGCTACAAGCGGTGGTGCAACCGGCGCTGGAGACGGCACTGCAGGTGATTATTGGAGCATTCAGAATGTCGTTGTCCCAGGAATCAATGCTGAGGCGAAGGGGCCAAGTGCACCTCCTTTGGTCATCTTGCTCACGGCAATTGGATTGTCCCTTTCCATTATTCTTCTTGGAACAATGTGGGTCTTCTACCGACGTAGTCCTGATACCTTCACAGTTGGAAGTTTCTGGAGCTACCTCAAGCCTTGGTTGACCACAACCGATCACAAAGAAGTCGGAATCCTATACTTCTTGTTCGGGTTCTTCTTCTTCCTTGTTGGTGGTGTACTCGCACTCCTGTTCCGTATACAACTCGCTCTTCCTGAGAACGATTTCCTTTCGCAGCAGGAGTACAACTCGTTCTTCACCTTGCACGGAACAACCATGATTTTCCTTGGCGCTATGCCGATGATTGCAGGATTCCTCAACTACGTCCTACCGCTCCAAATCGGAGCGAAGGACCTTGCATTCCCTCGAATCAACGCTATGGGTCTGTGGCTCCTCGTTTTCTCAGCACCGCTGATCTTCGCAGGTATTTGGTCTGGAGAAGGTGCTGACATTACGTGGGTTATGTATCCGCCATACTCTTCATTGAACAATGCTGGAGACTACGGTGCAAATGCTGGAACGACCTCGTTTATTGCGGGTATGATGATGCTGGGTGCATCGTCAACACTTGGTGGTGTCAACTTCATCACCACGGTGTTCACCATGCGTGCTCCTGGCATTACATGGATGAAGATGCCACTGTTCACTTGGTCGGCATTCGTCAGTGTGTTTATGCTCTTCATGTCCCTACCTGCATTGATTATCGGTGTAGCATTCCTGCTGTTTGACCATACGATAGGTTCGACCTTCTTCACGGGAGGTGGTGATCCGTTGCTGTTCCAGCACCTGTTCTGGTTCTTCGGGCACCCTGAAGTATACGTGGTCATCATTCCCGCCTTCGGTATCGTTTCTGAAGTTCTTGCAACAAGCGCTCGACGTTCCATCTTCGGCTACAAGTCGATGGTGTTCGCTATGGCTGGAATCGGAATTGTTGGTTTCATTGTGTGGGGACACCACATGCTCACATCGGGTATGGACCCATTCTGGCGTGCTGCGTTCATGATCACCACAATGGCCGTTGCAATTCCAACCGGTGCGAAGATCTTCAACTGGCTGATGACGCTCTGGGGCGGTTCACTGGTCATGAAGACACACACGCTCTGGGCTCTGGGCTTCCTCATCACCTTCACACTCGGTGGTATCTCTGGAATGTTCTTCCCAGTTGCAGGTCTTGACACGCACTTCCACGATTCCTACTTCGTCGTTGCCCACTTCCACTACGTGTTCATCGGCGGTACTGTATTCGCACTGTTCTCTGGTGTCTATTACTGGTACCCGAAGGCGACTGGCCGAAAGCTCAACGAGACCCTTGGTCTCTGGCACTTCTTGATCGGATTCGCTTCCTACAACGCAGCGTTCTGGCCAATGCACGCACTCGGTATCCAGGGAATGCCTCGTCGAACACACTCCTACACTGTTGAAAGTGGCTTTGCCGAGTACAACATGGCGATCACCATCTTTGCCTTCATCTTTGGATTGAGTCAACTTCTCCTCGTCTGGAACATCATTTACTCCGGAAAGAACGGAGAGAAAGCAGGCAAGGATCCATGGGGCGGATGGTCCCTCGAATGGTCGACCACCTCGCCTCCACCAACGCCTTCCTTCCACGTCATCCCAACCCAGCGTGACATGAACGAAATCTACGGGCATCACGCTGAAAACTCCATGAAGGAGAAATTATGGAAGGGCAAGAAGAAAGGTGAAGGTGCCAAGAAATCCACTGTAGTGAGTGCTGCAGTACTCACCACAACAGGGGAGGAGATCTGATGGGAGGCGGAGGAGGCAGCGACGTGAAGAACGCTGTTTGGATGCGCGCCTTGATGATGGCCGGACTCATTCTCGGTATCGCAGTTGCCTCATACGTCGGACTCGGCGTTGTGGCTGCAGGCGCAAAGCACCTTACTTGGGAAGATGAGGAACACCACTATGACGAAGTCAAGGAAAAGTGGCAAGCAGAAATTACTGCTGGAAACATCACGAGTGAGGATGAATCAAATGAATTCTACAAGGCGAAGGAAGAGGCGCATCACCATGAGATCGAAGCTCACCTTTCCTACCTCACCTACAGAGTTGCAGGTTTGGCAATCCTCTTTGTCGGGATTATTTTCTCAGCATTCCTTGTCATCAGTGGAGTGATGAATTCCTCCCGAGCTGATGAACATCATGATGAACATCATGGTCATGATGAACACCATGGATCTGCATCTCCAATCATTTTCTCGTTTGGATGTCTGCTCTTCCTTCTCGGATTCCCAGACTTCGCTGATGCTCTGCACGGCTTGATGATGGGAAGTGCAAAGGGCACCATTGGTGACATGTCAGTTTCCATGATTGGATTGACTGTCGTTACCATCGGTGTTGCAAACTGGTGGAGAGAAGACCTACCGTTCAACGGCTACGGTGAGCAACTCGCTACCTCAGACCCATTTGCTGGACAACACATCCGTAAGGCTGGCATCTGGGTCTTCTTGATGTCTGAAGTGATGGTTTTCGCTACCTTCTTCTCATCCTATCTCCGTATGCGAACGGAGTGGTGTACAAAGTGGGCCTTTGACAAGGGAACCTGCCGAGAAGTCGATGTTAACGGAGACGGAACGTTCGACGTCATCGCAAGGCACGACCTTCATCCGGATTACGTCCTTACCGCATCCGACTACCTCCGACCTGGTGGTGCTGTTGGAACCGGTGATTTCTGGACCATGCTTCCTGGTGCGGTCAACACCTTCGCACTGATCATCTCATCCTACACCATCGTCTTGGCACTGAAGATTGCAAAGTCTCACGACTACAAGGTTCCTACTGGTGTCTTTGGCAAATTGATGCCAACCAAGAAGGCGGCCATCCGCAACTACCTCATCGTCACACTCTTGTTGGGTACGATGTTTATCGTTCTCAAGTTGGTTGAATGGAGTCACCTGATTGCAGAAGGCTTCACCTTCTCAGGAGCCGGCGAGACCGCTTCTATCTTCTATGTCGCAACCGGTGCTCACGGAGTGCACGTCTTTGCTGGATTGCTGATCATGCTGTACATGATCTTCAAGGCAGACACGGTTGAATGGAACGAAGACAATGCACAGGGTATCGAATACTTTGGTCTCTATTGGCACTTTGTTGACTTGGCTTGGGTCGTTATCTTCCCAGCATTCTATTTGTATTGAGGTGAAACTATGGGCGAACACAAACTAATCATGGGCAAGGACATCTACTTCTGGAACTTCATCGTATTGATGATCTTCACACTGTTTGAGGTTGGGGCAGTCTTCTTCGAAGAATGGCCTGGAACCGATACACCGGTATCACTCACAGCGGTTTGGGCAATCCTCATCGTTGTTGGTATCGTCAAGGGATTCGGCATTGGTGCATTCTTCATGCACCTTTGGGACGATCCACGAATTTACCTTCGTGTCGCTCTGTTCCCAACCCTTTTCGTCTTGTTGATGCTTTGGGGAATTGGTCTTTCCAACCCTGAAGGGGTTACTGGACTTCCAAGTTGGTGCACACCGAACTGGGACTCGTTGGTTACAGAACGATGATTCATTCACCCTCTTAACCTCCTTTACGGGCGTTATTATCTGCCGTTTGAGCAATTATTACGCTGATTTAAAACGAATACGACGTAGCACAAGATGAAGTGAACTCTATGGATGTTGAACCGAAACCGATTCGATTGCTTCCCGTCTATGTCGTCGTTGCTTGTTTGATGTCTGTAGCACTGATTGGCTCACCTGTTTCTGCATACAATGGCATCCAACTGAACTCTTCAAGCGTGGACAATTTTACACTCGTCGATCAAAACAATTCAGAATTCAAGTTCTCGGATGCAACTGAAGAGATTGTCATCGTATCCTTCTTTTTCACTCGCTGCCCTGACGTTTGTCCAGTGATTACACAGAACCTCAAACTGGTTCATGATACCCTTCCTGCAGAACTTGAAGACAAGGTTGAATTCGTATCCATCACGCTTGATCCAAAGTACGACACACCTGATGTGTTGACCCAATACATGGAGTTCCATGGCGTTGATTGGCCTCACTTAACTGGGCCGACCGATGATGTCAAGGATGTTTGGGGATTGTTCGCAATTTACACTCAAGAATACGTGATCGACTCTCATGAAGATAACGTCAGTGACATGGAAGGGCAAGTCCACAACTCAAGTGTGATGTACGTCAAACCCGATGGAACAGCAGAGGAACTGATGTTCCTTCCAACTGGAATGACACTCACCTCCACCGCTGCATCGGAAGCTGGTTGGACTGTGAATTCATCCGATTCTCAATTCGGTACAATGATCAACGGATTCAACGGCTACGACTCCCCTGAGGATTGGAGTTGGTGGTGGAGCCTCAAATTGTTCGATGAAGAAACACAAACGTGGGAAGATTCCCCAGTCGGCGTTGATTCTGTGAACGCATTGGAACACGAGCATCTCGCATGGTTCGCATCCAGTGCAAACGCCAGCCTTCTGCAAGCCCCTGCTGGCGATACACCAAGCGTCCAAATTGTCTATCCAGACAACACAACCAACTCAACCAATGTCTCCTCCTTCACAGGCTATCATCTCACCCAAGGTGCATTTGATGGCGCTGGTATCGATGTCGATATCCAAGACGGTTCCTATGGCAACTTCCTCAACAGCATCGATGGCGTTGCTGCTCCAAGTGATTGGAGTTGGTGGTGGCAACTTCACGTGTGGAATGAAACCTCGAACGGTTGGGATGATGCTGAACTTGGCATGGACTTGATCGATGAACCCATGACATTGGCATGGGCATCCAACAACACCAGTCACGATGCAATCCCAGACCCTGGATTTGCCTTTGTTGAAGAAACGGAATGCAACGGCCATGGATGGGTGATGGGATCGGGAAGCAGTGCTCATTGCATGTGCGATGCCGGATACGAATGGGCTGAAACCGATATGCTCACATGTATTCCTGTTGAATCCGAACCGGAATATACCGTAGGTCACTTTGCCTACACCTACATCCTCAATGAAGAGAAAGAGCCTCGAGTTCGATATGTCGATGACTCATGGTTAGCCTCTGACTTTGTCGAAGATGTTGTCAAATTAGCAGAGAAGGAAGGCGTCATCAAAGACGATTCTGAAGGCATCCCCTCCGTAGGCTTCCTTGTCTCCGTTGCAGTCGTCTCAATGGCTGCGATTTCCCTGCGCTCAAAATCTGAGTAATCGAGCGAAAAGAGTTTGATAGAGGTCGTTCTGGCGAGACTACTGCGGAGGTCGCATAGCCAGGTATTGCGCCGGATTTGAAATCCGGTGTCTTATGACTCGGGGGTTCAAATCCCTCTCTCCGCGCCATCAATTTCAAGAGAAGCATTCACAAACTCTAGGACCTCTCCACATCATATGGGCCGAGGGTTGCTAGGCATTCTTCTTGCATCCGTATTCTTGCTTGCAGGGTGTCTTGCACCCGTTGCACCTGAATGGGGTGACGACATATCGGTTGAACGAGACGGGGATGGTGGATTCACATTCACATCCTCGATGTCCGGCAGTACAATCAACTCGGAATATACTGAGCGTGGATGTTTCAACGGAACGCTTGGCGATGAGCATCCTGGAAAGGTCAAGTTCGAAGGATACATGAGCGCATCTCAACTCTATGAATCTCATGATCCTGATTTGTTTGATGATATCGCCTTTGCAACTTCTGCAGCTGTTGCAATTCAATACATGCCATTTTCAGAGGCAAAGAGCATCGGTTCTGGTGAAGGAGAGCGAGTCGAAATCAAAGATTGGAAGGACCCTACTTCTCCTGAAACAGGAGCAGGTACCGCTGATTTGGACAGCATTGATCGTGATTCGGATACCAAGTGGTTTGTTCTCGGCCTGATTCCTGCGAGTGAAAACATCAACGATGGAATGGCTGCTCTGGGGAAGTATCACCAACCGATTCGTATCACTGGATATCTCGTTGAAGACGATCAAGGAAGGGTCATGGGAGGCATTTGGAAGAATGATCTCGATGCTTCACGAGACTGTGTCGCAAAGACCGGAAATCAAAACATCAACCAAATGTATGTTCTGGTAACCAAGATTGAACTCGCTGATACCGTTGTAAGTCTTGACGGCGAACACGATGATGAATACGCCTTTGGCGATGTTGCAATACTCGGTCGGACTGGATTTATTCTGTTCGTTCTCGTTGTCGGTGCTGGTGGCGCAGTTGGCGCCTTCATGTACTCTTCATTGCGACTCAAGATGAGTGCCCGCAGCATTGCACTAACGCTCCTTGGAAAGGAGGGTGTGGAGAAAGCAGCACAAGTTCGCAGGAGTGCCAAAGAGGCGAGCGAATCTGGAATGAAGACGCCTGATCAACGTCGGCAAGAGCAACGGGCTCAAGCCAAACCTGAACAAAAACCAAAGAAAACAAAGAAGAATGAAGACGATGGTTTCGGTTCATTCTCCATTGACAGTGCATTAAGCAGTGGAGGCGATTCTGGTTCTCGTACCGAATTTGGTTCAGGAAGTTCTGTTGTCGCTTCGGATGATGCAAAGCGCGTGGAGAAGCAAATCGAAGAAAGTGAACCGTTCGTCCCTCCAACCTCAACCTTTGGCGGTGGCGCCCCGGTCTCAAGTTCTGTCTCCTCTGCTCCAACGTCTGTCTCCTCGACGCCCCGCTCCTCTGGAGGACCACCAAAGGCATCTTCGGCACCTGCTGAGAAACCAAAGGTTCGACGACGAAAGGCTGTACGAAAGCAAGCTGAACCTGAGCCAGAACCTGAACCAGAGCCTCAGCAACAGGACAAATCGTTCTGGGAAGAGGAAGAAGAGGAC
>Ga0213865_10001566_pt1 | contig 14821 bp, 13 predicted proteins | sample PICome_6_FD_160100 | JGI IMG/M metagenome (GOLD analysis project Ga0213865, IMG submission 160100) | Coastal seawater microbial communities near Pivers Island, North Carolina, United States - PICO282 | ecosystem: Environmental > Aquatic > Marine > Coastal | place: USA: North Carolina...
TCTCATCCACCATCACTTGAGGTCACGAATTGAAGCGTGTCCTCCGAAGAAAGTCGTCCATAGTTCTCCCATAGTTCGGTACATTCCTTCTTGTCCAAGACGGTTGATTGCGAATGGGTCACCAGTTTCAATACCACTCTCGAAGTATTGGGTTGGGATAGCGGTCGAGAAGTACAAGTAGTCCGTATCGAGGAAGTACATGCGGCTCAAAGTGTCTGCTTGAACATCCTTAGATGGGATGATTGGGACACCGTTGTAGGTAGCGACGATGAATCCGGCTTCGATACCGGGAACACCCTTCACACCGTTGTAGGTAGGAGTGATGCGCTTCTCTTCCATGAATCGCTGTTGCGACTGTAGGAGTTGTTGCAAGCGCATCAAAGTGTCATATCCTGTGAGGATGACCTTTGGATTGCCACCACGGGTCCATGTCTTTTGGAAGATGGTGTCCAAGTGGTCGAGGGAGAGAGTTCGGTCAGTACCGGAGTTCTCATCGTGTTCTGCAAGGGACCAAGAGTTTGCACTTCGGTCGATTGAGTAAATGTCTTCGTTAGCGGAAGAAGATGCACCAGTGGTGATTCGGTCAAGTGACTCGAAATCGTTGCCAGCGGCGGTAGCCTTGTCAACGAGAAGCATCTTGTTGATATGCTCGGCGTGGTGCTTACCCATTTCTTCCTTGAGGATTGAACGAATGTCGCCCAGTCCGTCATCCTTGTCAGCAAGGAACATTGCGGTTTCGCTCATGTCGAAGGTGTGAACCACAGTCTTCGGCTTTGCGGCAATGTGTTGGAAGGTAGGCTTGGTGGTGTCCGGTAGGGTTGCGTTTTCTGCAACACCGCCGCCAACAGTGAACGAAGGTCGTGCAGTGATGACTCGCCATCCACTGCGTTCCCACGGTCGCTTTGGTAGGATTGAAAATGCATTAAATTCTTGGTTCAATTGGGACCAAACTTTGCGACCATAAATCGCTTGGTAAGTACCAGCAGTTGAAGACAGCATAGGGCTGTCAGCCTTGAGCAATTCACTACCGGAGTAGGAATAGCCCATTGCGTTCCCTGCGCCGTAGTAGTATCGTTCCATGTCAGTCACGCTTCGGATATAATCTCTTGCCATAATTTTCACTCTCCATTATTTTTTTTGTTTTTTCAAGCCCCTCGTGTGACCGAAGCGGCGAGATTGTGTACTTCATCCCAAGACATGTTGCCCAAGTCTTGTGTGGATGGGACTTCGACATTCGTTGTAGATGCCGACTTTTGAATTGATGTACCACTGATGGTCATGTTGTCGATTCGCTCACTTAGGGAGTTAATGGACTTCATGACTTCATTGAGTGGGGCACGAGCGTCAAATTCTGCTTTTTCTGCTTCGTGCTTTGCGATTGCCATCTCCTTGCTCAATCGGTCGGAGAATTGTGCTTCAAGGTCACCACGGAATCCTTGTTCCAGTGCGGCGGCTTTGTACACTTCGTATGCGGCTTCAATATCGGAAGAAGACACATTGGAAGCGTTGAGGTAGCCTTTGCTCATCGAAACAGGTCCGAGTGCGCCGGATGGGGTCTTACCACCGGATGAGGTGATAGCGGAAATTGCGCCAGTGGAAGGAGAACCATTCTCTTGTCCACGGCCACGAACTTGACCAGCGAAGTAGTCAGCACCGTCAACTGCATCGGGGTTGTCGAAGCCACCAAGTTGTGCCTTCTCCAAGTTATCGAAGTGTGTTCGGGCTTGCATTGTGTCAACACCAGCGGATTTGAGGGTGTCTTCCATCCAATTCAAGTATTCTGCTGTGATTACATCGCTGTATTCACTCTTTGCGTAGTTCATCTTATCATCGTTCATAGGTTCATCATCCTTTTTGTCTTCGTCTTTGTCAGCGAATGGGTTTTTGGATTCTTTCTTTTCCTCTTTAGGTTCGGAATCATCCTTCTTTTCTTTCATAGACTCTTTGAGTGCGGGTGGTAGTTCTCCCTTTTCCATAGCGTCAAGTCGTGCTTCAAGTCTGCTCATAACATTGTTTAAGTCATTTTCTGTGGTCATATTGGTGTCCTCCTTTAAGATACGAAATTGTGCTTCGGGGTTGATACCCTTTTCACAAATTGTAATCTCATGTAGTTCCATCTTACTAATTTCTTGGTAATCTCCATGTTCTCCATCGGATTTACGCACTCTTTTGAATGCCTGTCCACCAATGGAAAATCCTTGCAAATTTCCTTTGCGGATTTCTGCGGCCACTTCACGAGCCTTTTCAATGTCGTTGCGAAGTGAAACAACAACAAACATACCAGCATCATCAACTTCGGATTTCCACATCCGACCATTTGAATCAACATAGGAGTCAATAACTTCTCCCACTTGAATGTTAGAATGAGCGAGTTGAACATTGCGGAACTTTTCACTCTTCATGAACCCGCCAAAAGCATCCTTTAGTGCTGAACGAGTAATGAGGTCACCCTGCTTATCCACCAGTTCAACTGATGCGTAGCCAGCGATAACCATGTCGGAACTGCCCTTGATGAGAGCAATGCCGGAGGTAGGTCGCTTAAGGGACAACATTACCCTCGGATTCACTGTCATGGTATATAGACTGTATTATTACACTGAAAGAGTTGGGGTGCCATCTTCATCATCAAAAACGATAGACTCGTCTGCATCTGTCTTCATTTCAACATGAGTGATTGTTTTTTTCTCTTTTCCTCCCGAATGAGGTTTTCTTTCCTCTTCTTCGGGTCTTTTTTTGCCGTCATAATCGGGTAAGTTGCTTTCTTCCGTCAATTTTGTAGGACCACTTGGTGATTCTATAGGTGTAGCCATGTCAATCCCTAACCCCTTTGGGCCAGTCCAAGTGAGTTTTTCTTTAGCAAGTTGGTCTAAAGCCCTACTGATTACTTCAAGTGCTTTCTTTGTTGAAGGTTTGAGAAGGCGATTTTCATCATCTTCATCTAACACACCTGCTGATTGCCTGTCTTGTCTTTCTCGGCTTGGAGTTTTTTCTTCATCCATCATAGTTGATTTGATAAGGTGTCCTTCAAGCATCAAAGGAGCAACACTGTGCCAAAACGGATGAAGGCTTTCTGCCAATGTAATAGGGTAGTTTGATTTTTGTAAACCACCTATAGTTGATGTAGGTGAATGTAAGTACCAATTGTCATTATGCCGGTCAACTTGATACGATACAGTGTCAACATTCTTCAATATGACTTGCACCACACCGTTATTGTACTCAATATCATGAGGAATGAGTATAGGTGCAAACGATTTGGTCATTAAATCAAGTGATTCTGCACTGGCCGCACCCTCACCTTCACCTTCACTTTCTATTTCACCTACTTGAACATTGAATACATCACGGCTTTTTCTTCGTTTTTTAGTGACACCTGTGACAGTAGCCCGAATAATGTCACCCACTTTGAATAATTTTTGTTGATTGTGGGCTGTACCTACATCCATGTATGTATCATTTTTGTACTCTATAGCCCTGTTTCCTAATGAATCACCATCAAGAATTGGCCCTGCTCCTAACTGATAACTGTACGGACCCTTACCTCTTCGGTCGAGTACGATGAAGTTGAAATCACGGGTTTTACGCAATAACAACCACTTTGGATGCCGACGCTCCCCCTTCATGTAAGTTGACTTGTTATCACGCAAAAGCACTATACCGTGTTCCTTCTGTAAAATCTGCACAGCATCCTCAAGTCCTTCATCATCGGTCATTTTTGTGTCATGTGGACCCGGAATAATGACATTTTCGTGGCTATCAAATTGCCCTCTTAGAATTTTTAAACGCTCATGCATCAACATTTCTGCGACATTGGTATCATCGTAATTGATAATGTCGATAATGTTCAAATCTTCTTCTCCAATAATACCATCAATGACAAAGTTGTTGTCATTTAATTCAGCAAGGCTTTCTTTGAAGGCTTTTTTCAGTCCTACCTTTCGACCATTTTCATTGTAGGTAGTAATTTCATTATCGTTTTGTACAATGATAACACGCTTTCCATCATACCACTTGCTAACCACCCATGAACCACTAAAACCTCTTAGGTGTTCAAGGTCTTTCAAATCAAAAATACGATGCATAGGTCGTACTGGTGGAACCCATTCAGCATCATCGGCTTTAGTCAATAACACATCGGGATTCAATAAAGAAGTAATATAGTCACCCATTTCCGATAAAGCAATGCGGTCTTCTGCTGTTTCATAAGTAGTGGGGTCCATTGCTAAAGCAGGGGATGTAGTATCTTCAAGAGGAATTTTTTGTAAATTATCAAGAACAGTAGTGCCTAATTGTTGTCCATGTAAACCCGTTATTGCATCTTGCCATGTATTTTGGTAAAGTTGAGGTTCAGTGTATGTACCAACTACTGGTTGACCATTTTGTGCATACTCAATTCCAAATGTTGATTGTGTAGGTTGAGCGACTGAATGTACAACTGTAGCATCGGTGTGTGTATTCATAATTCCGTTTATATCGGGATTGACACCACCAATAGGTACTGGTTCATCATTAAAACCATGTGTGAGAATATCCTTTGTTTCCGGTTCCATGTTTTCTTCATTAACTGCATCTTCATTTAATGCGATAATACTGTCAAGACGATTTTTGGTAGCACGAGTTTTGTATTTCTTTTCACCCGAACCTGTACCAAAACGATTGTGAATGTCAAGAGTTTGACCTTTGATATTTTTCAACCCAGCATCAAAGAAGGAAAGGCCAGCGGGGGTCATAAGTGCTTCATCATTCAACACATGTCGAATACTTTGCACTATTGGATGAATGGGGTGTTGTTTCCATTTAGGGCGATTTGGTTGAGCATTATCCATTGCGGTATGAAATCCATTTTCTATAGCGTCTTGTAAGAACTCATCATCACCACCTAAGTGATGAAGATTAAATTCATTGTCAAATTTACCACTTTCCATCAATTTACCAAGTGTGCTTACTTTGAGTGGTTGATTTGTGTTGTTGGATTCATCAATTAAGCGTTGTACATGGAGAGCCATACGGTTTCTTTGTTCGGTGGTTTTAGGCACAAGTCCAAGACCTTCTAACACTTCATCAGTGTTCATAGTACCATCAACGGTAAATACATCTTCCCCTCGTAAATGTTCTGTAATTAAAGGATGTACACCCTTTTGTCGTGCGGGTACTTTTTGAGATTGCATACCAAAGCGAACCGTTGGTGCTGTAATACCGTGTACCTCGTGTGGAACTGTATTTAGCATTCTTTCAGCATCATACATCAAACGATTATGGTTTGCAAGAAATTGTTGTGGATTACTCACTGCTAATTCTTCGCTGAAATGATTTGGGTCGTGTTCTAAAACAAGAGGAAGTAAAAATTGTGCCGCTTTAAATGTTGCTTCACGACTTGAAGTAATTAGTTTGTTTAACAGTTTAGCATTTTGTTCAAGAGGATTACTTTTGCCACTTGCCCCTCGTATTGCTTTGTTTTGAATTTTGTTTAATTCAGCGGTCAATTGTCGCATTTGATTTCTAATGCTTTCTGCATATTCAAGAGTAAATTCTCCTTGTGAAGCAGGGTCGTATAGCATTGAATTTAATTGGTCTAATTCATCTCGAATTTCTTCTTCTCGTTGAACAGATGGCATCATACCACCCATGCTTAATGCCCTATGAATAGTATGAGCATCAAATGGAATCATCTCTTCCATTTTAATACCGCTATCATCAAACATTACTTTTCCTTCATCATCAAGTTTATCTTGCATTGTGGCTACTTTTGATTTACCAGCCAAACTACCTTTTGCCCCTTTTTCCTTCTTTTCTGTAGCAAGGTCATAACGATGTTGTGTCAACCATTCGTGTAAACCTTCAATGTCACCTTCATTCAATGTACCTTTTTGTTTTTCAAGTATAGATTTAATTTGTTGAAACCCTATATCGTTTTCATCATCATCAATATCGTGTAAAAAGTTGTGAACTTGTTGTGGCGAATTGTTGTTTAATCTTGCAATTGCTGTTAAAATTCGCATATTTTTAGCACTGTTATTATCCTCAATGTGACTTTTTGTGTTTTTAAATGATGGTTGAGGCTGGCCTAAATTTTGGTAATCTAAAAAATCATCAGCATCGGCACCATAAGTGACAGGAACTTTACCGTCTTTGAGATTTTTTAACGAATGCATAGATTGTTTGATTGGTAGGTGTGGTGAATTACTACGACCAAGCATTGTTTTAAGATAATGTAAAACTCGTTGTTTTTCTTTTTGGGGCATGTCACCACTGTATGCACTATAGGCTTGTGTCGGATGAGTGGTTTTGAATGCATTGTGTGAATAAATGGCGTGCATATAACTGGTTAAACCGTTTACATTTTGTTTTTCATCCGGTGTCATTGTTCGTAAGCGGTATTCTGCTTCGGGGGCAATAGTATTTTTGTGCAAAGTCCAGTTGTGCTTGTCACCATCACGGGTTCTTGTAAAGACATTTGTTGGTGAAAATATGTTTTCCAACAACTCACGAGTACCAAAATACTCATATTTTTTCTTTGCTAAGTTAAAAGCACCTATGTTTCTTTGCTTCCCTGTACCAAAGTGAAGTCCTAAAGACAAATTTTCTTCATTCGGTGTAAGCGGTGAGTATTCGTTATTACCGTGTGCAATCGTTTGAAACATTGATGAAAACTCCGGCATAGAATCATCTTCTTCTGTTGTTTTAGGTAGTATTTGAGTTCCTTCACCTGTAAATGGGTTAAATGGTTCATCTTGATTTGCGGAAAAACTCGCTGGTACTAAACTTTCTAATGCTTTTGCTTGTAAACCAGTATGAGGTGCCATGCTGTGCATGATTTCATTGTATGTACTTTGAACCATACCAGCACCCCCATATTGACTAAACACACTATCCCAAAAATTACCCGGACCCACTGTGTAATTACCATTACCTCCAAGTTCCCATAAATTTGATTTTTCTTCATCGGGGTGCGGGCCAAAAGCGGCTTGTAAATAAGCAAGGTGTTCTCTCATTTCTTTTGCTCTTGAGTTAATGTCGGAATTTACCAGCGCATCTTCTTCCATTGCTTCGAGTTCATGAAGTTGAATAAGCGGCCCATCCATTTCACCATAAATTGGGTGGTTAAACATCGGCTTACGAGTTTTAGGGTCATACCCTGCAAGAAACAATATGTCTTCCATTGGCATGTGTGCTTCCTTAATATCAGTCATAACTTTTTTTGACTTAGTGTGCCTTCTTGATGACTTCCATAACTCATCTTGATTGTAGGTATTTTTAATGTCATTTTTATGAAGATTAAGTTTTGGTAAAAAGGAAAATGGTTTACCAACCCAGTTGCCTTCCCCGTCTTCTTCAATTCCAAAACGGTCATGAAGTGCGTCAATGATTACTTCGGAAGGGGTGACTGAAAGGTTTCCATCTCCAAGTGAGTACGAATGAGCGGCTTCACCAAACGCATATTGATTATGCCTGTTTGCTCCTTGACGATAATCAGTTTCATTATTTTCACTTCTGTGAAAACTCCTTCTTCCGCCATTCTTACCATGTCTTGTAGCCCAATTTAGTTCCGGTGTACGACGCATTAAGTTATTCCAAGCAATACGAGCAGAAGGTATTGTTTCACCGTTAGGTAGTTTGATGAGTGGGTGTTTATCAAGACCGCCTTCTTCATGTATTCGACGCATAACTGCTGTTCGTTCAACAGGGTTAAGCCATTCAAGACCATACATGTAAGCCTCATGACCAAGAGCAATACCATGTTCATCACCATTTTCATCTACTACAACTCCTTCATCGGTCCACTGTTTTGCTCTTGCTTCAAAGTGGTCAACCCGTAGTCTGTTTTGTATTTCTTCGGGTGAATAGCCTTCTTTGATGTATTCTCCTTCTTTTTTATCATTGAGTTTTTTCCAACGATTAAAATCTCTTTGATACAAATCGTGTTGATGAGAAATGTTGCTTCCGTTTACTCGTATGGGTCCAAGAATTGTTTTACCTTTATGACCAAAAATTAGAGGGCTTTTTACCTTTTCAAGTTCATCGTGTAGTAAACCTTCCATTCGAGCCTCTTCAACGGCATGACCATCAAAAATATGCCTTCGGAATTTTTCAACAAAGGCGGGGGTTTGTGTCACTGAATTTTTCCGCAGTAGTGGATGAATAGATGAATGAAATGGGAAATGTGCATTGGTGTATTTTGAACCGGGTTTCCCTTCAAAACGAGGCCAAACAGAATGTGAAACACCAATATGCTTTGCTCCTTTTAATCCATCAGCCCATATATGATTGGTAGGCTCTCCGTAAATTTCTTCACGAGCAAGGAGATACCCCGGTCCTCCTTGGCTTGCTTGTATAGCATCTACACCACTTGCTTCCATCTGTTCTTTATCTTTCATGATGGTTTCAGCAGTGTACTTTAAAGTACGAAGCATATCATCAGTAGGTGCTTTTTCCAAAGATTCCCAAGCAATAATGTATTCAGCGGCATTGGATTCTAAATCATACCCATCTGCTAATGACAACATAAAGTCGTCTTTTACGATGTTGAAATTTTCTGCAACCATTATTTCACCGCCTCATTGTAGCGGTTGAAATTTAGGACAAGCAAACATAGCCATGCCTTGATGTAATTTACAGCCTTCACGAATGTTTCCACCGCAAGTTCGACATGCAATCGGAGTACCCTGTTCAGCGTTTTCTCGAAGAGATGCTTTAGGATTGCCTTTTTTGATTGCAACACGAGTCATAAAATCACTCGCCTTGACTATCTTCTCGCTCAACGCCTGTTCCAGCGTGTGGATTCATTCGACCACCGAGTTTACTTAGGTCAACTTTTTTGTCATGCTTATCTCGCTTTGGTTTACCATCTTCGTATTCTATGCTATTACCGTTGGTAGTGTAGTAAGCAGTTTTTGTTTGTCCACCCGATTCAGTGACCATGTGAGGATTCACATCGGTAATTTTTTCCTTTGGTAGCGGCTTTGGGTCTTCGATTGAGGCTTTAGCCATCTTTCCGCCACAGCCCATTTTCATACATTGACCCGCTTTGTTGAGTTTACCACCTTTACATTTAGAACAATCTTCTGCTTTAGAAAGGTCATCTATTCGGGTGTTAAGTTGGTCTGCTTTTTCAAGCATCTGTTTAACTTCATAACTTATTGCTTCAAATCTTGGTTTCATAATCACACCTCGGTTTCTTTTGCTGATTGTGCCATTTCATGAATATCTTCCCACGACATATTGTGGAACTCTTCATTTGTTTGTGGCACAGAAGAGTTTACGCCCTTCATGATTGAATCATCATTCATGTCATTACGAAAAGCATCACCCATGACATTTTCAGTAAATGGTGTTGTTGCTTTTACCATGCCCATTTTTTTCAACATTATTGTAGGGTTTGTAATCATTTTACGAAGGCGCATGTTTTCTTGCTTGAGAGATTCAAGGTCGTTATCCATGCTTTCCATCTTTGTAATCAAAACACCCATCAATCGTTCCGCATCCGATTGTTCAGTCATTTAATCACCTCATTGAGTGTGTCGGCCAAAAGTTCCAGTGACACGAGTGTAATTGGATGGTCGAACACCGTTTGAAACTGTACCGCTCAAGCGTTGTCCTTGCAAAGATTGAGCCGATGCTGGTCGATTATCAAACTTCATGACAGGTGCGCCACCAGCGTAAATATCGTTAGGTCCGTGTGTAAGTCCACTTTCAGCCTTTGCAATAGCCGCAGACAAATCTTCGGAAAGATAATCTGCAACCTTTCGTAGTTCGTTCAATTGTTGCTTTGCCAAGTTAGCATCGCCGCTTGTTAGAGCAGTAATAAATGCTTTTTGGTGTTCTTCCATCTTTCGTGCCATTGGGTCCATTTTGATTAAATCCATATTCAGCCCTACCTTATCCCATGTTGTTGCTCTTTAAGAGTCTTTATGCGCCTTTGAAGTTTCTTGCATTCAAAAGAGCATTACTGTTTTGCTGTCCAATGGAAGGTTGCGGCCCTCTTTGTTGAACGCTTGTCACCGGAGAACCACTACCAGCCGATGTACGGCGTTGCGGGGCGGCTGGTCCACGATTACGGAGTCCCATACCCTGTCCACCGGGTTGTGGAGGTGGCATTGGCATACCTCCCATTGGCATACCCGGAGGCATACCTCGCATCATCGGTGCGCCACCCATTGGCATACCCGGTGGCATACCCGGTGGCATACCGCCACCCGGTGGCATCATAGGAGGTGGTGCGCCTCCACCCGGAGGTGGTGCGCCACCCGGAGGTGCGGCAGGTTGTGGTGGAGGTTTACGATATACGAATCGAATATCACTGCTGGACTCTCCATCAATTAAATCAGCAACAAAACCAAGTTGTGTCATACGCTGTGCAACATTGAGTTCTTGCTCATCACGGCGAAGTCGAGTGATTTCATCTTCTTCTTCGTTTGGATAAAGAGTGAGTTTCCAATCATGAACTCCCATTTCTTTGAGCATTTTAGGGAATAAAATATCAGTGTAAATTTTTTGTCCAAATTCAACAGCACGATTGGTGACAAGAATCTGCATTCCTTCGTTGCTTAAACCACCGGCTTTACCACTGTCAACCATAAACACACTCGACACACCAAAGTATGCGGCGATACGATTACGAATTTCATCACGAACTGCAATATATTGCATTTCTTCCAGTGTGTCCATGAACTTAATCCAATTTACACCACCCCGACCAGTTTGACTTTCAATACCAACCTTTGGAATATAGTGCGGGTCACGCTCCATCTTTTCATCAACAGACTTCCAAAACGATTTCATTGACTCAAGGTTATCAGTAGTGACTGAAATAATACCCTTTGGCATTCGTCGCTTTTGATATGCAGTGTACATGTAATTGTCCATTGCTGTGAGTGTCATGGCTTGTCGCCACATTGTGTTTACTGGTGAACGCCCGTATAGTTTTGAAGGATTGTACTTACTCAAATGAATAACTTCACCTTCAATAAAATACTGCGTTTTACCGCTACCTGCCATGTTCACATAATGAACATCGTGTAGGTCACTACCACACACTTCACAAGTATCGTCTTCTGCGTGTGTTTTTACTTGGTCCCGATGGATTCGACACACCTTGTATCGCCCACCACGAACACCACGCTTGTCAGCGACAATACGCATGAAGATAGGGTCGCCACGAATCATTTCTTTAACACGGAAAAATGCAACTTCTTTTGATTCGGGGTCGATATAATACTCTTTGACTAAAATTAAAAACGCATCATCAACGATATTTAGGTCGTTTTCAACTTCATTGAGTATGTGAATAAATGCTTGGTCCATACTGTTGCTTTGGTTTAACAACCATTTGACATAGGTAATTTCATCATGGTCGGGGTCACGAACTGGTCCTTCACAAACAGTACATGTTTGAACTTCATGTTGATATTCTTCACCACAATCAACGCATTTTTTGTGAAAACGCTTTTCAAAGTAATGACCTCTTCGGAACATCTCTTGTCGTATTTTTGAAAGAACTGTTCTTAAAATCAAACATTCTGTGCTTACGGCATAAAGAGCAGGGATGGTAATACCCTGTGCCATAACGGGTTCTTGAATACCACTTGTCCAAAGTGGCATAGTTGGAGTTGGAGATTGCTTACGCTTGAAAGGCTTTCCAAGCGTGCTTAAAAATCGGCTTATCCTACTGTCATCATCTGCCATCATAGTCCCTCCGCATACGCACCAATGGTATCAATGTCCAAGCCCCACTTAGTCAAGAGGTTGTCGGCCTTCTTTTTATCATCTTTCCAATTATTGTAGGTGACAAGTTTCTGCAATTCGTTTTTTCTCATCTTATCTTTTGAGTCAATGAAAGTCAAAACAGCCTTTGCTTGCAACGATTTCATTTTTAAGTGAGGTAAAATACCCTTGAGTAATTGTCGCAAATCATCTTTTGATTGGAAAACAAGTCGATGGAGGCTTCGATTGCTGTTTTTGTGGATTTTTTGATTAAGAACTAAACGACCACAACCCAATGCTTTGTGCAAATTTTCACAGTGGTCTTTACCCCGTTCGCCTGTAGCAACAAATGTTGCTCTTGGTTCACCCCTTTCACTGATAAAAATACTCCCATCTGCATCAAGGAAACCTGCGGCATAAGCCCAAATGTCTTTGATAATCAAACCGTTAGTACCCATTTTAACAAATTGACCACGAGAGTGCGCTCGATACACATCGAGTTCTTCACCGTACATTTTAATCAACATGCCAATTTTACTCGGTGTCACAGATTTGTGTAAAACACCAACACCCCGGCGAAGAATTTCACGACTACTTAATTCACCATTTTCTTCTAACTGCTTTGATACAAATTCTAATGTTGCTTTGTCGTCTTTTGAAATTGAATCAATTTGGTGTAATGTGTTTTTCCACATTTTTTGAGCATCCTTACGCATTTGCATAGCATTAACCCAGTTTTCTTGTTCATCAGTACCCCAATCATCAAGTTCATTTAGCATAGAAAGTACCGATGTAGCCTTAAGAAATTGTTGACATGCTTGTTGTAGTCCTGTACTTCTTGTTTCACCAAACTTTCGCAGTGATTTTAATGAACGGTCATTTATCCCCATATACCGAATTGTATCTTGTAAGCCATCACTCCATGATAAATTGCTAATAGTTGCTTCAACTTCCATTGCTTTGATGGTTCTTACATCATCAATAATAGCATCAATCATATCTCGATTACTCTTGTCGTTTCTTCGCATTTTTCGACACATACGAATAATAGAATCAGCGTTTTTACCGTAAGTTGCTTCAAGCCACCCATCGCCATTTTTAGGAAACCCGTATGCTTTGATTTCATCGTTGTAAAACAAAGATGATTTTTTTACTACGGGGAGTGGTTTTGCAAAAAATTGAGGGTGTTGTGCTAAACTGTTCAGTACGCTTTTAGTGAAGTCATCACCATTGATTTGTGGAGCATCATACTCATCACCGACAATTGCACTACCCCACATATTGGCTACCTCATTGTCCTATCATTTAGTCCTTACCACTAAAACACTTTTGACAATTGTAGGTTTTCCACCCACTCCTTGTTTCTTTGAACGCTTGCGTTTAGTAGCGGCTCGCTTTTGACCTTCGGACATTGAGCCGCTGGTCTTTGGCGTTTTACCGCTTACTTTGACACTTGGCCTACACTTTGGATAACCTTTGCTTGATTTGTTTGCTTTAGAACGACCACACGGTGGGTGCTTACCGTCTTTGTCTTTACGACTAACATCAACCCACTTTTCTTTGAACCATCGGTTCAAGTTCTTGCGGATTAACACTTTGCTCATTTTTTACCAACCCAAGCATCACATGTATGGTCGGCACGACACATAAAATCATACCATTCACAATAACCAGTCATGGGGTCATCAGTTTTTGAAGAATCCCAAGCCTTGCAGTTGCCACATTTTTTAGGACCAGTAGCCTTACGATAATTTGGTGCATCTTTTTTGGCTTTAAGAAGAAGCCAAGCCTGTTCCATGAATGAATGGTTTAATTCGCTTATAGTACTTGAGTTCATTTTTTCTTCCCCTTCTTTTTACCTTTGAACTTACCTTTGCAGTATTGTACAGCCCAACCATTAGCATAGGCTGATGGATAGACTTTGAACTTGCGCTTTGCGGCGGCTTTGCCAGCGGGACACAGTTTCTTTTCCAACGCATCCCACGCTGTTGTCATTCCGACACAGTGACCACAATCGCAACTCATATCAATCACTTGTTTGCTTGAAGGGGTTCGGTGGGTCGCTAAAATCTAACTCTCTTTGTCGAGCGTATTGTGGAGGGGGTGCTTGTGGCATTGTTCTTCGAGTCATAGTTCCTTGACGAGCGAAGGATGATGGATTGATTGTACCACCCGGTGTTGAAGGTGCGGAAGGTACATCATCACCAAGTTCCGGTGATTTGGTTTCATTCTTTTCTGCATTTGGGTCATTTATATTTCCCATTTGCATACGGACTTGTGGGTGTTCTTCTTTCCCTGCTCGCATTCGTGCAATAGGAGTTGAAAATGGTTTACCTGTTTTATCAGTTTCTTTCATTTTCAAAAATTTCCAAGCGTCACCCATTGGGGTTGCTTTCTTTTTGCTGTCCGGGTCTGCTGTTTTTTCCGGCGACTTAGGTGGCTTACCACCAAGTGCAATTACAACAACCATGCCTTTCTTTTTCTTTTTATTATCTTCTTTCATATTAAAAACCCCATTCATCAAATGGAAAAATCATGGAACCAACCATCCATCGCCAGTTCCTTTATTTCGATGTGGCATACCACCGATGTACTCATCGAGTCCCGGTAGTATGTCATCGAGTAGTTGCACTGAACCTTTGAACTCTTTTGTTCCCCAGTTCGCTAAAGCAAGTGCCATTGCCAAGTCATCATGAGTACCGACCGATTCAAGTCGCCCATTCTTTTGCATACCGAATCGGTTCAATTCTTCTTCTAATTTGTGAGTGAATGTACGACTTCGCTCATCACCATACGGCAATTGAATGTGTCCTTGTTCAAAAGCCATAAGCAAAGACATGAACATACTTTCTTTGCGCTGGCGTGTTGTCATAAAGGTACGAATTGGAATATCGTTTCGCATGTCTTGAAGTTCAGCGGCAAACATTCGCTGGAAGTTGTTTCCTTCAAGTTCAATCAAATCCGGCTGGAAGCGATTGTTAAGAGTGAGAATGTGTTTTTTCTGTGCCAATCCACCAAGTCCTTTTTCATGAACGATACCGACAATTTGCTTTACATTCTCACCGGGCGGTGTACGAAGCACAAGCATGGCTGTGTAGTCAGCATTCTTATCCGAAGCAAT
>Ga0213865_10001569_pt1 | contig 14806 bp, 28 predicted proteins | sample PICome_6_FD_160100 | JGI IMG/M metagenome (GOLD analysis project Ga0213865, IMG submission 160100) | Coastal seawater microbial communities near Pivers Island, North Carolina, United States - PICO282 | ecosystem: Environmental > Aquatic > Marine > Coastal | place: USA: North Carolina...
GTGGTTTAAATATAACAGCACCACTTGGTCTTGCTCCGTTACTTAATAAATTAACATTGTGTTTGCTAGACATATTGAATTGGTCTACTTCAACAGCAGCGGCACTCATTGGACTTAATCCATAGTAATCATCTAATGGATTCCATAATTTAACGTGCTTGAGTTCACTAAAACCATTTTCTTGGTCAACCATATATGTTTGTTGAACTCTGCCATTTAAAATATATTCATACTTTTCAGGGATTGGATTGCCACCACCTTTAATATTAATTCTGTCAGGTCTTAATTGATGTAATTCTTTTGGTTGTCCTAACTCACTACCTACTTTAAGAATGTATGCATTACCACTAAGAAGCACATAACCAAATAAGGAATTAAAAAATTCTGAGTAGGATTGTAAAGGATTGGGTCTGTTAAGTAGGTCAATAAGTGGGTGTTGTTCAATTATTTGATCTCCTGCTTTTATAATGAATGGTACAGCACTTGCACCCTTTGATATTTCATTAACACATCTATATACAATTGCATTCTTTAAATATCCTTCTTTTGCTAAATCTTGATATTTATAATTTTTAGGTTCTTCAGTACCAACACCAAAGTAACCCATCATATTTGAGTTCTTTTTTTCTTGTACTGGTTGTATGTTAAATAACCTTTGTAAAAATGTTTGTTGTGCCATTAGCTTATTCTCCAGTTAACTTGTCCTCTAGACTTGCTTAGTTCAGTAAGACCCCAAACTAAAGCATCAAGTCTATCTGGACTTGGCTTTGGTCGTTCCCCAGTGTAAGTAGTCATTTGTGACTCTAACTCTGCAAAATAACCAACATGATGAACTCGCCTTTGCTCATATAATGCTGCTATAGGTTCTGCTCTAACCAGTTTACCTCTAGTAGCTGTAACTGACTTATAAGGAACATTTGCATCAATAGTTCTTAAAAGTCTTTCCACCAAATCACCGCCATTATTAGTTTCAGCAATTATTCTGTCAGCATCCCATTCATAAAATGCTTTTACAGCTATCTTACACCATTTATCAGCAGAATACTTGCCTGATATATCTTCTAATACATAATACTCGTTATTTGCATCTTTACCAACTACAACTATACCTGTTTCATCAGAATCATCATTATGTGTTACAGCTGGGTCAAGTGCGACTATTATTTGTGTAAGTTCTTTATTTGTATCTTTTGGAAGTCGTGATTCTTCAATCATTGCATTAGTCCATAATGCACCCTCTAACATATCTATAACTTCTGCGTAAAGTTCTTGTCTACCTAATGTAGTGCCTTCATATTTTTCTTTTAACATTTGTAGAGCAGATGCAGCTAGATTTGCTTCATTTTCAAAAGTGCTACCTGTTGTCACATGACAATCATTTCTTTCTATTAATTGTTTTATTATGGATGTTGGCTTGGGTGTTGTTGTAATAATGCATTGTGGGTTGTCTCCAAGCCTTAAACCAAACATTAATTGGTCAAATGTTTCAGGGTATCTCCATGCAGCTAACTCATCACACCATGCTCTATGAAACTGCGGACCCCTCAATCTATCAGGTTCTATAGCAGCAAATCCCATTATCTTACTGCCATTGGCTAATCTTATTTCTGCAGAGTTTTCACTATAATGTTTTCTACCTCTGCTTACTTGATAACATTCTTCAGGAATTATTGAAATTAATCCACTGGGACCACCAAAACAAACTCTACGGAGATCACCAAAAGTTGGTGCAACTACAGCACATATTGTGTCGCGATTTGTTAATGCATAATGTGCAATGTCTTGAGCACCAGTTCTAGTTTTACCCCAACCACGACCAGCAAGTATTAACCATATATGAAATGGAACTTTAGGTGTTCTTTGTTTTTTTCTAGCTGTGCCTAACCACTCAGTGTATAGCTGAAGAGTCTTCTTCTCCGATATCTTCGGCGAGTCTATCCAATCGTTCCAAAGCTCGTCTGAAACTTTCGCTGTCTTTGACATTAGTATTTATATCCATATTATCAGTGGCTTCACCAAGTGCTAACTTAGCAATTCTTTGTGCGTTAGTAGCAGCACTAGATAAAGCAACTAGGTTTTGAGGTTTAACATCTGCATCAGGTGCAGCGTTTTTACTTATCACTTTTCCAACTTGTCCCATTATGCCTTTGGCTATAGCAAGACATGATTTATCAAAACTAATACTTTCTTGTACAAGTTCTTTTTTTCTTCTAGCATCTAATTCAATTAAATAACTATCTTGAAACCTTTTTTGCTGCATAACCCAATCATCTTTTTTTGCATGTTTATACAATGTTGGTTTTGCTACGTTATAGTCATCAGCTAATTGGTCTATAGTAAATAACTTACGACCCCCTGTATTTGCTTCTATTCCTTGCACAAACTTATTTCTTATCTCTTCTAATAAAGTTGGGGTTAGCTTTGTAAAGTTTGTTTTTTTAACCATTATTTATCTCTAATTATCGTTATTCTGTCTTTTTTAGCCCTAAAAGTAAAGAAAACAGCACAAAAAGGGCATTATTTTTCAAATTAATGTTTACAAATGTAAACAAATTAGGGATAATAGTTGTGTTAAGTAAATAATTATAAGGAGAAAAAATTGAATAACTTAAACAACAACTACCCAACACTAACAAACAGAACATTTGGTCTTGAGTTAGAATTCGTTGGAGTATCACCTAGAACTGTAGCAGAGACTATCAACAACCTTGATGGTATTGAGTGTTACTTTGAAGGGTATCATCATACTACTAGACCATATTGGAAGATTGTTACAGATGCTTCTTTAGATGGAACTGGTGGTGAAATCGTTAGCCCAATCCTAAAAGGTGTTGAGGGTGCTAAGCAATTAGAAACTATACTTGATGCCTTAGATAACTTAGAAGGTATTAGGGTTAATGTTCAATGCGGTTTGCATGTTCACCTTGATGTTAATGATCTCACAGTTGCAGAGATACAATCTGTTTATGAGAGATACGCTGACTATGAAAGCCAAATTGATATGGTTATGCCTAGAAGTCGTAGAGGTAATAATTCTAGATGGTGTGCAAGTGTTACTAACACAGCTGGTAGAATCAAAAATGTAAGAGGTAGAACTAAATCTGCTCTTGCAAATGCAGCTGGTAGATATTACAAAGTAAATCTACAAAGTCTAACTAGATACGGAACAATGGAGTTCAGACAACACAGTGGTACTCTTAACTTTGACAAGATTATTAACTGGGTTAGCTTCTTGATGGCTTTTGTTGAAAAAAGTGCAAAGCTTTCAAATCAAGTTAAAACTCCTAAAACAAACAGAGTTTACTCAACAGTAAGAAATGCAGTTGAAAATGCTGGTTATACAATGGAGTGGAACAGAGGACATAACATTTGGACTGTAGAGAAAAATGGCGAACATTTTGCTGCTTTTTCAAATCACACTTTAAACAGACTATACAGCGGTAGCAGAGAGTCTAGCATTGACTTAAACATGTTGGTTGACCTTTTGATTGATAGAGGAATTTTAGATTGTGCATCACAAGCTAACTTCCAAAAACCAGTTGTTGTAGAAAGCAATGAAGTTGATAACGGATGGTTAGATGGTTGTGATAACAAAGTGCAAACATTTTACCAAGAAAGAGAATTAGAATTAAATTAATATAAGGAGATAATATGAAAAAGAATATTCTAAAAATGAAACAGAAGCCCACAAAAAACATGCAGTATTTGTATGGTGCTTATGGTAGCAACATGAACCTCATGCAAATGTCTACTAGATGCCCACATGCAAAACCAGTTGGCAGTGTTTTTGTAGAAGGCTTTGCTTTGAAGTTTAGAGGTGTTGCTGATATTGAACACACTAAAGAATCAAAAGTGCCACTTGCTTTATGGCAGATTACAGATGCTTGTGAAGCTAGGCTAGATATATATGAGGGGTTTCCTAGTTTATATCGTAAACAAATTCTTCAGATACCAGCTTTAAAAAATAAGTTTGGTACTGACAGGGTGATGGTTTACATTATGAACAGCAAAGATGTTTATCCACCATCTAGCCGATACTTAGAAGGTATTGCACAAGGTTACAATGACTTTGGTATTGATACTGATACTTTAATGTACGCAGTCAAAGATTCGTATAGTCAAACTAACATATAAAAGATATAGCCTTTCATAATCTCAAGTTGTGAAAGGCTTTTTGCGTTGTAAGGAATCGTAATTTACCCTATAGCAAAGGTATTACCCACCTTTAGATAATGCCTTCAGCGGCTTGTCAGTGCGTTGTTTTTTTGTTTTTTTATCCTTTTTTGCTTGTTTTGTGACTATTGGTGTCCATTTAGCTGCTATAACAAAACCACTAAACATAATCAATCAGATGTTATTTGATTACACATAAACAAAAGTTTTTCAGCTGGATTTTCTCCTAAAGCAGTTTTAACAATATCAGCTTCTTCTCCACTAAAGACTAAATTTAATCTATAGAAGTTAGCTTCTTTGACTGCCATTTTTCTTTCTTCTTCTGTCTTAGCTGCTGCAACTATAGCTTCTACTTCTCTTTGTTTATTTAATGCTTCAACTGTTAAAGACTTTACCATAACACCATCATTTGTTTTATGTTCTACACCAGCAACACCATCTTCTGAACTATCATTATCAGAAGGTATCCAAGCACCACTCCATTCTTCAGCTGCCATAGCTTCAGGAGCAGGTATATCTTCTAACATTCTTTGCAGTTCTAAATCGTCCATCATTAAAGAATCTTGAGCCCAGTCTAATGCACCTAATGATTCAAGATCTCGTAATACATTTGCAGTTAGCTCAATATCTTCTGAACCTCTTGCTCTGTTATGTCGTAGTGTTGCGATTCTTGCCTGTTCCATAGTCATAGGAGTTACTACAATAGGTATTTCTTTATATCCAAGTTCCTTAGAACAACGCCATCTATGCTCACCATCTACAATTCTAAACATGCCTTTTTGTTCTTCATGCTCTACACAAACAATAGGTTGTGTGAATCCATCTTCAGTCATAGACCTTTTTAGCAATTCAAACTCATCTTCTGATTGTCTGTTTGGGTTGTATGTATTTGGAACTATTTTATCGTGTGTGATGTATTGAACATCTAGTGCTTTTAGAACTGCGTTCTTTTTTTCAACTTGTGCCTTACCTTTAAATTTTGCCATCTGACTCTATCCTCGCTTTGTTTATAACTGGTTCTATGTACCAGTATTTATATTTACCTAAATACAAATAAACACAAGGATAGGTTCTACCATTATGATTAGTGTATTCTTCCTCTACGCCATGTAATTCTATCATGCGTTTTAAAATTTCGTAAAGATATGGTTGTTCTTTATATCTGATATACCAATGTGGTGCAAACTTTGCATAGCTTTTTGCCCAAATCCATTTCACTGAATTACAATGTTCTTCAAGACTTTTCCAGTCTACTTTTGACATTAGAAAGTTGGTTTACCACCCCAATAACCAGCACCTTTTCTAAACTCTTCAGGTTCCATGTATTTCAGAATATTACATTTGAGTGCAAAAGGGTCACCGTTCCAAAGTGCCATAGCTAGTTTTTTATAAGAACCGATTGGGTTTGCTCGTAAAGAATTAATTTGTGGAAAGGGTATACCTCCATTTGCTCTTATGTGTGCTTCTAGTTGTTTCTTGTAAACAAACTCTGCTCTTTCTGCAATCCAATCAGGTGCTTCATCTATACATTCTCTTTTAAAACATTGTTCCCATGTTTCACCACTTCTTCTACTTGGTTGACATGATATTTTTCCAAATTGTGTAACTGTCCTGATGCCATCAAGTCTATGACATACTTTGTCAAACCATTGAGGCCATGCCTTTTGTGCTAGTTGTAGGTCAGGAATACCAGCTGTTGTCATTGTTAGTGGTGCAATCCTTAATTTATTTTTTGATCTCCCATGCTTTACCATCACATCATATGCGTGATTATAATCCCATTTAAAATCTTGAATAGCTTTCCATATATCACCATCAGTCCAATCATAGATAGGTCTTACATATTTTGTACCTCTATCATTTGGTTTTGTAATATGTCCTTTACTAGAAAATAAACCCATTCTTCTATTAGGACTTTCTTGCACTCTTAGACCGATACATGCAAACAAGTCTTTACCTTCAGCTACTGGAAATCTTTCTTTTGTAACTAAAGCATTAATGTTTTTTTCTTCTATTTGATAAGCATATTCAGGTGGTTGTCTGACCCATTCTTCTTTTGGTACTTGCTCATCAAAAATCCACCAGTAGGGATTTTTTCTGTTAAAGACGTTTACCACTGGTTGTCCTGCCCAAACATGATGCATATTAACTTCAGGTCTATTGGCTACTCTATCTAAATATTCATATGTGTTTGGAAATAATATTTCTTCGTCACGATGTATGACATTTATAGGTAATTTACCAGCAGCATCAGCTGCCATGATTGCTAATTCCATACATACAGTAGAGTCTTTACCTCCACTTTGTGAAATCACAATTGTATGGTCTTGTTCATATAATTCTTGCAGTCTATTTAAAGCTGCATCAAATACGTTCATGTTAAGATTTAATTTCATTTTTGAGCCATCACAAAATAATATTTAGCATCTGCTAAAAGATGTCGTTTATTCAAGAGTTCTTTTGTCATTGTTTGTACATCTGCACTATCTTCAATATTTGCTATTCCTAGAATATAATACCAGTCAAACCCATTTTTCTCCAGTTCATTACAAATTTCTGAATATTTGTAAGTCATTGGCTCAAAATCTATTCCATTTTTTTCAAAACAATGCAGTTTTTTATAAGGACCATCTGAATTTATAAAAGTAGAAACAAACATACCTTTGTCATTTAAAAGGTCTACTGATTTTTTTATCATAGATGTTCCAAAAACATCTGTTACAGCAAATAATGCAATACAAAAATCATATTTTTCTTTATGATTAAAAACATCATCATGAATAAATTTATAGTTTGGGTTTTTTTTAAGTGCTATATTTAGCATTCCTTTTGATATATCTAAACCTACATAATCTTCTTTTTTAACATCTATTAAATCAAGCAACAAACCTGTTCCACATCCACAATCTATCAAAGAACCCAATCCTTTATATGGCATCATTTCTTTTATAAAAGCATTTTCTGCTTCTACTTGTTTGCCTACTCTTTCATCTGCATAATCATTTTCATAATCATTAGCAATTGAGTCATATATTTTTTCTACATCTATTGTCATAAATCATTCCAATTAATCTCATCATCAAAACTTGGTTCTTTGAATATTCTTTTCTTAACATCATAAACAAATTTTGCTTCGCCAATACTTCCATATAAACCTTGTTCTCTTATTTTTCTCGTTATTATAGAAACACTGTCATCATCAAAATCTCTATGCACTGTTACTACAGCATCACTTTGGTTATGCCAATGACTAGCACCTGCAATATCGTAAGCTGTTGGCGGTGAATAACCACCACTATTATCTTTTTGCATTTTTGTAGGGTGTGCTACAACCCATACTGTTGCATCATGATTTCTAGCAAACTTTTTACAGTGTGAAATAAAATCTCTGATATGCTCATCTTCTCTTTGATTGCCACGTCTTATTGCTGATACTTCATTAAATGGGTCAATGACTATGCCATTGATACCAAACTTTGCACATGATTGTGATGCAATATCTAAAATCTTTTCTATGTTAGGTATATGTTCTCTAGTTTCTATAAAATAAAAATGCTCATGAATCCAATCTAGTGAAGCATGTAATTCTTCTGTATCCATTCTTGTTGAGAAACCTTTATCAAATGGTTTTTCTGCAACTATTTGCAGCAATCTTCTAATATGCATTTTGGTTGAATGTTCAGGTGAAAATAGTGCAAATTTCCAATCATGTTGTTTTGCAATTCGTACAAGTATTTGGTCTAAAAATGTACTCTTGCCATGATTTGGTATACCAGTCCAAACATGAAAAGTACCTTTTTGCACTTTATATAATTTGTCTAAATTTGGATATCCTATTTCTAATGGCTTGTCATAGTTGCCATTATAGAGATCAATAACATCTTTTGTATAATTATTAACTGAGTACAAACCATCTACAGGCAGCGGTCTTGCTCTATCAACAAGTGTCTTCAAAGTTTTTGCACCATGTTTTACTAAAACATCATTTGCATCTTTGCAATCTTTTGGAGTTTGTACTACCCAACATAATTTTTTGCCATAACGATGTACTAGCTCTTTATTAAGATTTTCACCAGCACCATCACTATCAACAAACAATATTATTTTTTTTGCTTTTAATGGGTGTGTTTGTAAGCAGCTAAATCTTTTATCGCTTTCTTTATAAGCAACTGTCGGTGGAGCACCATCAGGCAGCGTTGTTACATTTTTAAACCCTACTTCCCACAAACTTAATACGTCTATTTCACCTTCTACAAAAATCACAGTGTGTGCATCTTTTACGTGGTGATAGTTATATAAACTTTTTTTTGCGTTTGGTGTTTGTTTGAATTGTTTATCAACAGTTCTGTACTTTATGTTGTCACATCTGTTATTAAAACCATTATATGGAAAACCAATCCACTTATTATCTTTGCAAAAAATATTGAAAGCTTGATATGTCTCTCTACTTATTGACCTCTTACGAAAATAATTGTCTAAATAGTTATTTGCACTTGCATCATAATTTACTACTTTTTGAACTACTTTTTTCACAGGCTTTGATTGTAACCCATTTTGTCTCACAGAGCCACTAAAATTACAGTGATGACATAACCACAGTGCAGTATTGTTTTCAATTGTAAGTGATAATGGTCTATCTTTTGGATTATGTGGTGGCTGACATTGTGGACATTTTATTTTATGTGAGCCTTCATGCAAATTTTGTGCATCTATATTATGTTCATCTTTCAATTTAACCTGCAAGTTCATTTTTACTCCTTTTTGTTTTCTTCTTTTGTATGTCTTTAGTATAGGTGGTAGCTGGTGTCCTAAGTGTTAGGACGTTGGTGTCCACACTTAAAAAATACCTGTTACTTGTACCTTTTCTATGTTGTATACGCAGCTTATTATTTTTTTCTAACCATGTTAAACATCTGCGAACTTGTCTGTCAGATATGCCACAAATTTTTGCTAAATGTTTTTCACTTGGAAAACAACTGTGTTGTTCGTCTGCGTAATTAGAAAGTATAAAAAGAACCAGTTTTGTACTTGGCGTATTACAATCTTGTTTTTTACACCATCCAAGGGCTTCTATACTCATAGCCCATAATGTACTTGGTATTAATTAGGATTGCAAGTTATAAAAATCATTTGGTGTTACTTTGCCTTTAGAGATTTTGTAAATTTGTTCCATCTCATCTTTTCTGGGTATACGAACACCCCTGCACCATTTTGCTAATGCATGTATTGTAAAAGTACTACCATTTTTATTTGCTAATCTGATAAATGATTCATGCGTATGACCATTATCTTTTAACCATGTTCCTAACTTCATAACATTATTCTATCAGATATTTCTTGCATATGCACCCATTTTGTCTTATCATCATTGTATTAATTTGAACATAATTTGGAATAATATGAATAATAATCCTTTTGAACAACATGGCATTACTTATCTTAGTGCTACTTCTATAAATGAATTTATAACTAATCCAGCAAGATGGATTTTGCATGTAAGTGGATTTCGTGATGCTTTTGGTTCACCTGCTATGTGGCGTGGCTCAGCAGTTGATGATGCTATTTGTAAAGGTATATATAATGACCAATCAATAAAAAAATTACAAAAGTTTGCTTTAGATGTTTTTGATAACAAGTTATTAGAAGCACAAGAAGAGAATATTCCATTTGATATAAACAAAGTAAGCAAAGAAAGAGACTTAATAAACACTTATGTAGATATAGCTATTCCACACTTTAGAAGTTTGGGTGAGCCTATAGCTACACAAAAAAGAATCAAGCTGGAGTTTGACTGGTTGCCTGTTCCTATAATAGGTTACCTTGATCTCCAGTATGAAGGGGTGGTTCGCGATATAAAAACTGTCAATAGGTTGCCAAGCAAAATGCTAGATACAACCAGTAGACAACTTGCTATTTATGCTGCCGCTGAAGAATGTGTGCCTATCATTGATTATGTATATGTTACTACTACTAAACAAGAAATTGTTACAACACCAGTAGCACATGTTGATAGGTACTTGAATGAAGTAAAAAGAGCAGCCAACAATATGATGAATGTTCTTTCTTACAGTAATGATATAAATGTTGTTGCTGATTTATTTTTTCCAAACTTAGATGATTGGAAATGGTCTAATGCAGAAAAAGAAGCAGCAAAAAAACTATGGAGAATATAATGAGTAAATTGAATGAAGCAATTAGTGAAATAGCAAATCTTCCTAATTCAGATAAAGTTAATATAAAAGGTAAGTACTACACAACTGTAGACACTAGGGTTCATGCTTTTAGAAAACATCTAGGAGAAGATGCACAAATAACAACAGAAGTCATACACCATGATGATACAAGAGTGGTCGTTAAAGCCACTGTAAGCGTGTGTGTTGATGGGGAATTAAGAGTATTAGGCAATGACTATGCTGAAGAATATAGAGCAGCTGGTATGGTTAATAAAACATCAGCACTAGAAAATTGTTGTACAAGTGCTATTGGTCGTGCATTGGCATGTTGTGGATTGGGTGGCGGTGAGTATGCAAGTGCGTTTGAAGTTGATAATGCAATCAATAATAAAGCAGAAGCACCAAAAGCTAAAGAAAAAACAAAGGGTAAATATAAAATAGAATCTGACAATAAAGCTGTTGTTATAAATACTGATGATGAAGAAAAGTATTTACATCATTTAAGAACTTTTTTAGCAGACCCAACAAGTGATGAATGTAAAAGAATTTTTAAACTTAATAAAGAAACAATAGTAAAAGCACAAATAGCATCTACAAATAGTACAAAAGATGCGTATGACAAATTATTAGAGATTTACAATGAAGCCTAATTGTTTAGATGATTATGTTTTCGTATGTATGCGAAATGGTAAATGGTGGACTTTTTGGGAATTACAACAAGTCATAAAAGAAAAAACAGGTAAGTTTTATGGTGAGCCAACTATCAGTGCAGCTATAAGAAATTTAAGAAAAGATTATGCTAGAGCAAAATACAATCTACCATCATGTGATGAAGTTGTAGAAAAGAAAAGGCTTTGGAATAGTAATGGTTGGAAATATAGATTAATAATTAAGGAGTAAAAATGGAATATGATAATAATTTAACTGGTGCTTTGTTCAATGAAACAAAATCAGAAGTAATTAAACGTGGCAACTTTATGATAAATGGTGTCAAAAGATATGGTGTTCTCATAAAAAGTGAGAATGATAAAGGGCAAGAAAAGTTTGAACTTATGATAAGTGCTGGTCTTGTATATCATCATGATGAATCAGAAAAGAAATCACCAAAAAGTCCTGACGTAAGTGGTCGCGTTTATTTTGATGAAATGACATATAAATTTGGTGCATGGAATAAAATAGGGCATGATAGTGGTAATGAATTTTTAAGTTGCTCATTTATGCCAGTTCTAGATGAAGAAAACAAAGCACCCTTTTAGGAATCAAAAACATCTCTCTTATGTAAGAACCTTGCCTTGCACTATTTGTAAGGCAGGATTTCTTTCCCATCACAAAACAGTACAAGCACATCATTTATTGAAACCTTGGGTCGGTACAAGAGGTATGTCATTAAAAGCTGATGATAGAAATGTAATACCTTTATGTTTACATCACCATCATTTACTACATTCAAAATTTGGTTCAGAAAAAGCAATGTTTGAGAACTATGGAATGAGTGCTGACTTTGGAAAACAATACGCACAACAATTGTGGGAACAAAAATCATCATATGAAGATATTGATGATGAACTACCCTTCTAAAAAAACTTAAATTAATTGTACAATATGGGTTGTTTATTTATGTAAACAGTGTATAATTTCTGTATGAACACAAAAAATGTTAATACTTTGAAAGGAGAAAATATGAATATTACATTTAATACAGAAGCAACAACTGATGAAATGGTTGCACAAGTACTACCAGCATTATTAGATGCAGTAAAAGAGAGTGCCTTTGTAAATGGTTACAAAGCTACTGATGAAGAAGCACTTGGTCTTGTTGTTAGTAAATTTACTAAATGGAACGCAGGTGCAATTCTTGCAGTTGCGTCAGAAGCTTTGGAAGATGCAAACTTTGATAGCCTTGCAAGTTCTGTTGATTCTTTACAAGGGGTTAAATAATGGAAATCAAAATAGATAAAAATATTCCTTTACCATTACCTAACAGAGGTAGACAGCGTAAAGTTTCAAAATATGATGATGCTTTATTTGCATTAGAAATTGGCGATAGTTTTGAAGTAAGTGGTCGGCAAGAGTGCATTAATTTAAGAAACTGTATTCAATATCACAAAACACATTTTGACAAAAATTATGCAACAAGGTCTTTGCCAAATACAACAAGTCCTTTATATACAATAAGAGTATGGAGAATAAAATGAGTAAATCTTACATACTAGCATCGCTTACGCTTTCTAATATAAAACACAACATGATTGATTTTATAAAAGAATATGGCTATGAAGAAGCTGATAATAAATTAGCAGGTCTTTATGGAAAAGCATACATAGATAACAGAGAGGAGTTATATCAATGGTATGACTTTGAAATAAGTGGGGAGTGTAATAATGTCAAATAACAAAGCAGAAACATTTGCAATGGCTGATTATCAATACAAAATAAATCTTTCAGATAAGGGTTTTTCATACAGCCATCCTGTTGAATCTGAAAGTTCTGAATATAAAAACTTTTGGGTGCTACGTGATAACTTTGGTTTCATAGCAGCCGTAGATAAAAAAACTGGAGAAATATTATGAAAAGACATGAATATGTATTTAATTTCATAAAGAGATTATCTGATAAATATAAATTAGATTTACACAACATGCGTTTGCCCGATATTAAAGAAAAAATTAGTAAAGAGGACTGGGATATGCTACATAACGTAGTCAAATTTGGTAAAGAGGTGCATTAATGATTGAAGAAATGCGAATGAAAAATGTTTATAAAATTGAATTAAGGTCATCAGATGGCTTGTCATATGAAAGACTTTGCAGATGGTTAAAAAGTAAACATGTTCCAATGAGTCCAGTAAGAGGAAAAATGGATACTTACTGGGTCAATAAATATGTGCAAATAGAAACTGGTCATGATTGTTTTTATGTTGGTGCTAATGGTGATTTAAGAGCATGGGAAGCAGCAAATGTCATATTTAGAGATGCGGTTGTTTCTGAATATCCCTTTTCAAATTTTAGACATGTAAAAATTGATATTGATAATCAATACAATGATGATGGTTTAAGTGGTACAAGAGTCACATATGCTAAAGATATTTTAAAAAGCAAAAGGAATAAAGCATCATGTTAGAAAAATATAAAGTCAAAACTTGCCTAGAAAGCAATCCTAAATTTTGGCATTCTTTTTTAGTTTGGTATAACCAATGGAACAATGCAAAATTAAATCCTACAGAATGGACAGAAATAGAATGTCATGACTTTTTAAATGAATGGCATCACATTGTATTAGATAGATATAACATTGATTATAAGGAGAATTTATGAGTGGTCTAGAATTATATGAATTAAGAAAAGAACTTGGTATAACACAAAGCGATTTAGCAGAACATCTTGGATATTATAGCAATGGTATTCCAAACAGAAGCATGATTGCTAGGTTTGAAAATGGACATGCATCTATAAATTCTAGAATTGCAATGTTAATTAATCAATATGCAAAAGAATGCAAGGAGATAGCAGATGCATAATGGAATGAGTACAAAGTATTTAATAGACGTAGTTGTTATTGACCCATACAAAAAAGAACTTTCATGGCAAACAATTGATAACAATTATGACCCACAAAAATTTATAGACATAATGCAATGTAGACATTTTGATGTTGTACGACTAGGTGATAATGTCATTATGTATGTTGATGATGAAGGATTATTAAAAAATCCAAATAGTTATTTTTCATTTGTTACTAATGGTGTTGAAAGTCAAGGATATGCTGGTATAGCTATTCTAGCTACAACTAATAGTGAAGGAGATACATTGTCTTTTGATAAAGATATTGGTGAAGTAAGAAATATTTTACACTGGAAACCTGAAGGTTACAGTGAAGAACCATACATGGAGTTTATTCCATTAGATGATAAAGTTTTACACTAATATGAAATTAATAGCCAAAGATTATTTTGACTTTATTGATGCAATAAGAGAAACCAATCAAGTCAATATATTTGAAACACCTAGATTATTAAGAAAACATTTTGATTTGACTAAAAAAGAGTCATTTCAAATATTTAAACATTGGATTACAAATTATGAAAAAATTACTTAAAAAACTAGATAACTACATAGATAAAATGTGGAGAAACTTCTATGCAACAATATTGTATTACTTTGATAATAGAAAAGATGAAGTAGATATTGATTGGTTAAACATGCATAATGATATGATACAAAAAAGGGGAGACAGAAATGAATGAATTTTTATATGATGATAATGCACCATATGATGTTAATTTTCAAAGATGGTATGTAGCTAACTGTATTGAAAGAGAACAATATAGTGAGCCTAAACTAGATATTGATTCTGCTGAACTTACATTTAACAAAATGTGGGGATTTAAAAAAATAGAAAACAAGGTATTTATTAACTAGTAAGTTAGTGCTGATATCACTTAAAACTATCGCAGTCCTTAT
>Ga0213865_10001571_pt1 | contig 14799 bp, 30 predicted proteins | sample PICome_6_FD_160100 | JGI IMG/M metagenome (GOLD analysis project Ga0213865, IMG submission 160100) | Coastal seawater microbial communities near Pivers Island, North Carolina, United States - PICO282 | ecosystem: Environmental > Aquatic > Marine > Coastal | place: USA: North Carolina...
CGCAAACTTTTGGTTTGCAGAATACAACACATCTCTCTGTGCCAATCTTTGCATGATTGTAACACGATTTTTCAAGATAAAAGGTTAGTCGCCCAACCAAACATCTATCAAATTGCTATCTAGCATTAAGCTGCAAAGCTTCACACATGATAACTACTGTTCCCTTCTAATGTTTCGTTGATTTGCACATCTAGTTTGCTTGCAGGCAAACGGGGTTTATGTCGGAGTTACCCAATAAACTTCTTCGAATTCAACTTACCACTATCTCCCATTCCAGAAAGACGAGGAAAGGTCAGCTTGAATGAATGAACTCTAGTAAACTAGAGCGATACCTTGTCACAGCACCTTTACAAGACTTTCGTCTTGATATTCTATAAGGAAGTCATTCCTCCCTTGATATATTATACTTCTTAAAATCCCTTTTGTTTAAAATTTTTAAATTTTTTCTGTTTTTAGTTGTGGTGGTCGGAATCGAACCGACATGTGCTTGCGTATGAAACAAGCTGAATTGCCAAATTCACACCACAGTAAGTGTGCAGAGAGGGATTCGAACCCACAATGTCGTTAGACGCTTGATTTACAGTCAAGATGCTTTCCAGTTTGCATATCCACACATAAGCCCTTTGCGAGAATCGAACTCGCATAACCAACCTACCAAGTTGGCACTTTACCATTAAGTTAAAAGGGCGGTTTAACCTTTGATGTTTAATTTATTTAAATGAAGGTTAGCAACATACATTAGTTCTTCTAAAAGCTCTTCACAATCTTCAAGATTCTCGGCAGTTTGTGGATTTAACTGTTTAGCAAGGTCTTCATCTGCTGTCGCAACAATATCAATAACCATTTTGAGAATCAGTTCTTCATCCATTATTTTTCTCCTATTTAAAAAATTAACTAAGCGTTGTTTAATAAAAAAAGTATCGCTACGGAGAATCGAACTCCGATTTCTAGGATGAAAACCTAGTGTCCTAGCCGTTAGACGATAGCGACATAAAGTAGGAGCGGTGGGTATCGCACCCACATGGTTCCGGTTAAAAGCCGGATGCAATTTCTGATTCTGCCACACTCCCAAAGCATACAGGGTAGGATTCGAACCTACATGGAACGGGTTTGGAATCCGTCGCCTCCCAATCGAGCCACCTGTATAAAGAGAACGCGGTGAGAATCGAACTCACTTAAACGGGTTTGCAATCCGTCACCTAGCCATCTGGTTCCGCGTCCTTTCCTATTATTATAATATCCTTATCGTTATTTGTCAACCAATACTTTAGTTATTTTAAATATAATTTCCATTCTGCTGGCATGGTGTTTGAAACCAAACTCTTTGAATAGAATTGTGCCATGTTGGGTTTCTTGGGAACGCTCAACAACTTCATTCCAGCTTCGGATGGAGTTCTGTTTCCCTTTTTACTATTACATCTTCTGCAAGAAATAACAATATTTTCCCAGTTATGACTATATTTTTTAGACTTAAACCTACACTTAGGAATTACATGGTCAATGGTTGCATCTCTTTGATCTAAATCTTTGTTGCAGTATTGGCATTTTCCATTGTCTCTAACCAGCAGGTTCTTCTTTTTAATTTTAATCTTGCGTCTCTTTTTTACATACCTGTTTGAAACCGCAACAGCAGGAACCTGTATAAAGTTACCACCGGATGTTTTAACAGAGTCGTCAGAATACCACTCGATTATTCTTACACCTTCGCCAACTATTTCATCTCCAATAATACCTAAGCAGATTGCCCTTTTCCAGTTGATTACTGTTAAAGGAGTCCAATCTTGATTCAATACCAAGCAGGGTTTATGTTTTACATTTTCCATTTCTTTATTCCTGTTAAAGCGGAAGCAGAGGGACTCGAACCCTCAACGGTTTTACCCGCAACTGACTAGCAATCAGCCTGCTCACCATTCGCATTACTTCCAAGTAGACAAGGCGGGATTTGAACTCGCAATCTTCTGATTCGTAGTCAGACGTGTTATCCGTTACACCACTCGTCTATGGGGTGACTGAAGGGAATCGAACCCTCGTCATCTGAATCACAACCAGACGCTTTACCACTAAGCTACAGCCACAGCGGAAGTGACAGGATTCGAACCTGCGACCCGTCTTAGGGGCGACTGTTTTCAAAACAGCTTGCTGACCATTCGCCTCACTTCCAATCTCTAGTGCTACGGGTGGGACTCGAACCCACACTAATCAAGGCTTAAACTTGATGGCTCTGCCATTTGGCCTACCGCAGCGTAATTATTAAGTAGTCAGAGAGGGATTCGAACCCTCAAACACCTGATCCTAAATCAAGCGGCTTTGCCAGTTTGCCTATCTGACTGCAAGTAGACGATAGAGGAGTCGAACCTCTGACTTCTGCGTGTAAAACAGATGTGATTGCCATTTCACCAATCGTCCTTGGTGGACAGTAGGGGATTCGAACCCCTGCGAACGGCTTGCAAAGCCATCATGCTCCCGTTACATCAACCGCCCGTATATTCTTTGATTAGTAATCTACTTTCAAAAGCTCCGAGGGCAGGACTCGAACCTGCGACCAAGACATTAACAGTGTCCCGCTACTACCAACTGAGCTACCTCGGAATAAAGTGTCTACCGTGGGAATCGAACCCACCTCTCTTGTTCTTCAGACAAGCACCATCACCAGACTGGTTCCAAGTAGACATAAGTTGAGGTAGAAGGATTTGAACCTTCGCTCTCCTGTGTATCAGACAGGCGTTTTCACCAAACTAAACTATACCTCAGTACGGGATATCAGAATCGAACTGATGAGTGCAGATTGGAAATCTACCATTTTACCACTAAATTAATCCCGCAAAAAGTAGCGTGCGTGGGAGTCGAACCCACCATATCTTGATCCCAAATCAAGCGTCACACCCCGCGACTTGCACACTATAAGCGACCCACACGAGGATCGAACTCGCAATCTCCACCGTGACAGGGTGGCGTGTTCCCACTAACACTTCTAGGTCATTATGTCTTTATTATACGTTACGTCTTTCTGTTTGTCAAATAAATTTTAAAATATTTTAGAGAGCCTTCTAAGAGAATCGAACTCTTCCTGCCTGATTACAAAACAAGCGTCTATCCATATAGAGAAGGCGAAGCTGACCCGCTAGGACTTGAACCTAGACTACGGCAGTCAAAGTGCCGTGTGTTAACCAATTACACTACAGGTCAGTAGCTTACTTAGTTCTTGGGGCAGGCTTGAATCTGAGCCGTATGCCTACCGAAAGAAGCGGACACTGAGCATCCTGAAGTGATGGCGAGGCCAATCAAAATTAGAATAACAAAATTACGCATATTAAACTCCTTAAAACAATTTCATGGTTGCAAGTTTTACAATGCGATCAAAAAAATTAGGCTCTTTTAACTTGAACTTCTTATTTCGCATATAGACAGTATCGACAATTCTCTCAACATCATTTAAAGTTTTTTGAGATTTTTTCTGCAATGCTGATTGAATACGCATAGCTTGTGAGTCGCTAACTGTATCTAAATGTTTTTTCATAATTAAGCTCCTGTGTTAAAAATAGTCAGACTCACGAGTATCTGACACGCCCCTTGAACTGAACCGATTGCAACATCCCGCGTAGTACAAATACACAAGAATCGGTAGGGTATTTCTAACTCTCTCAGGTTCTTCAATTCAAACAAATTTCATCGAGAGTTGTGTTTTGTCTATGTATTATAGATATATAAATCTAAAATGCAACAACTAAGTCAAATATATACACAATTTTTTCAATATTATTCAAAAATTAGCTACAATATGTTTATTTCTTTTGTTTCAAATGTTATTGGAACCTGTTTATCTAGGCTAATATTCCAATCTGCACAGCGATAGCAGTTTCTTCTACCCTTGTTTCCACCATGCGATATAGTGGAGTGTTCAGCTATATGCTTCACAGGAGATGGGTCTACAAAAAACATTTTTTTATTTAAAGAGTTCATAATTTTACCTATCGCTGTATCACTGTTGGCGATGATTTCTGGGTTCTTTCTTCGTTTTTCATAAACCGAAAGCGATCCACTTCTAGGTTTAGCACCACACCAAGTTTTAGCGATCTCAGACTCTAAGACCTGCTTGAGAACATCTCTATGCCACACTAAAGCACATGCACCCCAAAGACTTTTAGTGTATATTCTATTTACTCCTATAGGTCTGTTTTCTTTTGTGTTTCTGTTTATGGTGTAATGCTTAGGGGTGTAAAGAGATAAAAAACCACAATCTTCATCAGGCCACAGCAATGATTCTGTAAAAGATTTAGAGTCTGGGTGAAAAAGACTATCATCCTGAACTGTCATTATTACCTCTGCATCAGTATTGTATACAGCATACCTGCAAGAATTCAACCAGTTATACCACACGCCGAGCCGTTTTTCATTTTGAATTGTCAGCCTATTGCTAAGTATTGTGCTGTTAGGTTCTGCAAAAATAACGGGGTCAAAACCGCAAGCTATCATTGAATCCACAGACTGCTGCAATGTGCAATCTATTCTTGGGGAAGTGGTTACAGCAGTAAACCATTTGTATTTAGAGTTGGATTTTTCTTCCTTGGCTTTTTCTATTGCTATTTTTAAAAACTTAGAGGCGACAACTTTGGTAGCCTTGTTTGGAATCCATGAAAGTAGGTTTTTTGAACTTGCTTTATCAACCAAATAAGCAACGATCTGATCAAACCTTTCTTCACAACCCTCGATTCCCCACCTATTCATTTGCAAAGCGTAAGCTCTACAGCCACACCCAGAACTGTTTAAAACTTCTGGGATTAGTTTTTTAAGCTCCGTTCCAACACCTTTTCCAATAAGGTTGTCAGGTGTGACTAATTGCTCATCTCTCTTTTTTAATTGTGCAAAGTTTATCAAACCTCTGTTGAAATCATTGGGTTTTTTTGCGTCCTTGGATAGCAAGCATAGTTTACAGTTGTTTTCTTTAGCTTGCACGTCAAAGCCAGCAATCTTTGATGCGATTGAGCAATTTCCGTCTACTAATTTTTCACATTCTATTTTTTTCATTTTTACTTACAATTTGTTACATATAGTTCACCCGCATACTTAGATGCAGTTTGCGGAGGATTGTTACAGGTACAGTTTTTTCCATTGATATTTGGGCATGATTGAAAAGGAATCCATCCACCAAAGTCATCTCCGATATACGCACACGGGGCTTCCTCGCATGTTTCGTATTGAGTGCTAAAAAATCCCATAGAAGGAGATGGACACCATCCGTCACCAGCGGCAGGGCCAGTTTTTACATTTGCAAAACCCGTTGCAACACCAGAAGCCAAACAACCACTTGCGTTATTTAAATCTATATCTAAATCCATCGGAGCACAAGATGGAAAATACCCAATCCCCACAAAGTCTGAGTTGGCAGAAACTCCAATCGTAGAATCTTCGCTAGGCTGAGGGGGTTCGTTACCGCTGTTATCGCAAAAGGTATGACTAAAAGTGTCTATCAATCTAAGGCTTAATGATATTCTTATCTTACTAGCTTGATATATCGCACTAGGATTCCCTTCTGGATAGTCAGTGAATGGTGCGGTAAGGCTGTCAACCCAAACAACCTTACAGCAAATCGAAACATGCCACCAAGGTGCGTCATCTGGGCCAAAGGGTATAGCATTGTAACATGGATCGGTTAGCCAAGTCACTCCAAAGATTGGGTCGGATGTGCTAAAATGCTCTTTGCCTAGCCAAATATTTGTTCCTGTGCAATCTGGAGATGTGTCACTAATTGTTCCGTTAAAGTAAACTGGCCCAGCATCGTCATCCGGTGCTCCACTCGCACCAGTCTGTTGCAAAGCCGACCATCCGTATGGAGTTCCACTTCCGTCACACGTCCCTTCTAATTGATAAACTTTATAACGATAGTCGGCATCAACCTTGGCAAAATTAATTGTATAACATCTACTACAATACTCGCAAAAAGAAGACGAAGATGAACTAATGATACTACTACTGCTTACCAAACTACTACTTACAAAACTACTACTGCTACTACTGCTGCTGGAAGATGATGAAGAAGAAGATGATGACGACGAAGATGAGGACGACGATCCTGTTTCGCAGCATATACAAGGTCTACCCATCAAAAGCCTCTCTAAATTCTTTAAGTGCTACATTTATGATAACTAAATATTGAGAAATTTCATCCGGCCTAAGTTCGAAACCCAACTCTGCAAGCCTATTTCTGTATTGTTTTTTTTCTTCTGTGTTGAAATTTGCAACCCTTTCAATATATTCCATTGTTCTTTCATCACCATCAAATAGGAATATTTCGAATAAACTGGTGTAAACATCTATTGTTTTATCTCTTGGTATAGGCCACTCGTAAAGCGAATCTAATATTTTTACTATGTCTTGCATTTTATTATCCAGTAAAGATTGTTAAAACTTCACTGTAATATACGCATTAATCATTTTCAAGACGTAGTTTTTTAATTTTAATATGATTTTCTGATGCCCATTGTTGGTACTCTTCTTCGTCCATGTAGAGATAAAAAGCCGTTCCATCTGATGTTATGCTGTGCAAAATATAATCTTTTTGTTTTGGTTTTGGAGTGTAATATCCTTTTAACGCTATACCTGCAATCATTGCAACCCCAACCCCTATTAAAGCAGCAACTAATGAAACGAAACCCATCCGCACAATGTAAGGAAAAAGCCTATTCATGATCAACCCACCCTTCAATTCTTGTGTCGTATACCCAACATTCAATTTCGCAATACTCCACGCGGTCGCGGTACTTTTCCCAGCCATCTTTTTTTGCGAGTAGAATCACTAACGGTGGACGATCTGTTTTAAGACCGTAATAAATCGACTGACCGACTCCTTCAGCCCATTCATTTGCCCAATCAATCTCACAGGCTTTGTCCTCGAAAAGCAAATCGACTCGCGTACCATCATCTAGTCGGTATTCTTTTTTTCCACCAATCTCTTTTTGAATTATATCTTGCCAGTAAGTTTCTGTTCCATACCTCTGTGTGGCAACAACTTCTGACTTGACATTTTCATCCTCTTTTTTTTCTGTAAGAGCGATCAAGGCTATTAAGGCGACGTAAGTTATAAGTCCTGCAACAAGACCTATCATAATTGACTGACACCAAATTCTCATATATGTCCACCTGTTCATCGTGACTCCATTTCGTCTAAAATTTCAGTTTCTTTTACAAGTATATCTAAAAAAGATTTTTCTTGCCTGCTACCTTCTCCACAAAGTCGTAAAACTTTTCCGTACATTTTTCTAAGTATTTCTATATATTCTTTTTGTTGTTTAATGTCCACTGTTAATCCTTCTCCAAATAGCATCTAGTGTATGTTTGAAAGGCTCGCCCTCGATTGTGGCAACCAAATCCCACATCTGTTGTGCGATCTCACGAATCTCAAGTTGTGCATGATCGCTGTTTCGTAGCTTGATAAAGTTGGCAAAGCTACGCATATTGAACATCACATCTGCCTGAATCTGCGAGTTGTATGTCTTGAAGAATCGTGCCGACTCTTTCGCTCTTTTGCGTCCCAATACTGGTTCGAGGTCTGCGATGCACTGATGGTATAGCATATTACCCTGTTCTGTGTAACGCCTTAAAGTTTCAAGCCAAGGCTCAAAATAATCCTCTCCACTAATTGGGCCAGCATGTTTTCTTTGTATACCATCCCAATCTTCCGGCAGGTAATACTTATCTTCTTTTAATTCCTTGTATCTAGCAGACTCAGCATTAAGACTGCTAATACGGTGCTTAATAAGATGGATATGGGATGCAATATCAGTGTCAACGAGAAAATGAACAACACCTTTTTCGAAAGGCGTTTCATGTCCTTCACTCCATAGCATGTTGATGAGTTTTCCAATTCTTGCTCTTTTCTTTTCTGTTAGATCGCGAGAAGTGCTTGTCCACGCAGAGCAAGCGATGACCTCATCGCTCCCATAATATCCTAGAAGTTCTACTTTGTTTTTCATTGTTAAGCCTTTGGTCTTACGTGAAGTTCGCACTTCATACTTCTTTTTACATCATCCGTAACTTTTACCATAATATCGTAAGGACAATCTGGGTCATAGTAATGGGTGGTAGTTGGATGCCAACTTGTACTCCAAGGCTCATGGAAACCGATATAGCAAATTTTTACATCTTCGCCAGCTTCATCTTTATAATACAAGTCCCACTTGATATCGCTATCGCTCCAAGTACACTTGTCAAACGGATTACCACCGCCGCCATAAGTAACCGCACTGATAACTTGATCTGTTCCGGGTGCGGCTGGAAACTCTGGAGTTACAACGCTCTGGGTGCATTGGTGACTATGAACCTTAAAATAAATTTTATCTGACGGAACCTTTGGCTTGATACAATCTTCATCAACCTTGCAAATCACCTGTAAAGTCGCATTACTCATAAAAAACTTTCCTAAAATTAAACATTCCAATTATGTTCGGTAAACCACTTACCAAAATCACTAGACTTCAATACTACTCCGCTTTTTCCACCCATGTAACTTATAGGGTGAAATAAATTGTTTTCTTTAGCATCATTGTAGAATTCTTCTACCATATCGCTCCACATGACACCCCATCGAATTTGCTGACTCTTGCTTTCCACTAATTGTTTGTACTTATCTAGGTCGTAATCTTTTGGCTTTCTCATGTTCGTACCGCAGTTCTCACTATTGTAGATGAACAAAATGCTCGCACCTTCTTTGACGTAGGCTTTAAGATCACCCTCTTTCAAGGTGAACTTTCCAGCAGTTGGAACCCACTTGATCTCTAGTGGATGATCAACTAACACAATGGTATTAAAATCATCTTCGAAACTCGCACTAATTTTATAATCAGCACCAGAAGTATTTCCTTTTGCGATAAACTCGCCATCGTTCCCGCAACCGTTGTCGTCCCAGTCGTCGATAACCATACCTTGGGTTTCTTTTACAATCCCTCTCCACTTTTCAAAAAAATATTTTTCCATCATGGTAGAAAAGTAAATATCTTTTTTAAATCTGCTGACGCTACGATTATCAAATCTGTTGCTCATTTTAGTGCTTTCTTTGCTACAAGTAATGATTGCATAGTAATAGCCTTGTCGTCAATCACAAGATCGACTGGCGGCTTGAGGTAGTTACCTCTGGTTCCTGTTGACAGTTCGTTGAATTTAACGCCCCACTTTTTAAGTTGGTTCAACGTAAAATCATAGTAACATCTTCCTGCTAATCTACTTTCTTCTGAACTTCCTCTGGCAGTCCACATAATAATGTAGTGTCCTTGGTCGTAAAGATCGTTGACAATTTCGATAGCCTCTGGAATTGGCTTTGCCATATCGTAAGTTCTGCGATGGCCGCTTGCGTAACGAGAAATGGTTTCATCAATATCAACCATGATGATTTTTTTTGCATCTTCGGAAAATCTTTTTGAAACATGAAACTCTTGATTACTCATTCTTGTCTCCTATGTATTCGTGAGAGTAGCACACTCTCAAACTAAGTTTTTTGTTCACCATGTTATTATAGTTCTTTCTGGTGCTTTTGACATGATCTTTTCTGTTTTTTTTGTTTTTACTCGTCGGCCTCCATTTGGCACTTTTTTCTCGAAACTCTCCGAGTTTGATGTTGGCAGTCTTGCAGAAATACCTTCTACCTTCTGAAATCAGTATCTCACCAACACACTCGGTCATTGAGCTACCTATTCCCATACCTTGATAATCAGGAAGCACAACAAGTCTATGCCCTCTCCATGCGTTCTTTAAGCTACCAGAGGGCATTGCTAGGACGGAGTTAAAAGCCACAGGAACGCCCCATAAGTACGCTACCCAACACCTAGCACTTTTGTTGATTGCACCATCAAGATAGTGATGCTTCTTAAAGATATTCCAAAAAGTAGACTTATGCTCTTTAGGTATCTCGTAAACTTCAATATCTAATTGCGGTTTATTAAAAATCATTTTCTTCTCTTTGGTAAAAAATTCATGTAGAATTTTGCGTCGTCAAACAGGTCTACAAGAACTAATCTCATGTCTGCCCTGTCCATTTGATTTTCTTCCATTGAATCAATAAACGCTGCAATACACTCCACCGTATGATTAAATCCTTCTGGCACATTGATAATCGCACCATTTACATCAGTTAGTCTACCCATTACTTATCCTATCGTTATACTAGCCACTCTGTTCATATTGGCTAAGACATTATCGTTCTCAAACTGTTGCCCTGTGTCGCAGTCGAAAACCCAGTCAGGCTGCAACCAATCAATTATATCTTTATGGCAGGATGCAAGCACAATATTCTTTAGGTCTTTTCTACGAATATATTTGCTGGCACTTACGCACAAACTCTTGGCGGTTTCACGATTGACTTCGCTAGTGAACTCATCCATAATCATATCGTTCTCTAGCATACGGGCGAATTCTGCACGATACTTTTCGCCATTGCTTAGTACGTGGTACGGCTTGCATAACGTAGGTACTGATGCAAGACCGCAAGCATGTAGCTTTTCAATAGCTTCATCTGGACTATCAAAGTGAGATACAATCGCTTTGTTGTGTTTCCAGTTAAATATACCATCTTCACTGGCAGACCCAGCTTTCATTTCTTGACTATCCCACCATAAGCCTTTTTTCAAAAGGGTGCTTTTACCGCTGCCACTTGACCCCACAATCAATCCTATGTTGTAAGAATTGTATGGTGGAAACTTAAAGTCAGGAATCTCTGTCTCGATAACTCCATCAAAATCCAAATCAAAAGCCTGTGCGACTTTTGCGGTGAACTCATCTTGCTCTACTCTAACTTTTAATTTCATTTGTTATCCTCTATTCTTCGGGTTGAAACTAAATCGCCGTATGGAAGTCCAATCGAACGAGCTTTTTCGTCCACTGCATCTTGAACCAACTTAACAACAGACTCGCATTTAAATGTAGGTATTTTTTGCACATCTTGACCGTTCACGGTTAACATTACATATTCCATTTTACTCTCCCTTTAAGTATTCATCGGTTATTCTCTCGACTGTCATCATACCATCTATATGATTTATTGCAACTATTTCGTAAAGAAAATCTCCAATTTTAATCTCATCATACAAATCAACACCGTCAATTAAAGTATAATAAAAAGTTTTTGGATCGTTCATAGCTCTCCCTCGTCAACTTGGAAGTTAACAACGCCATCGAAAATAAGCGAAAGGTTGTTTCGACGTTTCTCGACATCAGCAAGCATATTTTTGGAAAGGTATCCTATAATTGCCATGAGTTCTTTTTTTGTCATTTCTTCTGAAATATCTACGCCAAATACTTTTATGCCTTTAGCAAGGCCAGCATTTTCCTCGACCCACTTTGGAATATCGTTTAAATTTTTTCTACTCATTTGTCAACTCCTTCATCATGTATTTGCTTAAAAAGACCATTGGGAACATTAACTAAAAAACAGTTGTTACCATCAGCAGCACCATCACTCCATACATGAATACGAGAACATTGGGTTTTCTTATCTTTTTCTACTGATAAGACACCAAACGGAATAGGGTCAATTTCTGATGCCCGTGTGTTATAACGCCCATCAAATCCGCCCCCTTCTTGTTTTAATACCCAAGTGCGTTTATGAAACTGTATTTTGAAGTTGTACTTTTCGATATTTTTTCTGGTTGAATCTTGAATCAATGAGTGTCTTTTGTTTACGGTTCTTTCGATAAAAGAATCATTTGAAAAATAATCTTGATTACTCATTTGTCAAACCTCGTTTTCGCATGATTATAATTCATATACATCTCTGCTTTCGACTTTAATAGTTTTTCTCTATCTTCTTTTGATACATACAAAGGGTTTACATCCATAAGAGTTGGACTCGGATGATACCAGTATGGTATTTTAGCATTTAAATGAGGAATTTCAATATGTCCATCTGGTTCTTTTTTTGATTTATTGCTCATTTGTCAAATCCTTCAAAGATATTTCCGATTACTTCGTAATACGGTTTTGGATAGTTGGTTTTACCTTTGCTATTTAATTCATTAAAACCACCACGATCGCAACAAACATTAGCAAAACAATTCCCATTATAATCATCCGTAGAAAATACTATAGGGTTGTAAGTCTGGTAGTCTTCATTCCATGATACTTCTCCAATCATGGGTTGATATGTGTAAGTTTGCCAGTCACCGTATGCGTTTTCAAGTTCCCACTTAAATTCTTTGTCTTTATTGTCATGACCACAGCAGTAACACCAATCAAAATATTCTACAATATCCCCCTCGTAAATCTCCACTCCATTCTTGTCTTTGAGTCCGGTGTATTGCATTACATGATATTTTCCCTTTTCACCCTCTCTGCCATGATTAGCAGTCTGCTCAATAAACTGAGCGAAACAATCTTCATCATACGAATCATAAGTTTGTTGAATGTTTTGTATCATTCTTTCTTCTTTAATATTCCACGCTCTAAACTTAATCTCTCTCATTTGTCAACTCCTATTTAATAGATGCGGTTATCTTTGCATTGCCTATTATTGTTAACCCGAAACTATGCTTGACAGAAATTGATTCGTAATCCAAATCAAAATTAACATCTTCGTATTTCTCAGCCAGTCCTACTAAGATTGTGTTAATATCATCTTCTGCTTTTTTAATATCTTTTTTAATTTGCTTCATTTTCAATTCCTTATGTTCTTTCTTTCCAATTTAACCGCAGATGGTTGTCGTGAGCAACTCGTAACTGGAACGCCAAATCCTTCTCGCCAAACCTCATTAGTATTTTGATAGCTTCGAATAGTTTCTCTGACTGTTCTGATTCTTCACTTATAAGTGACCTGCCAACACCGATTCCACTCGAAATTAAGTCTACCTTACCCTTTTTCATTTATCAACTCCTACCTAAAAAATAAAGTACAGTGGAAAGGAAAGTAAAACCACAAAAGAAGCATAATAAAAATATAATTATTTTATCTTTTTTACTCATTTGTCAACCCAACTTCCTCTTTGATTATAATTTTAAAATAGTATTCTTCATTTCTCTTGGCGTAACCCAGCCATCCACATTCACGATCCGCTAATACTCTGTAAGTTTTGTATGGCTCTCCCGCACTTTGAATAACTGCTCTCACTATATCCGAACGTCCTAGTTTTACATGCTTCCAATCGCAGTTGGCGTTGCCGTTACTTCCTTCGACTACAAGTAGATCGGCAACATGGCAGTGTCCAGCATCCCGTTTATCTTTCATTGTCAACTCCTTTCTGGTATAAGGCAGTATGCTTGTTGTTCGTTGCTAGCCAATTATGAATATGATTCAAAGTATCAATACAGTTTTGTTCGGTAAAGTCTTGTAATCTTTTCTTTTTCGGAAAATAAATGTAGTCTGATCCATCTGTCCACTCATCGCCAGCTAACTCCATGCCGAATAACCCCTCAACGTGACCTAAAAATGAGGCCATGAGAGATGTTACATCTTGTAATTGTCTTAGTTCGTCAGAACTCATTTATCAAATCCTTCAAAGATATTTCCAATCACTTCCATTTCTTCTGGGTCTGAGTTAAATTGAAACCCAATTCCCGGAGCTGTCATATCATCTGACGCTTGAATGTCATCGTATTTAACTTCATGAGCGTTTTCATAATCAGGATGCTTTATTATATCACCTTCATAAATCTCTACTCCATTCTTGTCTTTGAGTCCGGTGTATTGTTGGGGGATATGATATTCCTCGTTTACTGACGACAGCCAACCTTTGTTGATATCAAAGAGGTCACAATATATGAATTTTTCATCATACTTATCCCAGAAACGAAATTTAATCTCTCTCATTTGTCAACCCCTTCCGGCGATGCCGGTTTCATAATAACTTTCCATTCTTTAGCAACCAACATATTCAGGTAAGGATAATATTCCTGATTATTGTAGTATGCCGGATACCCGCTGTCAAGTAAAACAGGAATTAATTTATCGTCTTTATGATAATTTTTGAATTGCCCATCCTTAACAAGTCGTTTAAAGGTCTTTCCTGTTTCTTTGTGGATCAATTTCCAGCGGTTCCACTTGCTCATTTGTCAACTCCTACTTTCTTCAAGTCCTCAATAATTTTTTTGTAAACTTCTGGATCAATATGCTCAGTCCAACCCGTCCAAGGATCGTCTAAATAATTAAAGACTTTAGGATGTACGTTGCAGGTCACGCCCCTGATTGGATTACCTACAAAATATTTTTTATTACCATCTTCATCCAAGCAGTAGTAAGCACCATCTTCCACTGGCAGGCTTTTGACCCATTCTGCTAATTCTTCTTCTGATTTATCACTCATTTGTCAAACCATAAGCTGTTCTACCGCGTAAATTGTCACGCGGAATCTTAATCTTCTCTGAGTTTTCGAAAAACTTTGTCATTTTTTCAAATTCCTCATCGCAATCACTATTGTCACACTCTGCTTCATAATGCAAAGCACCACCAAGATAACTAGCGTAGACTTTATACCAATATCCAAATAAAGTTTTTGTTATTTCCACCGATTTAACATATTCGCAATCAAAAAACATCATCGACCTGTCAATCATCATTTCATTACTCATTTATCAAATCCTTCAAAGATATTTCCAACAACTGTCATATATTTAGGAGATTGCAAACCACCATAATAGTCACTTATTTGGTCTGAACTCACCACTTTTCCGTCATAATTTTGGATTTCAAATTGACACCATTGCTCTCCAGAGTATGCTTCAGCCCATCTAATTTCATACAATGTGTTATCAGCAGGAGATTTTGGACAACCTATAATATCTCCCTCATAAATCTCCACACCGTTTTTATCTTGGAATCCGGTG
>Ga0213865_10001573_pt1 | contig 14796 bp, 14 predicted proteins | sample PICome_6_FD_160100 | JGI IMG/M metagenome (GOLD analysis project Ga0213865, IMG submission 160100) | Coastal seawater microbial communities near Pivers Island, North Carolina, United States - PICO282 | ecosystem: Environmental > Aquatic > Marine > Coastal | place: USA: North Carolina...
GTCGCTTGAATTTCCTGTTCGAGAGATTCAATAATTCGCTACCACTTTTTACAGCCATTATTCCAAGACCGTATGTTCCACGGTCATTTTTGATAAAAGCAACCGGCTCTCTATCAATTCCTAATGTCTGATATTTCGCCTCGATTCTTGCTAGGAATTCATCTACTTCAGACGCTAGCATTTGGCGACATGATTCTTTCTCAAGACACTTATCTTCAGAAACGAACCAACTGGATAGGAGGTGCCATGGATCAATATCAAGAATCTCAGCGATTTCATTGACATATGCCTGTAGACACTCATAGTGCTCGCTTTTTCTCCTCCTCTGCCAGCCCATATGGGGTGGTGGGGAAACTTGGTGTGCCCCAAGTCCACCAACCATGCCTTCTGTTAGGTCGTTATTCAATAGTACAAGACATGGCTTCTCTCCACCAATTAGTAGATTTTCTCTTTCGATTTCAACAGCATCTAATTTCAAAGGACCTGTAATTCCATCTAAGGAACCATGCTCTTCAAGTTCTGGCGAGCCTACAGTACATCTGAATCCTGCTGCTTCAATCAAACGCTTGATAGTTGCAACATTCTCGACATACCCCGGATTTCTTGTATGAGACTCAGGATAAAGATGGACCCAAGTACATCCTTCGTGCTTACGCTTGATGTGATTTCTGAGTAAGGCAGCAAGATGTGGTTCATCCTCTGGTGAAGTATTGTTGAAACCTGCAGGAAAGTGGTTAGCATCCACAACCGCAACTTTCCAACCCGCGTCTCTAATGTCCACGCTTCCATAAATTGGGATTGGAACTTCGCTGCGTTTCTTTGCCATCCATTCACTGATCAGTTCTCTGTTATCTTCCAATTTTTGAGTTAGGTCGTGCACGAATGTCATCCAATCACCTCATCGAGTAATGATGCAGCATCTCCAGTTTTCCTGTCTCTGCCACCATCAAGAATGTGCATTGCTTCAAACAGACCTAACCCTATTGCGATATCTGGTTGTTTCAAGAGAGCCTTTTCCATAGTCGGGTGGCGTGCAGCGATATCTTCTACACGTGGCTGCAATTCTGCTAGTAAAGCATCAATCATGCGTGGGGAAGTTGCTCTTCCAGCTGGTAGTTTGGGCCTACGGACAATTTCTGCGGGCAAATCGGTCAAATCGGCAGCCTTCCTAAGTGCTGCTTTTTCTTCCAAACTCTTTGGAAGTCTCCAGTCGATTGGTAATTTGTTTGAAGCATCTCTGTGCCGGTAACCTAAGAAAGGAACCCTTACCTCTAGACCATGTGCCATTGAGTGTCTGTCTACCAGTCTTAACTGGAAATTAGACAATTGCCCGTGGTCTAATTCAAACTGCAAAAAGTCTTGCAAACTTTCGCAATGAGATTTTGGTGTGTGATCTGCCGCCCACCATTCTTCACCAGTGAGATTGCTAAGGTCGCAATTCAAATCATCTAACCTAGATTGAATTTCATTTGCATGGGCAGACAAATCACGGTATCTAGGATATCCTGCATGTAATTCATCAGCACCTTGACCGCACAAGCCAACGGTTACCGATTCCGCCATCTTTGCGAAAAGTGGTTGGAAAAACAAGACTGTTAGGTCAAGGTCTTCACCGTGCCATGCTAAGTCGGGCAATCGTGAGTTGAAAGAATCCTCTTCTAGGATATATTGATGATGCTCTAAATCTAAACTAGAAGCAACCAATTCAGCGGCTTGCCAATCTGGATTATCTTCGCTTTCTGCTACAGTCCAGCATGCTGGAACCGGCTGGCTCGCCCTTTGTGCAGCCTCTCTAGCAACAGCACAGACCAAACTAGAATCGAGTCCTCCTGACAGTACTATACCGACTGGGACGTCAGCCATCAGTCGGTCTTTTACACTCTCAACAAAGGTTTCTAGTAATCCCTCTGGGTCATTCCAAGAATCTGTTGGAGCGACTACTTGTGTCTCGTATTTTGCAATACTAGTCATGGTTGGCTTTCCATCAATCAACTCCCAAACTTCGACAGTTCCGGGCCTTACCTGATGAACACCTGCAAACAGTGTTGTAGCATCAAGAGGATATTCCCATGCAATTCTTGCTCTCATTGCAAGGTCATCGATTGCAGGAACGTAGTCCTCGTGAGCCCTCAGAGCCTTTGCCTCTGAAGAAAATAACAGTGATTCCCCCACTATGGTTCGCATGAGTGGTTTGATTCCCATGGCATCTCTTGCCAGGATAAGTTGACCTTCTGACCACAGTGCAAAGGCAAACATACCATCCAATTTAGAGATCCACTTGGCATGAGTCGACGCATTTCCTTTACCAGTGTATAGCGAAAGAATAACTTCACTATCGCCGTTTGTTGTGTATTGGTACATACTGCTTTTCAGGCTCAGGTGATTGTAAATCTCTCCATTTACAACAGCGACCTTACCTGGCCCGTATATCGGTTGTGGAGAGCCAACGATGTCAACAATCGCTAGCCTAGTGTGGGCTAATCCACAATTGTCATCGCTAAAGATACCTTGACCATCTGGACCTCTATGGTCCATCAAAGAATTCATGCGCGATAGTATTGCTTGGTCTGGTTCACCAAGCATTCCCGCAATACCACACATATCAATGCCTGAACAACTTCATTCAAGATACCTTGCTTTGATTCAAATCACCAAAGTGGGTATACGAACATTGTAACAATAAGTAGAGCGAAAGCTAACAAAAATGCCAGAAGGTATGTACTCTGCGGAGGGTCCTTGGAAGGCGCTTCGTCACTCATTCTGTCTCACCTATTCTAACGGGAGACTAGCAGCCATTTCAACATAATGGTCTAGAGCCATGGTAAAAGCATGATAGCAGCACATAGAGGTATAAGCAACATAGTAGCATTATCGTCTATCCATCTGAGTCTTGGCCATTCTGCTGCGACGCATAATGGAGCCATGAAAACAGCCATCCAGATTGGAGTACCTAGTTGGTACCAACATGCAATCCAAATTACAGCGAGGAATATTGAGCCCGAAATAAACACTGTCCTAGGAGTGTTACCTTTTCTTCTTACCTCGCCCAAAAACGGGTCGCCAAGTGACAATGAGAGAATTAGGGGCCATACCAATTCGGGATATTCAGACAATGTCAAGAATGTCAATCCAACGGCAAGTCCACCCCATGCAAGAGCGCTCACTTGCTTTGACTCATAATCACGCTGACCAAATATTGTGATTCCTAATTTGAGCCTAACAGCTTCACTGAATGCAATTCCAAATGTCAGTAGAGATACTAATTGCAGCTCTGTAATTGATGCAAAATCGGATAACTCATCAGCAAATTCGTAGTAGACCAGTGGAATGAATGACATACCAATGTGGAAGGCTCTTCTAAAGAGGTGGCCATACAATCCGCCAACCGAGTGGTCAACTGGATCTGTTAACTCAACTTGATCGCTCACTAAGTTCCCTCAGAGCGTCTTCGAGGCCTAATCCTTCTTCAGACATGCGGTTCAAAACCGACTCAAAGTTAGGATTTGAGGTGAGTATGCTTTCATGCGCCATCAATAGTTGCTGTCTGCTTCTTGCGCGCTTGGATGAATTCCGCTCTTCTAGAGTAGTCACCTGGGTAATGAGTTCATCTAATCCATCACCAGTAATCGTACTTGTTTTGATAATCGGAGGCATGTCATTTGTCAATCCGAGTGAAATTGTCAAGTCATTTACAACCTTGTCAGCACCATCTAGGTCAGACTTGTTAACCACAATCAAATCTGCGAGTTCCAACAATCCCGCTTTTTCCGCTTGGATACCATCTCCTCTTGCTGGACCTTCGACCACAACAATCCTGTTTGCAACTGCTGCGCAGCGCATCTCAGATTGTCCAGCTCCGACTGTTTCAATGAATACAAAATCGAAATTATTTGCAAGCAGATGGTGTGCAAGGCTGCGAACTATAGAAGGTATTGAGCCGCTCGAGGAACGTGTTGCAATACTGCGTACGTAGATAGAATCAGATTTACTCTTATCATCTAGGACGCTCAATCTAATCCTGTCTCCCAGCAATGCCCCCCCACTAAGTGGAGATGTGGGATCGACTGCTAGAACTGCGACTTTATTTTCTGGAGCAAGCCTGTGAAGAATGGCATCAACGATACACGATTTACCCACACCTGGTGGACCTGTTATCGCAATTACGTCACCATCGACTTGGCCAACTTCCATCTCGCCGTTTTCGATTGCAGACAATTGTCTGGCAAGTAAACGGCGGTCCAATCACTCACCCCAACGCCAAGTGGTTTTTGAGCCGACACCGCAATCTAATCCTGATGCGTGCTCTACAAACTCAAGAATCTCTGTTGATGGAGTTCCCGGGCCAAAGATTGCCTTAACACCGGCTTCGTACAGAGGCGGTCTGTCTGATTCTGGAATTATACCACCACCAAAGACAACCACGTCATTCAGACCGGACTCTCTGAGCAAATTGCAAATCTTGGGGAACAGATGGCTGTGAGCACCTGACAATGAGGAAAGACCAACAAATCTAGCATCTTCATCCATTACCGTGCGGACTATTTGCTCAGGGGTTCTTCTTAGGCCAGTGTAAATCACTTCATGACCGCCATCTCTGAGAGCCCTTGCGACAACTTTTGCGCCACGGTCGTGACCATCAAGGCCGGGCTTTGCAATCACAATGCGCTGTCTGCCTCCCATGTTTGGATGTGTGAGGGGGCGTCTATGAAGTGCTTGCGGTGTAGAAATGCTCACAAAACCCATAAAGACGGTCTAACCTTTTCTCGGTTTGGCGAAGGCATGATGGGTACCGAAGAGAGACTTAGGGACCTGCGAGCGAGAAAGGCTCGTGTAGAAGCTGGAGGCGGTCAAGCGAGGGTTGATGCTCAGCACAATCGTGGCAAAATGACTGCGCGTGAGCGTCTTGAAATGTTACTTGATGAGGGTTCTTTCCAAGAAATCGATGCGCTTGTTGAACACAGATGCAGGGATTTCGACATGGACAAGAACGTGATTCCTGGAGATGGAGTAGTCACAGGCCATGGAACAGTAAATGGAAGAGAAATTTTCGCTTTCGCTCAGGATTTTACAGTATATGGTGGAAGCCTTGGAGAAATGCACGGCCTCAAGATTTGCAAAGTTTTGGACATGGCACTGAAGACAGGACGCCCTGTAATTGGATTGAACGACAGTGGAGGTGCCCGTATTCAGGAAGGTGTAGCAAGCCTTGGTTCATACGCTGAAATTTTCTTTAGAAATGTAAGAGCAAGTGGAGTAGTGCCACAAATCAGTGTTATCATGGGCCCATGTGCTGGTGGTGCTGTATACTCCCCTGCAATTACTGATTTCGTCATCATGGTTGACAAGACTGCTCACATGTTCATCACTGGTCCTGAAGTCATCAAGACTGTTACAAATGAAGAGGTATCATTCGAAGATTTAGGTGGTGCAAATACACACGGTAGCAAATCAGGTGTTTCGCACTTCACTGCAGAAGACGACCAAGGTGCAATTGACCTTGCTCGAGAATTAGTAGATCTGCTTCCTGCAAATAACATGGAAAAACCACCTCAAAAGAAAACCAGTGACTCTCCAAACAGAGTTTGTGAAAACTTGGATTCAATCGTCCCCGAAGACCCTACAAAACCTTACGATGTCAAGGATGTAATCACAGAAATTCTCGATGATGGTGGTTTCCTAGAAGTCCAAGAAAACTGGGCAGGGAACATAGTTGTCGGCTTTGGACATCTAAACGGTTCAACTGTTGGGATTGTTGCTAATCAGCCAAAGATTCTAGCAGGTTGCTTAGACATTGACGCAAGCGACAAAGCGGCTAGATTCGTAAGATTCTGTGACGCATTCAATATTCCGCTGATCACATTGGAAGATGTGCCAGGATTCCTGCCCGGAACCAACCAGGAATGGGGTGGAATAATTCGCCACGGTGCAAAACTATTGTACGCATACGCTGAAGCAACCGTTCCAAAATTGACAGTCATTTTGCGCAAAGCATACGGTGGAGCATACGATGTAATGTCATCAAAGCACATCAGAGGCGACTACAATGTTGCTTGGCCAAGTGCAGAACTTGCAGTAATGGGCGCAGAGGGTGCTGTGCAAATTATTCATAGGCGCAGATTGCAAAATGCAAGAGACCCAGAAGGCGAAAGAACAAGACTCATCGAAGACTTTGAAGAGAAGTTTGCAAATCCATACAAGGCTGCGGCGCTAGGATATCTAGACGATGTAATAGAACCTAACCAAACCCGTGAAAGATTATGCAAGGCACTAGGAATGCTACTTGACAAAGAGGAACTAAGGCCTGCAAGAAAGCACGGTAACATCCCGTTGTGAGTGATTTAGATGGCAAAATACGAAACTCTCAGAATGGCCGCAATCGCTGCAGTTTTGGCAGCGAGTTCAACCAGTGATGACCCTGCCCAATCTGGCAGACACCTTGGCGAAGCATGGGCTCAAGACCATAGACGAATGAGCATGGGGATGTCTTCACTAATGCATCAAAGGAGCTCACGCTCCCCTTGGAGGTGAATAATTTGGGCGATACTAGGAAAGTAATTGTCAATGGAGAAGAGTTCGAAGTCGAATTAGAACAAGATGGAGAAAATTGGACTGCAACTGTGGCAGGTGAAACCTTCGAAATCAGGGTTCCAGATGCAGGACCTGCACCAAAACAGCGCAGAGCATCTGGTGGAAAGTCTAAGAAATCAGGAAAGGTTAGTGCTAATATCCCAGGTAAGGTCGTTACTGTAGAAGTTTCAGTAGGTGACGTTGTTGAAGAAGGACAGGTTGTAATGATCCTTGAGGCGATGAAAATGCAGAACGAAATTCAAGCACCAGTTGCGGGAACGGTTACAGAGATTCATTGTGAAGAAGGTCAGTCTATTGAAGCAAATGTTCCATTACTGGTAATTACACCTCCGGAAACAGAGGATGAGTAATGAAAAATTACAATCATTAAAAAGTAACAAGTTGAGAGATGATACATATGACAGAGAAACCGGTTTGTGATTATCCAGGATGCGGAGAAGTTGGTGAAATTATCTCACGCCTATCTCCAGAAGGTTACCTAGTAGCAACCGGAAAGAAGGCTTACTCGTTTAGAGAAGCTTATCGTCGCTTCCATTATTGTGGCAACCACCATGATGAACTCATGAGTGGTGTTTGGTCTAGAGTTCGCAAGCCAGACGACAAGAAAGACGGTCACGTCGCCCCAACTGCGATTTAATTGTTCAGACTAGATTTCAGTTCAATAGCTCGAGTTTTGGAAACCCCTAGTTGCTTAGCAGACGAACTGAGAAGACTCCTCTTCATCCTGAACAGGCATATATGTTACTTTTCTAAAATATATTGACATATATATCAGACCCCGAATCATGTTGGGATTTGTATTCCATAACTGCGCCATAGGATATACAGGTCACCCCATTGTCCTCCGAAATTTCCCACTATCGAACAATCTTCATCTCAGACTGCCATTTAGGGATGAGAGGAACAAAATCCGCAGAATTGTTAAGTTTCTTAGAAGAAAACACAGCCGAAACGATTTACTTAGTTGGAGACATTATTGACCAATGGTGTAAAGGGAAAAAGTGGCACTGGCCGATTGAAGCCGACTTGATTTTGCAAAATCTTGTTGATAAGGCAGCTGCTGGTAGCCGAATTATCTACATTCCTGGCAATCATGATGATTCATTTCGGAAGTGGTCAAAGCATACAATTCAAGGCATCGAAATAAGTGACCAAGCAGTTCATACTACCGCTGATGGGAAAAGGATGTGGGTAATTCATGGTGATGAATTTGACTTGTTTATGAGAAATCACAAGTGGCTCTGCAATCTTGGACATTACTCTGTCCAAATTCTAATGAAGATGAACCGCCCAGTTGCGTGGTTGAGATCGAAATTAGGAATGAGACCATGGTCATTGGCAGCAGCAGCAAGAAGAACGATGCAAAGAAATTCTAAAAATTTCATAAATTTTGTAGATACAGTAACCAAAGAAACGTCAATCCGAGGTTTTGATGGAGTAATATGTGGACATATACACCGAGCAGAATTTCAATTCAAAAATGGCGTTGAATACTGGAATGATGGGGATTGGCTCGATTCATGTACTGCAATTTGTGAATTCATGGACGGTTCAATGGAAATAATTCACTACAAATCTACCGAGACGTTTACCAAACTCAGAGACAGGACAAGGATTGCTGAGTCTTTGGTTATACAACATAGGGAGTCAATTATCTCGTCGCTAAAATCAGGCGAAATAAGTACGACACATATCGAGGTGAAAAAATGAAGATAGCATACGCATTAGCAGGAGAAGGAAGAGGACACACAACTAGAGCAATCGGATTGGCAAATAAATTAATTGAAGCCGGTCACGAAGTTAGATTTTTTACGTGTGGTGACGCAATAGATTTACTTCATCAGCAATTTGGCTGCGATTCTGTAACTGACTTAGAGACGCCTCGATTCGTAATTGGCAAAAACGGCGTCTCTTACTCAAAGACTACAATCTCTACTCTGAAATTTTTGAGTGGTCACAAAAATAGATTGAAACTCTGTATTTCACAATTATCACAATATGGTGCAGAAGTGTTGATTTCAGATTTCGAACCGACTTTTGCCAGAGCAGCAAAGAAGATGAGTTTACCCTTAATCTCATTCAATAGTCAAAGATTTGCGATTGACACCAAACTGGAGCAGAAACTATCGAGACTGCAAAGAATCAAACTGCTACCAATCAAAATTTTATGCAGAGTTTTTGCTCCAAAACCACACCTTAGTGTGATTTCTAAGGGGTTCAATCTTGAAGCAAAAAGACCTGACATACACCTTGTGGGGCCAATGTTAAGACCTGCTTTTTTCCCAGGAGCTTGGAAAGCAAATGGAACACATGTAGTTGCATACTTGAGGAAGAGTGTCTTAGCACATCTACCACGAATTGCTGAACATGCCGCTAGTTTTGGTCTGAAAGTTAAGTTATACGGGCACTACCCACAGGATATACCTGAAAATGTTGAATTGTGCCCTATTTCAGATACTGGATTTACAAATGATCTCTTGACATGTGATTGGATTTGCCAAACCGCAGGAAGCCAACTCCTTGGAGAAGTCGGAGTATTGGGAGTGCCAACAATCTGTTTCCCTGAGCCAAACCAAATTGAACAGGAAATTAATGCAGTATTAGCAGAAAAAGCATATCCAAATGTCAGCGTATTGAGGAAAAAAAGAATTTCAACAACAAATCTAGAAACTGCATTGATGGGATGTCGTGTTGCCGAGATGCCACTGACATACGAAAATGGGACAATAGGGGCATTTGAAGTAATTCAAAACTTCCTTGTTGGAAGCAATTCCACTGTGAAATTGTAATATCAAATTACGCCTTGAGCCATCATTGCTTCAGCAACTTTGAGGAAACCTGCAACGTTTGCTCCGAAGACGTAGTCGCCTTCGCGACCATACGCCTTTGCAGTTGAGTATGCTTGCTCATGGATATCGACCATAATAGCATCAAGGCGAGCATCGACTTCTTCACGGGTCCAAGACAAACGTAGCGAGTTCTGGCTCATTTCTAGACCAGATGTTGCTACACCACCTGCATTGCTAGCCTTTCCTGGTGCGAATAGAACTCCGCCTTCTTGGAATACTGCAACAGCTTCAGGAGTACAAGGCATGTTTGCACCTTCAGCAACAGCGATTACGTTGTTTGCAACTAGCATCTTTGCTTCTTCTCCATTCAACTCGTTCTGAGTTGCACATGGAAGAGCAACATCGACATTAACACCCCACAGACCGTTTAGTGATGGTTCTGGTTCAGACTTGGTGAATGTTACACCATCGAAGTGAGCAGCGTATTCACTGATTCTTCCACGGCGGTTGTTCTTGAGATCCATAATCCAAGCAAGTTTCTCTCTGTCAATTCCTGCTGGGTCGTGTATCCATCCGGAGGAGTCAGACATTGTAACCGGCTTACCGCCAAGGTCCAATACCTTCTCACATGCGAATTGAGCAACGTTTCCGCTACCACTGATTGAGACGGTAGCACCTTCGAATGACTTGCCTTGTGCAGCAAGCATCTCACGAGCGAAGTAAACAAGTCCGTATCCAGTTGCTTCCGGGCGGATTAGAGAACCGCCGTACGAGCGACCCTTGCCTGTAAGTACACCAGCCTGGAAATCATTCTGCAATTTCTTGAACATTCCAAACATGTAACCGATTTCTCTTCCACCGACACCGATGTCACCAGCAGGTACGTCACAGTTGTGTCCGATGTGTCTCCATAATTCCATCATGAAGGATTGGCAGAATCTCATTACTTCTGCGTCTGACTTACCCTTTGGGTCGAAATCAGAACCACCCTTTCCTCCACCCATTGGTAGAGTTGTTAGGCTGTTCTTGAAGACCTGCTCGAATGCTAGGAACTTTAGAATTGATGCGTTTACAGATGGGTGAAATCTCAATCCACCTTTGTAAGGACCAATTGCACTGTTAAACTGGATTCTGAAACCTCTGTTTGTGTGAGTAATTCCATTGTCATCAACCCATGGAACTCGGAAGTGAATTAGGCGTTCTGGCTCGACAATTCTCTCGACGATTCCAGCTTCCACAAATTCTGGATGGTTCTCCAGAACAGGCTCTAATGACTCCAAAACTTCCCAAACAGCCTGATGAAATTCAGGTTGGCCTGGGTCTCTGCTCTTTACCTTCTCAAATATTTCATGGATGACACTCATTTTAAGCACCTAATTACACAATCTGTGTTAGACGCCCCAAATTAAGACCCTTTACAAGCGTTGCCACGACTAGCGTATGTCACACATACGGACAGACAGTGTTGAATCTCTCCAGACGCTCGAGTCTTCGCACACCGTTCTCATCGGTTTCAGACATAGATCTAATCGCCTCTTCAATGAGTGCATGCTGATCCGGTTGAATTCCTAGAAGTGTGCGAAGCGATTCTAACATAGCCCACTCATCTTCAGAAATCACTTCATCGTCTAGAGCTGCTACTAGAGCGGTTTGGTACGTGGTAACATCTCCGATTTGATGTGATTCGTAATCAGTTGTATCACCGATTGGTGACGGGTCAATGCCACGTGCCACATCCAAGGCATCTCCAACCGCTGAAGGAGATATACCCAACGCAACCGCTAGAACCTTGAGAATACTAGCCTCATCGCTTGTTATGATTTCATCATCCAGTGCTGTCTTCAAGACTTCTAGATAGAGGTGCAAACCTCTGCTTGCCTCAAGTGCCATGGGGTGTGGAATATCTCCACCTGTTTGATACTTACGACGGATTGAAACTGAAAAATCTCAAATCACAGCCGTATACTATTGTATTACAAAACGTAATCATTTGTGATACATTCATATACTGGATGTTGTGTGGAATAATTACAAGGCGATGACGATGACCACCCCTAGCACCCTGGTATCACTGAGAATCACAGAAGAGGAAATGGCTCTTCTTGACTCACGTGTTGGACTTGACGGTGCACGAAACAGGTCAGATGTAATCCGTCAAGCAATCAGGTCTTTCCTAGAAGACCAGCCTCTACTTCCTGACATGGACAAGGTGACAATTCCAATTGGCAGGTCCATGAAGAAGAGATTAGGAGACCTGTATGAAATTCACGGAGTCAGTCCTGAACAGGCTACTTCACAAGGCCTACAAGATTACGTTCGAAAGTTGATCTTGGAAGAAGCCGAACTAAACCAACTACTAGCTGATGGCGTGACTGTCGCCAGAAGCAATACAGAAAGACGCAAGGAGTTCACTGAGTGAAAACAGGGTGAGAGCCACATAATGGAGGGGATGGGAAAATGCGATGGGAGGACGAAATTGGAAACAATACGCCTTCCACCTTCCGAACAGAAGCTAACCTGCCAGATAGCATCTGTTTCGTTGCACTGCGTCTACGTGCAAAATTAGCACAAACTGGCAACCCAACACACGTCCCCCCGGGTAGTAGCCGGGGGGACTCCGATTCCAACCCTGCTTGTTGAGTAGGGTTAGTTCCACACGCACCCAGACCCCACATCTGGGTGCAAATTACTCGATTAGTGCAACCGCTATTTACAATGCTCAACATCAAATACCTTCGGCGAAGCCATACCTTCATGGGTGAGCAAGCAGGACTCTCTTGGCTAGCACACCCAAAACCAAGGGAAGGGCAAGTCGAATTGATTTCTTCCTGTTTAGAAACTCTCCAAAAAGGCGGTGCCCACTTAGCAAACGCCCCGACTGGAATTGGAAAAACCGCTGCAGCATTGGCTGCAGCCCTTGAATTTGCTAACTCTGGACCAGAGCGAAAAACTGTGATGTTCCTCACTCCAAGACAAAGCCAACACAAGATTGTAGTAGACACTGTAAGGAGAATCAACGAAATTAGCGAACATGACAAGATATCACTGGTAGATATGATTGGACAATCCAGCATGTGTGTTGAACCATTTGCTGGAAATCGCGGTGCTAGTTTCTCTTTGTTATGTGCAAATCATCGAAAAAACAGACAATGTAAACCATGGCTAACAAATGCCCCAGGCTTTGAAAGAAGAATTCTATCAGACCCGCTACATGTTGATGAGTTAGTCGAAATGAGCAAAACTCACATCGAAAATGGGCAAAAAACCCAAACTTGTCCTTGGAAAGCTGCTAGAAATGCAGCAAAAGAGGCACAAGTTATCGTCTGTGATTACAACCACTTATTCATTGAAGGAGTCAGAACTGCATCACTGAAAGCCATGGGATTACGTCTTGATGATCTCGTTGTAATCGTTGATGAAGCACACAATCTACCAGACCGAGTCAGAATGGGTATGCAGACACGAATCACTCCTACCATCGTTAGAAATGCAATCTCAGAAGTTGAAGAACACTATGAGAACCTAGTACGAGTGTCAATGCTTAATGACACGGTTTCGGATGCAATAGAATTGAAGCGTTGGAGCCTAGAAGTTTGCAAAGAATTCCGTTTAATCCTCACTAGGGAATTCAAAAATCTGGTGAATAAATTAGGAGATAATGAAGAGATTGAAATTGAATCAAAACAGGTACTCAACTGGCTTGAAGTTGCTTTCGACAAGGTTTCTGCACACGTCAGCCAGTCCAAATTGACTGGAACAGAAGCAAAGTTCGCTAACCCTGACAAAAATATCAGATTGAGATTGTTCAAGGAATTACTTGAAACAAATGAAGTTGATGTTGATGAGGAAGGCGATAACGAACCTGCCGCTCATCTTCTAGCACATCTTATCGATGTATTGGACAGGTTCGGAGGTGGAAGCGCACTGTGTTTAGTATTCGATGGACATGGTAGAGATAATGGAAGAATTGTGACTCATCTACTTGATGCGGGACTGGTTGCCGGACCAATTTTCCAACAAGTTTCCGGTTCAATTTTGATGTCGGGAACACTAAACCCACCGGGCATGTTTGCAGACCTACTGGGGATTTCTCAAAAAGAAAGAGGACAACTAATTCTTCCATCCCCGTTTGCTAAAGAAAGAAGGCCAATCGTTGTTGCAACAGATGTTACCACACTTTACAGAGAAAGGGGAAGAGAAAACACACAAAAAATTCGAGACCACATATGCTCCGTAATCCAAAATACTCCCGGAAATACAGCAGTATTCGTCCCGTCATACAGCGCACTTGAGGAAATCTTCGATGGTACAATCTACATCCCAGGCACTAAGATACTGACCGAATCTAGGACTTGGAGTAAGCAAGACATCAACTCACTACTGGTGGATCTACAAGAAGCTCCTAGAAGAGGAAAAAAAATCGTCATGGCAGGAGTATTCAATGGAAGATTATCAGAAGGAGTGGACTATGCTGGCGGTATTCTTGACGCAGTAATTTGTGTTGGAATTCAAAACGCACCACCTTCTGTCTTCCAAAAGGCGTATGCCAACTACATCAAGGACAAATTTGGACAGGGTAATTTCTGGCGATATGCAAATTCTCAACCTGCAATCAACACAATATTGCAAGCGATGGGTAGACCGATTAGGGCCATGGGAGATAGAGCGCTAATCGTATTGTTGGACAGAAGAAACATAGAGAGAACTTACGCTATTTGTTATCCACCCGACATTAGAATGAACCAAGTTAGCAATTCTGAGGGCTCTGGAAGGTTTGCTAAACGCTTCTTTTCTAGGGTTCACCGAGAAATCGAAACCTGAAAGGTTCAATATGCTCCACCGCCGGAGGTTGAAATCATGGAAGAGTGGGAAGAGGTCGAGATTCAGGCAGTTAGCGATGGCTTAGACGCATCACCTAGCGAACTTCATGCTGCTTTTGAGATATCCGGAGACCATCTTACAGAAGTTCGTGACCGCCACACGATGATGTTGGTAACATCGGGTGAACTTCCTGAATCACACATGGCTAATATCGTACCTGAAAGGCGCTTAGATTGGATGGTTAAGGAACTAAATGGGAATATTCACTCTGACGGCCTTACAATCCCACTCCATGGAGCAACAAAAGAATCCATACAACTATCGAGAGGAGAACTCGATGGCCACAGTATACTCAAACTACAGGTGGGGGAGTTTGTTAGAAAACTACCAATTCCCGCAGAATCAGATTCAATAGATGCATCACTTAGTGATGGAATCTTGAATATCAAATGGTAATCAGCGGTTTGGAATATTTCCAATATTTCCAATCTCTCCTACGACTCTGGTCAATGCTTCCTGAGCCTTTGCTTTGTCCATTTCACGCATCTCGTGGCGGCTGTATCTTGCTTCTTCGAAGATTCCGTCAAGTGCGGTCAGT
>Ga0213865_10001574_pt1 | contig 14791 bp, 23 predicted proteins | sample PICome_6_FD_160100 | JGI IMG/M metagenome (GOLD analysis project Ga0213865, IMG submission 160100) | Coastal seawater microbial communities near Pivers Island, North Carolina, United States - PICO282 | ecosystem: Environmental > Aquatic > Marine > Coastal | place: USA: North Carolina...
GTCGTGTCAGAAATACCTTGCGCCGTACATGATTATGTCTTTGGCGACTTAAACACTTCACAGAAAAGTAAAACGTGGGCGTTTACAAATGGCCAGTTTGGAGAAATCTGGTGGTTTTACTGCTCTGGCAACTCAACAGAAATAGATAGATATGTTGCTTTTGACTACAAGGAAAACCATTGGCTCATAGGAAACCTTTCGCGCACCTCCGGCGCATCTAGAGGCGTGTTTGAGTATCCTATGCTTATGGGGCAAGATGGAGCCATGTTCGACCATGAGGTTGGCTTGAGCTACGTAGACACCCAGACATACACAGTTACAGTTGCAAGCGTTGGCGGTGGCAACAGGTTTATTTTAGACGGCAGCAACTATCCTGCAATTACACTTAAACGCGGATACACTTATGTCTTTGACCAAAGTGATAGTAGTAATGCAAACCACCCGATTGCTTTTAGAACGTCTGATGACACCTCATATACTTCGGGAGTTACAAGCACTGGAACCGCAGGAAGCTCGGGGGCAAAGACAACTTTTGTTGTGCCAAGTGATGCGCCTGCAAGCTTAAAATATTATTGCACTGTGCATGGCAATTCTATGGGTAATAATATTACCGTAACCGACGCGGATGGCGTGTTTGCAGAAAGCGGCCCGTTTAGCATGGGGTCTGGCGATAGAATTATGCAGGTAACTGACCTCATTCCAGACGAAAAAACGCAAGGCGACGTAAACATTAAGTTTAAAAGCCGGTTTTATCCAAATGCAACAGAATCAACGCACGGCCCTTACACGCCTGCAAACCCTACAGCCGTCAGGTTTTCTGGTCGCCAGATACGTATGAGAGTTGAGGGCGACACGCCATATGCTGCATGGCGCGTTGGCACAATGCGTATTGATGCTAAAGCAGGTGGGCGCAGATAATGGCGGCTCCGGTACTCCCACCTATTGGCGATGATATAAAAGCATGGGGGCAAAACCTAACGACGTATTTGCAGCGTCAATTATCGCGTTTTTATCATAAAACTACAGACGATAACCCTTCTGAGGATGGCGTCGTGCTTTGGGACACCTCTAAAAAATATGCAGTTATTTCATCAAGCGGCGCATTCCGACAGCTCGCAACAAAGCAAGCTACGCCATCAGCTAACACTGGATCTGCCGGAGATGTTGCCGGTATGATTGCGTGGGACACAAACTATATTTATATCTGCACCGGATCTTATGATGGCTCTACAGCTATCTGGAAACGGGTCACATTGAGTACGTGGTAACGAAATGGCGTCTAGGGGTGTAAATATGTTAGATAATGTTGTAAGATTAGACGCAAAGCCAAAGGTGACTATTTTACCCGTGCTTTCTGAGGACTTTGATCAGTTTGTTGGCATAGGTATGGATTTGATAGCTCCTGCGGTACTACGGCAGTCTCACAATGTCACAATGCAAGACGTTGAAGACGACATAAGAGGTGGCGGCTCTGTAATGTGGCTTATTCATCTCGAGGACAAGTTAGTAGCAGCCATGACAACTGTGGTTGTAAAGCACCCTCAAAGAAGAAATTTAAAAATTGAATTTGTTGGCGGTAAGCGAATGAGACAGTGGATGGGCGAAGCATTAAGTTTAATGAAAAAGTTAGCTTTAGATGCAGGTCTCGATGCTATAGAAGCTGATGGCCGAAAAGGTTTTGAAAAATATGTAGACACGTCGCCGTTTCAAGCGATGTATACTCATTATGAGATGGAGTTAAGATAATGGGATCAAGTAAAACCGAAACAAAAAGTATGCCGCAGTTCCAACAGGACTTCTTGGAAGGCACTGTAATACCATTTGCTCAAGACTTTTTAGCGCAGCCATATCAATCGTATGAAGGAGATCGCGTTGCAGGCATGACGCCTTTACAACAGCAAGCGATGACCGGTTATGGGGCTTTAAGCATGGGTGATCCGTTATATAATGAAGCAGCCAGTACATATAGCGATATAGCTTCTATGGCTACTCCAACAACGCAAGCGGCTCAAATTGGAAATGTTGGCAGCATTGCAGACGCAAACATGGCTAATTATATGTCGCCATACACTGATGCAGTTATTGAATCAGGATTGCGTGATTTAGGTGGCGCACAAGAAATGGCATTAAATCAGCAAGGCGCTCAAGCTACGGCTGCCAAAGCATTTGGTGGATCTCGTCAAGGTATAGCTGAAGCAGAAACGCGCAAGGCATACGGTCAACAGGCGGCGGATTTAATTGCACGGGAAAGAGCCAAAGCTTTTGATCAGGCGCAGCGTGCAGCTCAATTTGATATTACCGGCCAACAGCAACGCGCAATACAGCAAGCCTCTTTAGATCAGCAAACAGGACTTGCAAATCAGCAAGCCGCTCTCAACGCTGCAAGAATGAGAGGGACAGGCGCTGCCGGACTTGGCTCCGTTGCAGGTCAACAAATGTCAAATCAATTGGCAGGTCTTGGCGCGCAAACTGCGGCAGGCGAGGCACAAAGAGCCTTACAGCAAGCAGGTTTAGACGCTTCTTTCCAAGATTATTTAGCGCAACAGCAATTTCCACTTACTCAGTTCGGCGTACTTACTGGTACAGCCGGAGCCATACCGGCAGGTTATGGCACAACAACAGCGAGAACCGGTGGGCTTGGGCCTGCGTTGGGTGCTTTGGGCAGTTTGGGCATGGGTTTTGGCGCTATGGGTGACGCAGCATCACCTATGTTTAATCCTCTTTTTGGCGGCAGTGGACTAGGTCTTAATTTTTAGGAAGTTAAAATGGAACAAGAAATAATCTTAACAGAAGAAATGATCCAACAGTTCGGTCTGCAAGGAGCTATGGCAGGTGAAGTAGCGTCTATGGACGATATGATAAAAATGGGTTTAGTGAAAGATGAAACTACAAATTTACCGATATTGCCTCCCAAAACTGTAGACCCAGAAATAGACGAAATTGCCAAGCAATCTGTAAGCGCAGTAATGAACCCTATAACTACTACTGAAACACCACCGATAAATCAAAATGTAGTTCAACAAGAAAAGCTTGCAGCAAATAATAATAATTTACTAAATTTAATGATGGCTAATGCTAATCGTCAGGAACCAAAAGATTTATTTAGTAATTTAACAAAAGATCAACGCATGATGTTGGCGTTTAGCGCAATTAAAGATGCAGGTATGACCTTGCAAGGTCAAGAAGGTAATACAACAGTAGAACTACTAAACAACTTTAGAAAATCTGCGGCAGCTACTCAAGCTCGGGAAGCAATGGCACAATCTGCGGCTATACTGCAAGGAGCCGGCACGCCACAACAAAAGTTACAATTTTTAACAAATGAGCTTACGTCAGGCCGGATTAATCCAGAGATGTATAATGCCTTAACATCTCAAATAAATCGTGAATTGCAGACTGCTAAACAGCAAGTAGGTGGTATCGAAGGCGCTCAAATTGCCATTGACACAGTTGAAGAAATGCAAGCCTTAATAAGTGGCAGCCCTAATTTAACAACAGGATTTTTTGGTTCAATTTTAAGATTTGCGCCATTTACGAAAGCCGCAGAATTAGAAACTTTAGCAGATACCTTACGCTCAAAAATGGCGCTCGGAGCCTTACGGGCTCTTAAAATGGAAGGTGGCGCAACGCTTGGAGCAGTGTCAGAAAAAGAACTAAGATTACTTGAATCTGATATTGCTCAGTTAAGGATGGGCCAAGAAGCAGGCTTTATGCAAAAGCAACTTTCTAAAGTAAAAACACGATATGAAAATATAATTAAGAAAGCTTACAAATTAGCAGAAACAGATCCCACGTTAAAAGCAGAATTAACTAGACAGTTTGGTGCAGATGCATCAGCCTTGTTAGGTGATGCAGAGCCATTATCCTTAGAGCAAATTATGGAGATATATCAGTAGTATCATGGCAACCTATGAAGAACTAATGAAAATGGTGCAAAAGGCGCACAACGCCGGAGAGTTTGAGCACGCTGAAGTATTAGCCGCAGAGGCCAGAAAACTGTTGGAAGTTGACGGGAGAAAATCTGTAGCATCTGGAGCTATGCGCGGAGCTGCGGAAACAGTAGATTTTGGCGGTGATATAACCAACCGTATATTAAACTTACCTTTGCAAATAACACAAAAACTTGGATTGTTAGAGCTGTTCAATGACGCTACCGGCATTGATATGGGCAGCTCAGACGATATTGTAATACCACAAAGAGATCCAGAAGCTCCTACTGTACGATCAACGGTTGCAGATGTTACTGGTGGTTTTAGTGAGTATCAGCCTCTAACAACTCGCGGTGAATATGGAAGCACTTTAGGAGAGTTTTTAGGCGGAGCCGCAGTCATGCCACTTGGCGGCCCTTTGCGGTCTATGGCAAGTGTAACAGTTCCTGCACTGGGAAGTGAAGCAGCCGGACAGCTAACTGAGGGCACTGAGTACGAAAATATAGCAAGATTTGCAGGCGCGTTAGGTATTCCAGTAGCACAGGCTTTGGTAACGCCTGCGTTTAGACGACTTGTAAAAGGGCCGTCCAGTGAAATTTCTGCTAATTTAACAGGAAGCACAAGACCTGCGTCTGTGCAAACCTTAAAAGATGCAGGCGTTACTGATATTAGCGCAGGACAACAGATTGGCTCACCTAATTTGATGAGATTAGAAGGAAGCGCAGAGCCATCTCTATTAGCTAAACAACAACTAACTCAAAGCATATTACGTCAAGCCGGTGCAAATGCTGACCTTGCTTCTCCGGAAGTTTTAAATTCAACCCGTAAAAGAATAGGCAAAGTTTTTGACATGGTAGATGACGCTGCCGGAGGCCCACCGACACAAGCCGAGGGTAATGCCATGCTATCTGTACTGTCAAAGGCAGAGGGTGACATGAGCATGGGTAAAATTCCTTCTGCGCTAGAAAAAATAGTGTTAGATTTTTCTGAAGCAGCAATGGACGGAACGGCAATAAGTTCACAGAACATTCGCGGCACTCGAACAAAACTTAATAAAGCTATGACTAAATATGCGTCAGATGGTGATATGATAAGTTACGAATTAGCTTTTGATATAAAAAATGTTTTAGACGATATGGTTTTAAGGCAAATACCAAACGCATTAAAGCCAAGTTTACGAAACGCACAAGACCAATATAGAGCATATCTTACCCTCGAGCGAGCACTTAACAGAGCAGGTGGAGACGCAGGCGCAGGATTAATTTCACCTAGTGCTCTAGCCTCCGCTACCAGACGACGCGAAGGCACAAGTTATATTAAAGGCACGGGAAGCGAAGTAGCAGATATTGCTCGAGCATCTCAAGAGGTGCTTTCGCCGTTACCAACAGTTATGGCAGGTGGAGAAAGAACTATTGGAAATTTACCATTTAAAAACATACTTGGATTAGTGCCTAGAACGTATGCAAATATGGCTCAAGAGACGCTGCCACTTAACACAAGGCAAGCAGTATTCCCGAGCCTGTTTGATCGCATTGCACGTCAAACAGGCGGCTTGTTAAATATCAACTAGCTTTTTTAGCTTTCTTTTTTGGTGCTTTGCCACCTACCCAAGCTTCGTTCTCCGGTGTAGCAGGATCATCTGCCTTTAACGTACCGTCAGTGTTACGAGCTCTTTTTGGCTTTGATATATCAGTTAGTCCTTCAATAACTGCGGCTTGACGCTTGATGACTTCCGCAGCATCTGTACAAGCCTGCATCATAGCTCTTGGATTTGAAATCCTATGCGGTAGCTCCAACAGCATGACTAAATTTTTTTCTTTATCGCTTAACATTTTATTCTCCGTGACGTTAACATAATGTAAACTACCATATGTCGCTTGTTTTTCAATAGTATAGCATATATGTTGTTGACATACCTCTGAGAGCTGCCTTGCCTGTCGGCTCTTGATACTAGCCCCGAGCTCTTCCTCCTTATATTGCTCGGGGTTTTTTTATTTGACATAGATGTTAACTCGCGGTTAACAATAAAGCCCTATAACAACAAAAAGAGGTTACTATGGAATTAGATGATGTAATGGCAGATTTGTTTCAAGCTGACAAAGCAGAGAGACGTAAGATACTCGAAGAAACTATGTATAGAATTAAGTGGGAAAATATGCGTAAAAGCGAGCGACAGAATGTTCGGGAGAAAGCAATGATACACCGCAGCGATGCAAGGAAACCAAAAAATGATTAAATATTACACTTTCATGGTTTTAACATATTTTGTGCAAGGCGAGCCTGTTACGCATAATATATTGTTTCCTAGTTATGACGCTTGTAGCTATTCTAAGACCGCTATGTATGCGATAACAAGACCTCACCTAGATGATGTCCATATTTATTGCAAAGGCACTCATCACGCCTCTAATGAGCTTGTGAAGCCCATGCCAAGACCGGAGCTTGGGTCGTGAGCGATTTACCAGAACATTTTGCAATTGCTCAAAAGATTATAGAGAGAGCTGAACGCGGAATACCACAAGACCGGTGGATACGGGGCGACCATGAGATGGTTGCCTTTGTAAAAGCTATGATTGATCTGTCTGACGCTTACGCTCGACTAACGCAAGAGATGATTGATAAGGGCTCTGAGTCGATGATCATCGACCCAGAAAACACTTAAACAATCGATAAGGCGAGCTCTAAAGTTTCTTTGTTTCGCCTTGTCCACCCTTTACCGTAATGCTTGAAATCATCTAAACCTTCATAAAATTTTTGCCGGCCATAGTAATAATTGTCGAGCAATTCTTTTGGATCTCTGTTATGCACTGCGGCAATAGTCATTTTCCCAATAGCGCCATCTACAGCCAGATCGCCGGTAGCTTTCTGTAAAATCTTAACAGCGCGACTTGGGCCGGCATTAACACAAAGATCAGCTACTGAGATGTCAACGCCAGACGGGAGCTTATCTGCATGTATAACATCCCAGTAATTCTTTTTGTATAGAGGCTTAACGTCCTCTTTAGTTAAAGCTTTCATAACCTCCATAGGCGCCGGCTTACCGGTATACTTAGCCCAGTTCCATGCAGTAACGCCGAGCATTGTTGAGCCCTTGTTACCGTAGCCGTCGCCTTTGGCATTCCCAGAATCACGTTCATCTGAAGTGAAGCCACCCTCATGCTTGATCAGCATATCAAAAAACATTTCCCAGTTTTCTTGCATGTTACTCTCCTACCGGTTCCTTAGTGCCACATGATCGCTCATAAACCATGTCAGTACTATATGCCTCTGCCCATCGATTTTCTGTAAACGTGCAGAAAGCCCATAGGTCATCGACATCTTGATCTATCAACCTAATCAATTCATCCTGCGCTGACACAGTCTGCTTGAGGTGTTCTAAGTCATGCACAAGGCCACTGATATACCATACCAGTGCAACCAATTGAACAGCCATTGCGAAGGCGAGTGTTATGTTCACCTTCACCGCTTACTCTCCAAATACAATCGTAAGCAGTTAACTAATGTGTTTAGGCTTACCGCACTGAACAACATAATCCATTGCCACATTTCCATTATTTTCTCCCGAAAAATTTAGTTGCTGAACGCACTGCAAAGCTCGCACTTACAATGACGCCTAAAGTATATTGGTAGTAGCTCGGCATCTGTTCTAATGCATTAAAACCCTCTGCAACTACACCACGCCCCCACTCTCCACAAAATGCAAGTATAAGTGGAATTGAAAACAAGATTGTTAGCCACTCGTCCTTCCAAGAAGACTGAGAACCTTGCGCCATAATGCGCTCCCAATCCGCCACCGATGTTTCTTTGGAGAGGAGGATTTTACTTTTCGTTTCGGCTTCTGTGAGCTTGAGCTTTGCGTTTGCTTGTTGAGCTTGCGTTTTGGCATTTAACCATCCTCCTGCTAATTCAGCTATCGGCCCTATCAAACTTTGTAACATTTTCAATTTTCCTATCTGTTTTAGCTTCTTTGCCTAACCACAGTGCAAACGATGCTGAGAGCATTGCAGTTACGATAGATACAAATGAGCTCTGAGCTACACTTGGATCGGGCAAAGTCATGTACCACATGCACACCTTCCAAGTTAAAACTATCTGGCAAAGAAATGCTAGTCTTGGTAATATTTTTAACTCGTCAATGTAACTAGCTGTTAGTTGTACCATAGTATTTCCTCATATATGCATTAATAATTCTTTTATCACGGGTAATTATAACAACTTTTCCCGTTTTGGTATATAGTATGTATTTATTGCGCCATTCCCTGAGTATCACCGCTCTATCTTGATACAAACCACCTTTGCGTTAGTGTTAGTCACTAAAACTTTAGCCTCCTTCAGCGCCTCTTTACACGCCTCCTCAGAGCTGTGGCTTGAGATATGGTAATGATCAAAAGTCCCACTGACTAACTGTAACCACAATAGCACCCACATGGTTACCAACGTCCCTGCCATTTACCCAAGAAGTAGAATAGGCAGAACAAGATACCACCACCGATGAGAAAAATAACAGCTCCAATAGCAAAATTAATAGCCGCATCTATTCGCTCCTGCTTTTTATACAGCTCATCTTTACGTCTTTTACGTTGCTCCGCCTCGATGGCCAAAACTTCGCGCCAAGCGGATGGTCCGTACACGAATGAGATTTCGTCCTTTAAAGTCTGGCGTAATTCTTCAAATTTACGCTTCTGGTTCCATAATAAGATAGCTGACTCCTCGTCGCTACCTTTGAATGTTTTTTTCCAGAACGGAGGATTTTCTTCTCGCTGTTCTAAATTAGTAAAATCGCTCCACGCCTTGCCCCACTGATTAAGTTGGCTCGCGCAATCGGCTAGATCCTTACCTGCCGAAATCGTCGCCTTAATGGATTTTACGCAACCGGTAGCGAGAGCTACACAAGAGCCAATTGTAACCGGATCGATTTTAGCCTCCTAGAAAGTTCATGTTTAATAACAGCAACAAACTTGCTCCGGTAAGTCCTATTATTATCATTTCTAGTCTACGAATTTTGTTAAACAAATGCTTAAACTGGATCTTTATTTCCGTTTTGATCTCTGCCACTTGGATCTCCAATTTGTCTATCCGCTCATGCGCCGATGATACTGTACGTTTATCCATCTATAAACCCTCTCGTTTTTTCTTCTTTTAACATATAATTAAGGGCTTGTATATCTGTTAACATTTTGTTAACTTATATATATAACGAATCAAGGAGGATCACATGTTTCATTATCACTTAGAACTATCAAGCGCAGCATTCAAAAAGCCAACAATCAGAATTGAAGTTTATGAGAAAGCTGACAAAGCTTTAGAAGAATTTGCAAAAGCCAGTACCTCAGTAGAAAAAGTTATCAAACTTTGCAAAGAGTCAGCATTAACAGAAGACGCTTTTAAAATTTTGCCTACGCAAATTGAGCTTACACGCCACGATTATGCAACTGGCGAAAAAAATCAAATGGCAATTTGGAACAGATAACAATAGGGGGCAACAGCCCCCACATTCTTTGGAGGAAAAAATGAATACTTATCAAATAGTCGAAGAGCGATACGAACCAACGCCAAACACCGCCGAATATGGTTATGGCGATTATGCTAAAAGAAAAGTTGTTGTACTTGCAGAGGTAGAAGCTGAAAGCGAAAAAGAAGCTAAGAAGTTAGCTAAACAAATAGACAAAAGCATCCGTTTCTCAGGTATTAACGGTGCGTGGGTAAGGGAGATATACTAATGTCACATATTGAAAACGAAGTAGCATACGAAAGAGCAAGAGTTAGAAAAATCAAAGCTAATGCAGCTATTGGCCGTAAGCGCAGATGGATCGAAAGCGATCCTCGAGCTCAAGAGGTTATCGATTTTTTAGCAGGTCGATATAACGAAAACCCAAATTCTTTTCTGGGTAAAATGGAAGATTCATTATTTGAGTGGGGCTCGCTTACTGAAAATCAGCGCAATGCTGTGTGCAAAGTTATCGACCAACAAGCGGAGCGTCAGGCAAAGTTCGACGCAGAGAAGCTCAAATCAAATCACATTGGCACTGTTGGCGAGCGTATGGATTTCGAGGCAACTGTTGTTTTCAAGGTACAATTAGACTCAGGCTATGGTTATAGCTCACAAGACGGCGCAGCTATCGTGCATCATGCAGACTATTTCTACATCGTTGGCATGAAAATTGCAGACGACATGATAATCTACAAAGGCACTGGATCGCTTTCAAATGCAAAAAAAGGCGATAGCGTGAGATTTGTTGCCAAAGTAAAAGAGCACGGCGAGCGTGACGGGCAAAAGCAAACTATCATACAGCGACCTACGAAAGTTGAAATAAGCGAGGCGTGAGCCTTGCTTTCTTTTTAACACTGCGTTAACACTTAGAAAAAATGGAGTTAACATTATGGAACTAAAACAGATTGGACCTCGCATACGTAAAGAGGTTTACGATAAGTTTGCAAAGGACTGTGAGAACACCCGATATAGTCAGTCTGTGATTATCGAAAAGCTAATCATCAACTACTTGAAGGACAAAGGCTATGAGTTCCACAGTGATCTTAGGGATTGATTGCGGCTACCGTCACGGCGGTGTCGCTCTAGTCGGAGACGATTGGGCAGAGGTTCATGACCTGCCGGTATACAGCGAAGGCGGCGTAGACGTCGTGGCGCTGATGGACATTATCACAAGCGCCGACGTTGAGCACGTATACATTGAGCGCCAACAGGCAATGCCAAAGCAAGGTGTTAGCTCCACATTTAAAATCGGATATGGCTTTGGTCAAATCGTTACAACGGTAGCGTTAAGCCGGACACCATATACAATAGTTTCACCATCGATCTGGAAAAAGTTTCTCGGGTTGCAACGTGACAAGGACGCAGCAAGACGTCTGGCACAGCAATGGTTTCCGGAACTCGCATCATCATTAACAAAGAAAAAAGACGAGCATCGTGCCGAGGCGCTGCTTATAGCTTACTATGGACGAGGAAGACCATGACAATAAATTATACAATGCCAAACGCTGAGTATCACGAAAGCGAAGCACTCAGCGCATCCGGCGCAAAGACAATAGCTATGAAGTCTCTAGCTCATTACAAATACGGCGAGGTTAAAGATAGTCCGGCATTAGCTCTGGGCAGTGCTACTCACACGCTTATATTAGAACCACACATGAAGAAAAGCGTCTGGTGCGGCCCTGCCGCCCGTCGCGGTAAAGAGTGGACGCAGCTCAAAGAGGACGCCGACGCAGAGGGCGCGGTGCTTTTGACAGAATCAGATTATGAGCAGGCTAACAAAATGGCGGAGGCAGTATTAAGCAATGCGGCTGCCGCAGAATATTTATCCGGAGACTTAGTTGTCGAGGCCAGTATGTTTGCTCATGACAGCATCTACAATGTTGACCTGCGCGCAAGACCGGACGGGTGGCGCAGAGATATAGCAGCCGTTTTAGACGTTAAGACTACAGTCGATCCAAGCCCCGAGGGTTTTGCCCGTCAGGTGGCTAATTTTGGCTATCATATACAAGATCAATTTTACCGCAGAGTACTGACACTAAACGGTGTAGAGATAGACCGGTTCATATTTATTGCGGTAGGCAAAGAGGCTCCTTATCCAGTGGGAGTATACGAACTCGATTGGCGCACGCTCGACGAGGGCAAGGCGGCAGTCAAGTACGCGCTAGAGCAATACGCTAAAGCGCAAGAAACCGGCATATGGGGATATGGCTACGGTAGCCTGCAAACACTGCAAATACCGCCATATGCTTTTAAATTTTCGGCAAACTAATCTAGGAGATAACTATGCCTATTACATTTGGAACTGCGGAGACAACCGCAACATCAAACTTTATTCGTTCAAATTTACCACAAAATAAGTGGTGGGTTAAAACTGAAAACGGCGATGAAACAATCGATATGGAAAAAGGTTTCGCCTGCGACATTAAAAACGTAACCTTCGGGTGGCTGCACATTGATGTCGGCGTGCGAGATTGGCAGCCGTGGCCTAGCCCGTCACAATCAACGCCAAAAGTAAGCGATAACCACAAGCAGGGCTTTGAGGTTGATTGTTGGCTATCAGACGGCCGTGAGGCGTCTATGAGCGGCAATTCGTATGGCCTCGGTCAGTTTATAGCAAAATTCTATAATGAAGCCGAGAAGGCAAAAGAGTTTGCTAAAGGCATGATACCCGTCATACAGGTGACGAGCTCGACGCCAATAGTAATTGGTAAAGGCACGTCATACGACATAGGCTTTAATATCCGGAAGTGGATTGATAGGCCAGAAGCTACACCGGAGGAGGACACAACGGATGGTGGTACGCCACCGGTGGAGGCGGAGATTGCTCCAAAAGATCCGCCGAAATCTTCCAAAGATGAAGAAACAGACTTCGGATTCTAGGAGGACGCGGCGCCCTATGAGTCAGGTCTAGGGCGTCGCATTTACAGAGGTATAACAAATGAGCGAAACATATTTTGACAAGGTGCGTGAAACCGTTGTAGGCGACGTAGTACATGCATTACGTGGAGGACGTAATGAAGTACTTAACAAAGCTGCTTTTACGCTTGGCAGGCATGCACACTTAGCGCCTGCATTATTAGACAAAGCTATCGTCGATTTACACGGCGCAGCAAAACAAATCGGATTAAATGAGACTGAGATTAAAGCCACCATTGGGTCCGGTTTTAAACGTGGCGGCGAAAATCCTAAACAATTAGAAAACTCTGACGCAGTGCCATACACTGCAAGCGATTTCGAGCGGCTAATCAGTAAGCTTGCAGCGTCTGATTTATTAGCAAGAGACGACGAGACGCGCATGGAAAAGATAAACAAGGCGCGCCTTACATGGGAGCGTAGCGTCCCGATCAACAGAGAAAACAAAGACGCGGTAAGACCGGCACTATTGTATCTTAATCATCGTGGCCTCAGAGCCAGTACAGCGTCGAACATAGCGCGGTTTAGTCCTAACGTGTATGATGGGCCGGCAATTATCTTTCCGGCACTCAGTGCGTCCGGTGAGGTCGAAGGCATACAAAGCGTATTGCTTACTCCGGAAGGCCGGAAGCGTGAGCACAATGGTATAAACAAGTATAGCCGAGGTGTCATAGCAGGCAATGTAATGAGCGTGGGAGACACTGGTCCGATCATACTGACCGAAGGGCCAGAAGACGCATTAAGTGTGCGTCAGGCCGCCGGAGACGAGGCTACAGTCGTGTGCACGTTTGGTAAGGCCGGTATGTCTACCTACAACGTCCCACGCGCCTCAGACGTTACGATATGCGCTGATCCAGATTTAAATGTGGATGCGGTGGCTGATGTTTTGCGAGGTGACGGTTCGACAAGCGTGTATGTCGTGCGCTTCGACGCACTTGGTGTCGATAACGTCAAGGACGCAAACGATTACTTACGGGAAGTTGGTGAAACCAAGTTGCGCGAAGCACTTGCAACAGCTAAACCAGTAGAACAAGAAGTGCAAGAGGCATTAGAGGCCGAGAGGCAGTGGCCGACGCCCTTCACTTGGATCGACCCTGCGTTGATCCCTGCGCGGCGTTGGATCTATGGCAACCACTACATAAGATCCAACGTCAGCGTCTTAGCTTCCGCCGGAGGCGTCGGTAAGACGTCGATGCAAATCGTCGAGGCTTTGGCCATTGCCACCGGCAAGGCATTGCTTGGTGAGCAAGTAAGAGAGCAGTGTAACGTCTGGGTTGTTAACCTAGAAGATCCACTGGAAGAGATGCAGCGTAGATTAGTCGCAGCAATGCTTCACTTTAACATTGCACCGGAAGACGTTGAAGGCAGGCTATTTTTAGACGCAGGACGTGACATGCAGATCATGTTTGCGAGCCAAGGACGCGACGGGATTGAGGTGCATGACGAGCTTGTTAACTATATGATCGAAAAAATTGAGCATCATAAAATCGGTGTCGTATTTATCGACCCGTGGGTTGGTGCTAATCAAATAAACGAAAATGACAACGTGGCAATGAATGCAGCGGTGGCAGCCGTGCGGCGTGTCTGCGACGCGACGGATTGTAGTGTCGGCTTGGTGCATCACATACGTAAGAGCAATGGCGATGAGGCTACTGTAGACAGCGTCAGGGGCGCCGGCTCGCTCATTGGTGCAGCAAGAGCGGCGAGGGTCATTAATAAGATTAGTCAGGAAGACGCGCTGAAGCTAGGCGTCAGCGAGCAGGAAAGCCTCGGCATCTTCCGAGTTGACGATGGCAAGTCAAACCTAGCTCCGCCTGCCGCACATGCCGTGTACCGGCGTATGGTCGGCGTAGAGCTACCTAACGGCGAATACGTAGGTGTAGCAACGTCGTATGCAATGCCAGATCTATTTGACGGGATCAGCTCAAAAGACGCACTGGCGGTGCAGCGTCTCGTCGGTGAGGCCGAGCAGGCAGATGAGCCGTACCGGTCAGACGTGAGGGCAAAGAACTGGATTGGCGTAGCCGTTGCCAAAACGCTCAAGCTAGACTTAGATAAGAAACACGAAAAGGCGAAGGCCCGAGCAATAGCGAAGAAATGGCTAGATACAGACGTGCTACGGCACTCTGCGTGGCTCAGTAAGCGCGATGGGCGCGAAGTTCCGGTAGTTATCGTGGGGGAGTGGATTACGAGGGAGGAGGCAGGGCTGTGAGTGCATATAAACTTCCCGAGGGGAACGTCTTAATAAGTTTTAGCGGCGGTCGTACATCAGGATATATGTTGCATCAGATACTTGAGGCTAACGGCGGTTTGCCGGAACGAGCGAAAGTAACATTTGCAAACACTGGCAGAGAAATGCCAGAAACTCTTAATTTTGTGCAAGAGTGTAGCGAAAATTGGGACGTGCCTATTACATGGCTAGAATATAGAAAAGAGAAGCCAAAATTTGTCGTTGTTA
>Ga0213865_10001577_pt1 | contig 14784 bp, 20 predicted proteins | sample PICome_6_FD_160100 | JGI IMG/M metagenome (GOLD analysis project Ga0213865, IMG submission 160100) | Coastal seawater microbial communities near Pivers Island, North Carolina, United States - PICO282 | ecosystem: Environmental > Aquatic > Marine > Coastal | place: USA: North Carolina...
AGCGTACCAAAAGAAACGAGAGATGCTTTCGATAAGGATGTTTCTCGTGATGGGGTTAATGTCAAAAACCCAAGCTTTTACAAGGCTAAAACTATTGATGAGTTAAGGTCTGATATTGATACGTTTATTGATATGCCTTTAGTTAAAAACACAATAGATTCTTTTGATGGTGTTTTAGAGAAAATTGACATGGGTGGTGCTTTTGAAAAAGCAAGGCTTGTGGCTACAAGAAATAAGCAAGGTATATTTGATTTTGGTTTAGCCTCTAAAGGTTTGTATAGACCCTCTGAGTATTACTCTCAGGATTTAGCTGATAGATTTCCCAATGAGTTTGAATCTTTTAACGAGCCATCAGGATTAGTACCACCCGACTTTGTGAAGAATAAAAAAGTTGATGGTAAGGTTTACTTTTGGTACTCAAGGAGTAATGAAGACTTTATATGCCAACAAAGGCAATATGGTGTTACAAGGGCTTTGGATGAAAACCCTGAATTAGAAACTGAGATGTTTGGTGATATGTTAATACTTAAAAAGCCAAACAAAAACTTGAGATTTGCATCCACTTATGACAAGTGTTATTTGATGCACAAAAAACAAGGTGGTAAAGCTAAGTCGGTTGATTTGTATGTGGTACAGGGTGGGCTTGGTGGTACAAGTGAAAAAGCTATGATTCTTAAAACTATGCCCGTTTTGTTGGCATCTAAAATATTAGAGGAGGCGGGTATAAAGACAAGGATATACGCAACGAGAGCATATAGTTCAGGGTCAAAGTATTTCTTTTTTACATACCCCGTTAAGAATTATGGTCAGGAATTGGATTGGAATGAATTAGCCTTAAATGTGGGTGACCCAAGAATATTCAGGTATAAGACTTGGCTGTCTATTGCAGGTATATTAGCAAAAGACTACCCCGAAGAATCTTGGAATGAGAATAATGGTGGATTTGGTTATGGTAGCACCTTATATGGTGGTAGAACTATGGATGAGGTTTTTGAAAGATACAAAACATTTATAGGTGAGAAAACCGTATTGGGTGATTCAAACAAGAAGTTAGTTGACAGGACACTTATGCTTATAGGTGGTGTTGAGGATGCGGATGCTTTAGAGTATGCCGATGAGGAGGATGCTAATAAAATGATTTTAGAAGAGTTTTATAGAATCATGGATACTGTGGACTTTCAATTCAACCAAACTGAAAAGGTTGCAGATAGAATTATTGCAAGAGAGTTGGAAAATAATAAGACTATGGGTACAATAAAGACTTATATGAACGATATTCTTAAAAGGGCTTACTCACTACCTAAATCGGGTCAGTATGCGTCTTCAAAGTCAGACCAAGAAAAAGTGTTTGGGGTGCTTGACGATAAGCTTGATAAACTATTTAACTACTACCAAAAATAACTAAGATTATGGCAAAAGCAGAATTTACAAAGGAGCAAGTTTTAAGAGCGAAGAGTTATTTACTTACACTAAGTAAGACTGATAACAATATAGCTAACAGCATTAAGTTGGGTGATGTGGGGTTGTTTATGCACCCTTACGATGCAGACAAGATTTATATCAAGTATGACTACGAATATGTGGATAAGGAGAATCAACGTATCGTTGAACTTGTTAATGTTTGTGTGACAAAAGATGGTGTTGTTGAGGATTGTTTTAAAGATGGTATGAGTTTAAGGGAGCGTATTCAATTTGAAAGCGACCTTATACCTTTAGTTTTAGAGGGTAACGATATAAGCATGGTTTGATGACTGAGGAACAAATTGAAAAAAACAGAATTAGATACGGTCAGGTTTTTGATAAACCTGAACATAGAGGTGTATTAGGTTTCCCTGTAGTTGTCGTAGAGGCTATGATAAGAAATCAGATAGAACAAGGTAATGTCGGTGATGTAAAGGTGTTTCAGAGAAATAATTTAAGCGGTAAATTAGCTAAAGGATTTGATTGGAATGAAACAAAAGAGGATAGGGAATTTTGGTTAAAAGTTATAAAAAACAAAAATTTTGATGTTTTCTTTGAAAAATACCCTGAATTGCTACCTAAAAAGGATGTTGAAGAAGTTTCCACCGAAGAGGTTGTTACGGAAGAGGCTTTGAGTGTAGATTCTTTTATAGAGAACAACAAGGAAGCCCTACAAGACATATCAAAAACTAATACACCTTTGTTTAATGCCTTAAATGGGGTTTTAGCAGAACTTAGAATATCTTACGAGGATGATGCTGTTCAGGTCGAAGAGGTTGAAGAGGTTGTTGAAGTAAAAGAAGACGATTTAGACTTAGACAACCTTATGGGTGAGATAGACGAATTGGATTTGGATTCATTATTAGACGATATAGATGACTTATAAGATTAGTACACATACAAAAACACAAGCTAGGAAGCTTGGAGTTCAGGTTAAACCATCAAAGCTGAAGGGTAAAAAGATTGATGTTTTTAAAGATGGTAAGAAGGTTGCTTCGGTTGGTGCTATAGGATATGGCGACTACCCAACCTTCAAAAGAACAAAGGGTAAGAAATACGCTGACGAGCGAAGACGATTGTATAAGATAAGACATAACAAAAACAGAAACAAAAGGGGTACACCAAGCTACTATGCTGACAAACTTTTGTGGTAAAAGGAATATATTTGTAATATGAGTAAGTACAAGAAAATACAGAGAGAAAAGCTATCGGGTAAAAGTTTAGAGATTTACGATAAGCTAAAAAAGGCTTCAAACAACTTTGAGAATACAGAGGGTAAGATTGGTGAGGCTTTGGACAAATTCTACAACAAGGTTGAAAAGACTGCTGTTGAAGTAGAGAAAAAGGTAGAACCTAAAAAGGCTGCTCCTAAGAAGTCTACCGCAAAGAAGTCTACTCCTAAGAAGACTACAAAGAAAAAGACTACAAAGAAGAAAACCGCTTCTAAGAAACCTTCATACAAAAACGTGAATCAAGGTAGCTATGCTAAACTTGCATCCAAGATTATGAAGGAAAAGGGAATATCTTACAGAGAGGCTCAGAAAGAGGCTTCTAAGATATTTGCTGAAGAAAAGAAGGCTAAACGAGAGGCTAAGGCTAAAAGCTTCTCTAAAAGCGTTACTGCGTTTAAAAAGAAGTATGGAGGTAAAGGTACAAGGAATACTGATGTTCAAAAAGATGCAGATATTCCCGCAAAACCTGTAGGTAAGCGTGTGTCTAAAAGCGGTAAGGTTTATTACGAGTACAGAGATAATCGTACAGACCAAAAGCAACCACAACCAACCGATAAGCCAAGATTGGCTAAGGGTGGTACTATAATGAGTACAGATATTAAGGAAAAGATATTTGACGAAAATGGTGAGCGTAAAATTGACAAGAAGAGTATAGAGATTCTAACTGATTATGTAAACTCTCTTGAGCAGACAAAGAGTGCGAATCAAAAAGATGGTAAGTACACACCAAGCAGAAAGAAGCTTCATGGTAAAATTATTGAGAAGTTCAAGGATGGGGTTGTATGTATAGACAATAACAAACCGATAGCTATTTTGATGGGTGGTTCTCCCGCAAGTGGTAAGTCTACGTTCTTAAAGGAGTACGCTCCGTACTTATTGAAAGATGAGATTCTACGAATTGATGCTGACGAGGTTCGTGCTATGCTACCTGAGTATGAGGGTTGGAACGCTTCTCAAACTCATTTAGAAACAAAAGATATAGTAAACACTTTACTTAGCGATAGAACTATTGGTTTACCATGTGAAACCGATATTATATACGATGGTACTATGAACTCTAACAAGTCGTACCTACCATTGATTAAGTTGTTAAGAAAAATGGATTACAAAATATTTGTAGTCTACATTGATAAAGTGCCTAAAGATGTTATTGTTGATAGGGCTTTGAATAGATACAAGTCAAGTGGTCGCTTTGTTCCTTTAGAAGTTATAGACGATTTCTTTGATAAAGGTAAGGATGCTTTGAACGAAATCAAAAAGAAAGTTGATGGCTACATGATTGTAGATGGTTCAGGTGGTAATTATAAAGTAATAGAAGAGGGTGGCATAAAGCTTCCTAAAACAAGAAAATATGGTAAAATAGGAAGCCCTATGAAAAAGAAAATGGAATTTGGTGGCGATATAGCTAAAAGCTATGATGTAAGACCTCCGTATGGAACTTACGCTAAAGGTGGTAAGGTTGAGTTTAGGAAATTAGCTAAAAGTAAAAACTTTGACATTGTAACCCCCGATGGTAGATATGAAATTGAAATGGGTGCTTTAGGAATGCCAAACTTACCGAAATCTATTATTGTTGATGGACATAGACAAGATATTAACTCAAGTCCAATAGCAAAAAAGTATAGAAACGAAATCCAATCATACTTAGATGATAATTACGCTAAAGGTGGTAAGATTGATGATTTAGGAAATCCAACCGACCCAAAAGTAATTGCGGAAATGGAAAAATTCATAAAAGAAGAAAAACCTAAATTGGATAAGGATAGATTTTTCACAGATGGAATGAGAAGAAAAGAAGCAAAAAGAAAGTTTTATAAAAAATATGAATATGGTGCTTACAACCCAAGATTTTCATTTTTTGCTAAAGGTGGTAAGGTAAGCGATAAAAGGCAAAGAGTTGCTGAATTTTTAGTTGAAATGAATTTAGATAATGGCTTTTATGATGAGGAGTTAGATAGGGATTATGGTACTACCACATATCAAGAAGCGTATGAATGGGAGTTGAAAAACAATATTAAAACCGATAAAGACGCAGAAGCATATATTGATGAAAATGGTTACTTAATGATGGCTAAAGGTGGTAAGATGAAAAGAGATTGGTCTACTTACTACAACGATGGTGGAATGGTTGAGGGTTACGATGTTCGTTCTCCTTACGGAACTTACGCTGAGGGAGGTACTTTACCAATCGGATACCACAGAATGCCTGATGGCGAGATAATGGCTGACTCAGAGCATTTCGCTAAAGGTGGTTATGTTTGTATGAATTGTGGGGAATACGCTATGGGCGGTAAGGTTAAAACCACAAAGCGTAAGAAAAGAAAAAGATAATGGCGGTAAAAAAGAAACGTAAAAAGACTGAGAAGCCTATATACGATTCTTGTTATTACAAGATAAAGGCTAAGTACAAGGTGTTTCCAAGTGCTTATGCCTCTGCTGCTATCGCTAAGTGTAGAAAGGCTAAAGCCAAAGCTAAAAAGAAAAAGTAATGGCGGTAAGGAAATCACAAAAGGGTCTTGACCTACAAAGATGGTTTAAAGAGTTGTGGACTGATGAAAAAGGCAATCCTTGTGGCTCATCTAAAAACAAAAAGGTTAAGAAATGTAGACCCACTAAAAGGGTTAGTAAAAAGACTCCTGTGACTTGGGGCGAACTTAGTAAAAAGAAAAAGAAGAAAGTAGTAGCAGAGAAAAAGAAGGTTGGTATGGGCAAAAGAACCTCTGCGATAAAGAGAAAGAAGAAGTAGTTGGTATTAATTGTTTAAATGCCTATATTTGTTTTTGTCTAACCAAAATATTTAAACTGATGGCAAAATTTGAAGAGTATCTAAACTCAACTTCATTAACTTTTAGTGATTTAACTGACGCTACTAAGCGTAAAGTTGAAAGATTTGAAAATCTATATCAAGCGTATTCAGATGCTTATGATGCAGAGGACTACAAAACCTCTGATAAGTATGAGAAGCAACTTGAAACTTTAGATTCAGAGATAAAAGGTTTAATTGAATCTCAGTACAAACCTGCTAAAGCTGAAAGAGTAGAGGTTAAAAAAGAAGAACCAAAAGCTGAAGAGCCAAAAGCTGAGGAAACAAAAGCTGAAGAGGTTAAGGCTGAAGAACCAAAGGCTGAAGAACCAAAGGCTGAAGAACCAAAGGCTGAAGAACCTAAAAAGGCGGGATTCAATATTGGTATGTTTGAAATATAGTTAGGGGTGTATAGGATTCCTATAGAGCCTATGCCAACTCCTAGACCAAGAGCGAGTAGGTTTGGTGTTTATAATCCAAAGAAATATACGGATTATAAAAAGAGCCTTATAACTTACTTACTATCACTAAATATACCAAGTAAGGATTACGATTATATACACGCTAAGTTTTATGTTTCGTATCCAAAAAGCACACCAAAGAAAAACCTGATAGACAATTACCCACTAAGACAATGTTTTGATTGTGATAATGTTATAAAAGGTTTGTGTGATTCACTAGAACAAGCCAATGTTATTGGAAATGATAGGCAAATATCATCCATGTATATTGAAAAGTATAGAACAATAAAACCCGAAGGGTACATTGAGTTTGAGTTACAAACAACCGAAGAAAACCCAATATTAAATGGAAAATAAATCAAGTATAATATTTGAAGAGCTGTTTCTTTCTGTAGAAAGGTTGGGTTTGGATGGTACTATTCGTCAGTTGAGAAAAACAAACAACGTATCAAAAGAAAACATACACGCATATATATTAGAGTTGGTTTGTAACGAATACTCCTTGACTAAGGATGAGCTTACAAAATCCAACGACAAGGATACTGACAAAAGGGATGCAAGGTTGGTTTTAGCACACCTGCTGTACCAAAACACTTCATTATCTCAAAGTAAGGTTGGTTTGTTTATGAACAGAACTAAGGGTGCGGTAAGTAGGTATGTAACAGAGGTTACTAACTTAAACCCAAAAATAAAGCAAGATAAGGATTTATTAGAAAAGTTAGATAAACTTGAAACTGAAATTGAATTACTAAAAAGTAAAATGTAAAAACAATGGCAAAGAAAAGAGGTAGACCAAGAAAGAAGGTTGAGGTTGAAGAACCTATAGAAGAGGTGGAAGAAACAATTGTAGAAGACACTAAAGAAGAGGTTGTTGAGGAAACCATTGAAGAACCTAAAGAGGAGGTTAAAGAAGAACCTAAAGATGATATTTACGACCTAAACTCAAAGTCGGAATCTAACTTGGGTGGGTCTTATAACCCATTTGGTGAGTCTGTTGAAGAAAAAGCATATAGGACTCCTGAAATAGCTTCAGCACAAAGCATTTCAGATATTGAAGAGCCAAGCTTTCAGAAACCATCTTATGATGACTTAGTTGAGGCTAACGAAAACAACAATGAAGGGAATGATGAAGAGCCTGTAGAAAAAACAGGGTTAGATAGATTCTCTCAAGAGGAGATTAAAGAACTTCCTGATGCTGATAAAGAAGCGGCTGCCGAAGGTTTATCTCAGGTTGTTCTTGGTATATATGGTATGGGTTGTAAACAGTTAGGGGCTTTAACTAAGATTTCAGACAAAAAGCTTAGTAAGCTAGAGTCTGAGGACTTGATTGACACCTCAATGAGAGTGCCTATTGATAAATCAACTACCGCTTCTGTAAGACAAATTGTTGATAGTATAAACTCACAGGCGGAGGATGCTTTTGAGGTTACTGACGACTTTAAAGAAAAAGCCCTACCTGTTATGACTTCCGTTTTCAAGAAGCGTGGATGGGGGGTTACAGATGAGCAAAACCTTCTTATCATGTTTGGTATGGATATAGCTCAAAAAGTTACTATAGTAGCTCAGATGCGTTCCGCAGCAAATTATCAGTTAGATGCTTTCATGAAAATGTATCAAGCACAAAAGGGTTCGTCAAGACCTGTTCAGTTTACAACATCACAAAATAACGATGAGCCTCAAGATACAACACCTAGAGCTTCTCAGGTGGTTGATGAAGAGGTTGTGAATGAAAGAAAGCTTTCTAAAGAAGCTACTATGGTTGCTAGTGAAAACCCTGACTTAAAGGTTAGTGAGTCTGATTTAGCTCAAGTTGATGTAGATAATGTCTAAAGCACCTAAAATACTAATTGCGTCACCTCAGTCTGATGTGAAGAACTATTGCTTTTTAGATTGGTTCGTTAATGTTAAAAGAATATCCTACCCTAAAGACAGGGTAGATATTTTTTTTGCTGACAACTCTGATACTGAAGACAACTCTAAGATGCTTACTAAGATTGGGATTGAAAATAAATACATACCCAAGAATGGTCGTGGTATAATAGAAACTATGGCTGAGTGTCACCAAGCTTGTGTTGATTATGCACTTGACAATAACTATGATTATTTATTACATTTAGAGTCTGATGTGTTCCCGCCTCACGATGTGTTACACAACCTAATGAGTTTAGATAAACCTATAGCTTGTGGTTTATATCAAATATTTGATGGTGCTTATAGAGAGCCTATGATTAGGTTGATAGAAGACGATAACATGGGTTTCATGGAGGCTTACGCTATATCAAATGTTAGGGGAGAGTACCTTAATGGTAAGCCACAAAAGGTTTTTAGTGCGGGGTTAGGGTGTGCCTTAATACATAAAAGCGTATTAGGTAAAATAAAATTCAAGTATATGGAGGGTCAAGACCAACACCCCGATACTTGGTTTGCAAACGATATGAGAAATATAGGTATTGACATATATTGCGATACTTCTACGTTTTGTGAACACAGAAACAAAAGTTGGGGTAAGTATAAGATAAATTTTGAATAATGGCGGGATATAAACCTAAAGAGGATTTTGATAAGGCGATAGGAATACAAGAGCAATATATTTTACTACTTAAAAACTATCATGCAGAACTCATGATGAAAACACAAAAGTCAAAAGGTTTTCAGCAGTCTAAATATAGAGTTGATTTACACGAACTATCCACAAAGCTTGATTGTCAAATAAAACTTTACGAAAGCAAAAAGTTTAATTACGAAACCTACTTCCTACCTGATTACGACAAGCAGCTAAAAGATTGTGAGGAAAATTACGACTCAGTTTGGTTTGAGGCTTGTAAATACATTAAGCTAAACAAAAACGAAGTTTCTAAAAAAATGAAAAATGGTATGGATGCCATAATGGAGCTTGATGAGGATGATAGAAAGAATATAGAGGTTAAGAATGTAGTTTATCAAGATTTGAAAACTTTGCTATCTTTGAATATGCAGTAAAATTTATATTATGAGAGAACCAAAATTAGGTGCAGTAGTTGGTAAAAAGGGTGTAGGTAAATCTTATACAACCCTAAAATTAATGGGTGATTATGTAAAGGGAAGCCCAAACGCAAAACCCCGAAGAGTTTTAATACTTGATGTTAATGACGAGTATGAAAACATAAAAGCTATATCAATAACTGATGTGGCTAGATTTTCATTACACCCTACTATTGAGGCTAGAAGGATTAGACCATACAAGCCTGATGGCTCAAGGATGACTCTAAGAGATTTCTCAGATGTATTGTTCACAATCTTAGAACACTTTAAGGGTGGGTTGCTATTAATTGAGGATATTAATAAGTACGTTTCTGACCACCTACCTAACGATTTAGTTGGGGCTATATGTACTAATCGCCACGTTGACTTAGATATTATAATGCACTTTCAGAGTATTGGTCGTATCACAACAAAGATTTGGCAAAACTTAAATTGGTTAAGGTTTCACAAAAACTCAGACTCAGTAGATACTCACAGAAAAAAGTTCGAGGATAAATATGACTTCCTAAAGATTACAGAGATTATGGTAAATAAGGAATACTTTGATGGAAATAAAAGGTTCTTTGTTTATGTTGATACAGAAGAGGAAAAGATTATGGGTCAATTTTCACCAAAGATGTTGAAAGACGCAATTGATGAGTTTGTATCACTTAATTACAATAGGGTTGTTAAGCCTCAATTAAACAAAAGAGATGGTCGTGGTAATGTGGTTGCTGAACCATCAAAAGTAATAAGGTCTGTTAAAGATAGACTTTTCAAACAATATTACGGAAACTCTAAATAAAGTTGGAAACTAGTTAGAAACACTTAATAGCTCTGTAAATCAATTCTTTAGAGGTGGTTGTTACTTTAATGTAAACAGCCACCTTTTCTTTTTGGGTAGTATATTATTGTTTATAGGGTTAAATTTGTGTGTATTCTGTTTGTGCAGAATCTTTAACATGATTATTAACGCTTAACATATTTGGATATGAACGCAAAGATTATGGCATTTGTAGTGACAGCAGCAGCAGTAGTTGCAGGAATGTACGCTTACAACGCAATCCAAGATAGCACAGCTACTAAGTAGTAGTGTCTATTAGGCTTTTTAGCCAACTTAACTGAATATTAACAAGATAATTCACTTTCAAGATGAGAATGAGTAAATATTTCGCAGACGCTCGTGAAGCGGCTAACGAAAACTTCAATTCTATGAACGGTTCTGAATTTTTGAACGCTAACGGTGGTTCAAGTGCAGGTCTAGGTGGAGCAACAGCTCAACCATACATCCTTTCTATTGCTAACTCTACTGCTTCTGCGGTAGCTAACGTAGTGATTGGTGGTGCTTACACTAACCTTCAAGCTTCAAACTTCGGGAATCCTGCTGCAATTACCATTTCTATGGGTATTGCTAACTTGACTTACGGAGAATTTCTTTACCAATCTATGAACAAACCGTTCGTAGTAGGTCTTACTTACCTTTCAAGTGCTAATGCTTCTCAAGTATTAGAGACTTTGACTATTAAGCAAAAAGACATTAACGGTAACGAAAGTTCAAAAGTAATCGTTCCAACACTTGACCCTTACCAACAACAAGGAGACAAAGTGGCTATTTCTTTCAATTGGAAGTTTGATGGGTTTACTTCGGTAACTATCGCTTCTATTTTAGCTTCTGCTACATTGAAAGCGTACTTATACCCTGCGGAAAATGTTTCTACAGGTCGTGCGTTAACAGGCGGTTCAGTAGTTAAAGGATTTAGCTCTCCTGACATTGTTAAGAAGGACAAGGTTGAAGTTCTAGGTGGTGGCGGTGCATCCTTAGGGATGAACGGTCGCAAAAGACGATTCTAAGAATTTAGTTTCTGATATTATGGACTAAGGGTGGTAGGCAGAGTTTGTCTGCCACCTTTTTTAATTTAAAATAATAGACATGACTAGTGCAATAACTTTATACGAATATTTAGCCTACAATGTCCCTTCTAAGTGTCAAGATATTCTTGATAGGTATGACATACCTACAGCACAAAACGAAGAGGAGTTGATGGAGAATCTAAAAGCTTATGTTCGGGTTTACCGAAACGAGGCTTTAGAGGAGTTGGCTGATATACACCCTGATAAAGATTTAATTTCACAACTAGCAAAAGCTTCAATGCCTTATAAAGGTAAGTCGGAGTCGGAGTATTTAAACGCTTCAGGTGCTATGAGTAGAATAGAATCAATAGAGGGTCAACTAAGAAGTGGTGGTGAAAAACAAGATACTTTAACTAAGTCTGACATGATGCTTGGCTTAGGTGTTGCTGTTTTAACACTTTCTTTATTAAAACAATAACTATATGAATCAGACATATAAAGATGCTTTACTGTCGTTTCACTATAGAATAAACGCTTTTGCAGAGGAAAATCCTCAAAAGCTAAGTCACGTTCTTTCGGCTGCATCCAAAGAGGATATAGTTGTTGAGGACTATAGACCGTATGACCTAACCAAAGAGGTTATTAGCATATATGCTTCTTACCCTGATGAGTTAGAGGAGCTTATGGAGGGGGAGACGTTTGTTGATGATATTTCCGAATACACTTTAGGTGACAACTATAACTCTACATCTAGGCAATCGAGGTTTGGTATTAACTGCGACTGCGAAAGATATGATTATGACCCTATGGATGGTTGTTACAGCGTTTGCCTATCAGGTGGTAGCAACTACGGGTATTGTATGGATGTTTCTGCTGAAAACTATGGTGAAGACGCACCATGTGAATATAAGGGTAGTGGGTTTAGTTTTACCAATATAGGAAATCAAATTCTTGGTATAGTTGACGATATAGGATTCGACAACGTATTCAATTGGTTAACGGGTAATGATAACAATGATACCCCTCAATATAATCAACCAAACCTACCACCGACACCAACTCCTACCGCTAATAAAACAGATTGGGGTAAGATAGCTCTATATGGCGGAGGTGTTTTAGTTTTGGGAATAGGGATATACCTTTTGGTTAGAAAAAGAAAATAATGTGGCTTAACAGTTACGAAGAAGAGGTTCACGAGGAGGAAGTTAGGGATAGACGAGAAGTTTATGAAATAGACCCTAAGTTGACAAAGATGATGAAAGAGTCTTTGCATGGTAATTTTGGTGGAAATATTAGAGATGAGGCTGTAGCTAAAGGGAAGACCATGCTTTCGGGTGCTATAGTTGGGGTAATGATAGCTGTCTACTTCGGTAAATCACCACTTTACTTTGGTTTGGGTGGTGCTGTTTTGGCAAGACTAATATCAAAATAAATAAAAAATGGGTTATAATTACAGAAACGCTGATGGTAAAACTCAGTTAAATTGGGGTACTATTGCAAAGTATTCAGCTATAGCTGTTGTCGTAGGGGCAGCGGTTTTAATTGTTTATAAACGAAGAAAATAAACTAACTATGGTAAGTGCGAATCAATATTACAAAAACTCAAATTCAAACCTTCCTTTTAAGGAATGGCTTAAAAGAGAGCAATTAAAAGGCAAATTGGAAATACATGATAACAAATTCTTAAACGCTGATGGTGATGATATTGAGGCTACTCAATCTGAGCAGACTGATATTGTGACTGAAAACTCAATATCATGCAGACCATTAATGAGGGCTGCAAGAGGTAGAGGGCTTATATTTGGTTTGGTTGTGGGTTATGCAATTTGCCACTTCATTAAAAATAAAAAATAAGACAATGGCTTTAATTAAAGAGATAAGAAAAGAGGTTTTAACTAGTCAGATATTAAGTCAACTAGGTGGTGATGCTACCTCTCTAGTTTCACCATATTCTGCCTATATACTAACACTTACAGATGGTACTGCACTATTGGTTATGCATAGTTATTATGTGGATTTATCAAACTACACCCCTTATGATTCTAGCGGTATGTATGCAGTAGATAGCTCAACAAAAACTTATGAGGAGACAATTAAGTCTTTAGAAAATTCTGATTTATTGAACTTAAATTGGAGTCTTTTTACTGCAAATGGAGAAGATTTATTGTGTGAGTTTTTAAAGCATGAATCAGGTAGGGGAGATGCATACTTTACGTCATGGCTACAATTTTTTCCTGATGAGGTTAATCCTAAATACCCACCCGTAGTAAGTAATAGTAAAGGTGGTAGTTGTATTCAGTTAAAAAAGACTTTAGAAGCCAAGTATAGAAGTTTTTGTTATGTAGAATTTGACTCTATAGAAGAGCTTGAATCTGCTTTAATTATTCAAGAGCCTATTGATGATTCTGTTGTAGACGATTCGCCAACACCAACACCAACAGATACGAGTGGTTCTACATCACCAACACCAACAGATACGGGTGGTTCTACATCACCAACACCAACAGATTCTGATGCGGTTGAGGTAAAGAAAAAGTCAAAAAACATTTTACCTTTAGTTGGGTTAGCAGCTTTAGGGTTAGTATTGTTTACTAAAAAGAAGTAACATATAATGTATGAGCTTTATAGAAACAAATGACTTAGATAGAAGGGGGGATAGACCAACTAGACCCGCTGCAACTACGTTTGCTGAGAACGCTCAAGCGGCTCAAGCAGCGGCAGCGGCAGCAGCAGCAGCAGAAGCAGCAGCTCAGGCAGCAGCAGCAGAGCAACAAGCTTGTGAAACCCTTGCTCTTAGATGGGATGAAAATCAAGAAAACCCTGTAGGTAGGGGTACTGTTTCGGGGCTTGAATATTATTTTTATGATTTTATAATTGGGGATGGTACTTGTTTGGGTTCTAAGCATTATCTATTCGCTCTTTCAATTGGAGAACGTAAATCTTGTGATGTTTCTTATGGTAGTTGGGGAAAGAAGTCTGAGTATTTAGGAGTTGAGTGGGAGAGGGCTTATGATTTACCATACAACGCAGAGTATGATTTGGTTACTAAATTTATACAACAGGCTAACGAAAATGGTGTAAGTCTTGGTGGGAGAAGAATTTGTGTAAACAAACCACCTTCTACTATAAACTTTGCACCGCCACCTTCTATGAGACCTTCAAAGGTGAGTTTAGAGCAGGGTAGAAGTATGTCAGGAATTACAGAGGTATCAAACCCTTCTGACACAGATTTACTTTATTATACAGTTGTAACAAGCGAAGAGCAGGTTGAGCAAGTTGTAAGTAGCTTAGGTAAAACCTTTAAAGAGATAAGAGACGAAGCGGCAGCATTAGCAGAAGCGGAAGCAGCAGCAGCAGCAGCAGCAGCAGAAGCAGCAGCCCAAGCACAAGCGGAGGCAGAAGCTGAGGCGGCAGCACAAGCACAAGCTTTATTAGCAGCCTCTCAAGCGGCAGCAGCAGCAGCGGCAGCAGCAGCAGCGGCTCAGGCTCAACAAGAGAAAGAGGAGGCGGCAGCAGCAGCAGCAGCAGCACTAGAAGAGGCTCAAGCAGCGGCAGAAGCATTAGCTGCAGCAGAGGCGGCAGCAGCAGCACAGGCAGAGATACAAGCTCAGGAGGAGGCTGCGGCAGCTTTAGCAGAACAACAAGCACAGGCAATATTAGATGCTCAGAATGCTCAAGCAGCTCAATTAGCAGCAGTTCAAGCAGCAGCAGCAGCACAGGCGGCAGAGGATGCTAAAGCACAAGCAGCGGCAGAAGCAGCAGCGGCAGCGGCTCAAGCTCAAAAGGAAAAAGAGGAGGCAGAGGCAGCAGAAGCGGCAGCAATTCAGGCTGCATTGGATGCTAAAAACGAGGCTGAAGCTCAAGAGGCAGCAGCAGCTTTAGCCCAAGCCCAACAAGAAGCTTCAATAGCGGCACAGGCGGCAGCAGCGGCTGAGGCAACAGCGGATGCAACAGCTAACGTAAGTAAGCCCGTTGT
>Ga0213865_10001579_pt1 | contig 14770 bp, 12 predicted proteins | sample PICome_6_FD_160100 | JGI IMG/M metagenome (GOLD analysis project Ga0213865, IMG submission 160100) | Coastal seawater microbial communities near Pivers Island, North Carolina, United States - PICO282 | ecosystem: Environmental > Aquatic > Marine > Coastal | place: USA: North Carolina...
TTCCACGGAACCACCGCCGCAACCACACCGATTGGCATGTGTTTGGTGAACACGTGCATGTCGGGTTTGTCGATTGGTAAAACCGCGCCTTCAACTTTGTCGGCAAGTCCCGCGTAATAGCGATAATAATCCGCAACATATTTGGTTTGCGTCGCAGTTTCAGCCAATAATTTACCGCTGTCCTGCGTTTCCAACTCACCCAAGCGGCCTGCATGTTGTTCGATCAAATCCGCAAGTTTGAACAGCAGTTTTCCACGCGCGGTTTGCGTCATGTCGCGCCATGCAGGATTGTCCAAGGCGCGCTTTGCAGCAAGAACCGCCCGTTCAACATCCTGTTTGTCAGTGCATGCAAAACTGGCCCATGTTTTACCATCGGCTGGGTTTTGGCTCTGCATCACCGCACCCCCAGCGCCCTCACAAAATGAACCGTCAATATAAAGTTGAAAATGCGGGTTTGTCATTTTGTCCTCACTGAAATGCTGGCATTACGTCGTTGATAAAGCGTGCTAAGCTCTCTTTTTTACGATTACCCGACATACCGCTGTCAATCCAAAATGCAAATTCATCGTATCCCAAATCCTCGTATCGTTTGATCCGATCAATGACTTCTGCTGCGGTTCCAACTGTCAAATCGCGTGCCAGTTTATCGGCCGAAATCATTTTATTGTCTGCGATGTCTTGGTCTGTCAGTTTTTCAATCGCTCCCTGGGTGACTGGACGCTTATTCTGAAACCACGCCCCAAAATAACAATAAAACTTAGTTAATTCTTGGATTGCCTGATCCGCATCTGCAGCATCCTTCGCAACATAGGTATGGTGCAGCAGCATGATTTTGGGCGACTTTTCAGGGTTCTGCGCCTTGGCTGCATTGAAACGTTCCATCAAGGATGTAATTTCCTCCATGCCCTGCCACAAAGGCGTGACCTGAACATTGAAATCATTGGCAACGGCGAACTCATGACTGTTTGGATCGCGCGCGGCAATCCAAATCGGTGGGCCATTTTCCTGAACAGGTTTGGGCGCAGATGTGGTTGCGGGAAACTGAAAAAATTCGCCTTCGTGCGCATAATCCCCGCGCCACAATTTGCGCAGTGTGGGGGCCGTTTCACGCATTCTTTGCCCTGCTTCCCAAGCGTCCATTCCTGGCATAATACGTTCATATTCATAGCTATAGGCGCCACGCGCAATTCCAATTTCCAAACGCCCCTTGGTCATTAAATCGGTGGCTGCGGCCTCACCCGCAAGCGCGATGGGGTGCCAAAACGGCGCAATAACAGTCCCCGTACCCAAGCGTACATTTTGGGTGTGATGCGCAATATCAACCAGTGACAAAAAGGGGTTTGGCGCAATCGTGAAATCCATCCCATGATGTTCACCCGTCCAAATAGCGCGCATACCGCCCTGATCCGCCGTTTTGCAGAGATCAATGAAATCCGAATAGAGGGTTTCATGGCAATCGGTCCCATCGACCCGTTCCATATGTGCAAATAGTGAAAAATCCATCAGACCGCTCCTTGGTGACACTGCGATATGAATGTCCGCAGGTGCGCATTGACTTCGCCCGCATGCGTCATGGGCATCATATGCGCGGCATCTTTGACGATATGCGCCTGACCCATGGGGCAACATGCGGCCATCTGAATGCTCATCTCAGGTGTTGAGTTTGGCTCTCGCTCACCCGTGATGAAAAGCGCAGGCTTGTGTAGCGATTGTAATTCGGATGCAGTGGGGCCATTTTCATTTGCAAACACGGAATAGGCGGCGCGATACCCGTCCATCGGAACCGCGCGTAGCCAGCGCTTACAAGCCATCGACTCGGGTGAGGTCAGATCGTCAAACCACCGCATCAATGTGGGCTCGGGATTGACCGAACGCTCATCCCGCAACTGCTTGGCCCTTGCACGCACTGAAGCGGATGCTGTTGGCGTTCGCTGGTAAATCGCATTTAATGCAACAACGCCAATCACGGCGGGGTCCTGTGCCAATTTCAATGCAATCATTGCACCCATTGAATGCCCCACAACAACAGTTGGTGCAGTCAGATTGACGCGCACCGCGTCGACGTAGTCGGCTAATTTGGGCTCAGCTATCTTCAAAGCCGCACTGTCACCGTGACCCGCCATATCAAACACGGTAACCCCATAATCCTGCGACAGCGCATCAATCTGCGCACCCCATGCATCCGCGTTCAGTCCCACGCCATGCAAAAGTGTCACGGACGGCCCCTGCCCTGCACAAATCGCGGCAAGAGAGCCGACCCTAGACCGCAGCTGGGTTGTCCACATCATGGCCCAAATCCTTTAGGTCTTGGTAACGGTCTCCGATGCGATGGTGCGGACGACCTGATGTTGCACCCCCCAGGACGACTACAATTTCATCATCACGTGGGGCGTCAGGAATTGAAAACTGGATCGTCAGATAATGCGACCGCCGACCTGCATCATTTTTGTCCATAAGCGGCACCATAATTGGCGCATTCGCCCCACCGCGGGTATTCGTAAAGGCCAAGTAAGATTTCGCGCCAACCGCCTCACGATAGAAATTCCCAAACCGCAGCGTATGGATCAGGCCCGAGGCATGCTCGACTTCTCCATTCAAACCAACGACTGCGGCCTTTCCATAGGCTTCGATTGCATTACCACTACCGGCAAGCGCAATCATACGCTGTGTCATCATCTCACCCAATTTTGGTCCATAGGCCATAATCTTTGGCTTTAAGTCCTCCACAAATCGACCTGCCCAAGGATTACGTACAACAGCTGCAACCGCGAACATGCGCCACGGCGTTTCCACGGCGCGATACCCTTCGATCAGCGTTTCTTCGTCATAGGTTACAATTTTGCGAATTTCGGGGTCCATGCCACAATCCTTTGTCTTTCTGGGCAAGGTGCCGCGTTAAGCCAAATTTGACAAATTATGAAATATAAGCGTTAGATATAAGTTAAACTAATATCTAAAAATACTATGACCCGACATCTGCCGCCATTGAACTGGTTTCGTGTATTTGAAGCCGCAGCAAGACATCAAAAATTCACCGCCGCGGCGGATGAATTGGGCATGACACAATCCGCAGTTAGTCAGCAGATCAGAGCATTGGAAGAACGTCTGGCAACGCAATTGTTTCTGCGCCAACCGCGCGGTCTGCTTCTGACCGATGCGGGACGCAAATTACTTCCAAAAGTGAGTTCCTCAATCGAGAACCTGAAAAATGCTACGGACATGTTTGACATTGGTCCCAGCACTGGAAACCTAACCGTTGCAGCGTCGGTTAGTATTGCACAGTGGGTTATCGCGCCCCATTTGGCCGAATTTTCGAAAACAAATCCACACCTAAAAACACGAATATTGGGCACAATTTGGGCGGATGATTTTAAATCCTCAATCGCAGATGTCGAAGTACGCTTTGGTGCGGCCAGCAACGTTGGTCATAATGCCAAACGACTGATGCCTGATGCATTGATCGCGGTTTGCGCGCCAACAACTGATCCTTGGGACATGCTTCCATTGATCGAAGCTGTCGGGACGACAGAAGGCTGGAAAGACTGGCGGGGACAATCAGGAACAGTCTTAAGTAAAGAGCCAACAATTTTTGTGGACTCATACGGCGTTGCGCTTTCCATGGCGGTGAACGGTGTTGGGATTGCCTTGGTCAGTTCACTTCTTGCCAAACCCTTGATCGCGCAAGGACGCTTGGTTCAGATTGATCCAACGGCGATCCTATCCACGGAAGGTTATTTTTTAGCCGTCAGGCAAGAGAATAGGCAGGCTTGCGAATTTGCTGATTGGTTGGTCGGTAAGTTCGGCATCTCCACCTAAGCAGTTCATCGCAGAAATGACGACGTATTTGATTTGACGCCTAGCTTTCCGTCCTGCTAACCATCCGCCATCAGGTGACCAGTAGGGAGAATCGGGAAGCCAGTGAAGATCTGGCGCGGGCCCGCCGCTGTGATGGGGACGAAACGTCAAAAACCACTGAGGAAACTTGGGAAGGTGGCGATTTCGGAAGATCCAAAGCCTGTCAGCGCGCGTGTCTTTGATGATGCCGAACGTCAGGCGTTATACGATATAATCGAAGCACGTCGCGACGTGCGCAACGAATTTCTACCTGATGACATTGAACCTGACGCCTTGATGCGCATCCTTCGGGCGGCTCACAACGCGCCATCGGTTGGTTTCATGCAGCCGTGGAATTTCATCCTGATCGATGACCCAGCACAGAAACAAAAGGTACACGCGGCATTTGCCGACGCAAATGCCGAAGCCGAACAGATGTTTTCCAAAGATCGGCAGGAAACCTATCGATCACTGAAACTCGAAGGGATCAAAAAATCACCCTTAAACATCATCGTGACCTGTGACCGCACACGCGGGGGCAAGGTTGTTTTGGGCCGCACCCATGATGCCGCGATGGATGTGTATTCAACTGTTTGTGCGGTTCAAAATCTTTGGCTCGCGGCGCGGGCCGAAGGGATTGGAATTGGATGGGTCAGCATTTTCGACAAAGACCGCGTGAAGGCGATTTTCAATATCCCAGCGCATGTTGAATTGGTTGCCTATCTTTGCGTCGGATACGTTGAAGAGCTGTTTGATAAACCCGAACTCTCTGCCCGCGGGTGGCGACATCGGATCGACATCAATGATCTGATCATGAAGAATGGATGGACTGACACGGCGGACAACGCCTGATTAGGTGACCCTGTCTTCTACCCTGGTTTGTGGATTGGCAACAAAATCCTTGTCGACAGAAAACGAATGGTCAATTCTGGATCAAGCAGGATAGCGAAGGGATCCCATCCAATGAACGTAAACCCGAAACGCTTTTTATCTGATCTGCATGAATTGCGGCGGATCGGAGCGTCAGGTGTAGGCAAAGGCGTCGTGCGCCCTGCATTTTCGGAAACGGACATAGCCGCACGGGATTGGTTGTGCGCAAAATTTTCTGAAATCGGCTTAACGCCCTACGTCGATCCTGTTGGGAACACATTTGGTTTGGCCCAAGGAAAATCTAGCTTGATTGGATCCCACACGGATACACAACCCGAAGGTGGTTGGTTGGATGGAGCCTTGGGGGTTGTGTGCGGTCTGGAACTGGCGCGCGCCGCCATGGAGGCGGGCGGGCCTGCGATTTCTGTCGTCAGTTTTCAGGACGAAGAAGGACGATTTGGCGTTACAACAGGCAGCGCAATTTGGGCAGGCACATTGCCATTGGACCAAGCTGACAATCTGACCGATGCAAATGGCATGACATTCTTGGATGCGCGCAATCGAATGCCAAACCGTGCGAAAGAATTTCTGGATCCAAACATCTTTAGCGGTTTCATTGAATGCCACATTGAACAGGGTCCTTGGCTGCATGAGGCAGCTGAAACAATTGGTGTCGTAACGGACATCGTGGGCATTCGGGATTGCACAATCACGTTTGGCGGGGAACAAAACCACGCAGGGACAACACCCATGCATCGGCGCAAGGATACCTTTCAAGCGCTCAGCCAATTCAGCCAAAAAATTAACCAAAGGTTTCAGAATGTCGTCGTTCCCTGCACGGTGTGGACGATCGGTCATGTTGATCTGCATCCAAATGCGCATTCTGTCGTCCCGGGCCGTTGCAGTTTTTCGATGCAGTGGCGGGACGGCGATATTGCTCGATTAGATCGCATGGAAAAAATCATTCGTGAAACCGTGGATGAAATCGCCACAGAGATGGATATGCAGGTGACTTTTGGTCCCGTTTTGGGCATTAAACCAACCGCCATGGATGATCACCTGCAAGCCATATTGTCCAACGCAGCCGGGAGCGAATGTGCAGGAAAGTGGCGAAAGATGACCTCAGGTGCACTCCATGATGCCGCCAATGTTTCGTCGCTTATGCCAACTGCAATGTTGTTTGTGCCATCCATAAATGGGATCAGTCATGATTTCGCCGAAGACACCAATGAGGCAGATTTAATCGCTGGCCTGCATGTGCTTGCCAAAGCCATTGAGCATTTCGGAAATCAGTAAGTCTGAAAATAATTATATTGACTGATTACGAAATCGGGTTTCTAGTTTTTGTATAAGACCCGAGGATTATGGCACGTGAACTTTGTTCAAAATATATCGTTACTGCGCCGCCTGACTGGATGTGATTTGGTCGCCTAGCAGGCAATACGTTTTTCCACGTCTATGCCAATCACACCCTGGATCCCCTGAATGAAACATGAAAATACCTTTCGTCTTGCCAGCGATATTGGCGGTACATTTACAGATACCGTTTTAATTGATGCAAATGACACGGTTGTGGCGACAACAAAAACGCCAACCACTCCCAGGGCACCTGCGGAAGGTGCATTATTAGGTGCGCAGCACGTGATGCAGGCTGCGGGCATTGAATGGCATCAGGTCAGCGGTAAAATTCATGGCACAACGCTTGCGACCAATGCGCTCATCGAACGGCGGGGGGCGAAAGTTGCGACAATAACAACCGCGGGGTTTCGCGATATTTTAGAAATCGCCTACGAACGTCGCTATAGCCAGTACGCAATTAACATCGAAAAACCTGACCTGCTTGTCCCACGTCAGCTTTCGTACACCATCGCAGGTCGGATGAATGCAGCTGGAGAAGAGCTAATCACGCTCGACAGCGCTGCGATACCCGCACTCGCTGCTGAGCTTCGCGGGCAAAACGTACAGGCAGTCGCAATCTGTTTGATGCATGCCTATGCCAATCCAGCACACGAACAAACATTGGGTACAGAACTGCGCAAACTATTGCCAGGTGTTGAAATATCACTCAGCCATGAGGTCAGCCCAGAGGCCCGTGAATTTGATCGCCTTTGCACCACCATTGCAAACGCCTACATCCAACCCTTAATGAAAACCTACCTCAGTGACTTTGAGGCACGTTTTATGGAACAGGGGTTAACCTGTCCAATCTTGATGATGACCGCGGGCGGGGGGATGACCACACTTGAAACAGCCGCGCGGCTGCCCATTCGGTTGGTGGAAAGCGGACCCGCAGGCGGTGCAATTTTGGCGGCGCGCATCGCCAAAGAAATATCGGAAAAAAATGTCCTGTCTTTTGACATGGGTGGCACGACGGCCAAACTTTGTCTGATCGACGACTACCGCCCCCAAACCGCTCGAAAATTTGAAATTTCACGGGCTGAACGTTTTATCAAAGGCTCTGGAATGCCCGTTCGTATCCCCGTGATCGAAATGATTGAAATTGGTGCAGGCGGAGGATCGATTGCCACGGTTGATCGCTTAGACCGCCTGCAAATTGGCCCCGAAAGCGCGGGGTCAGAGCCAGGTCCAGTCGCCTTTGGCAAGGGTGGAACAGAGCCAACCGTAACAGATGCAGACATTGCAATGGGCCTGATTGAACCAGGCCGCTTTGCCGAAGGGCGACTAACGATCGATCGCAGTGCTGCCGAAATAGCCATTGATCATAAAATCTCAAAACCGTTAGAGATAAATGCGCAAGGCGCTGCGTTCGCAATTAGCGAAATCGTTGATGAAAACATGGCAAGTGCAGGAAGAATGCACGCCGTTGAGTCGGGCAAAGATATTTCATCGCGCCTTATGATTGCCTTTGGTGGAAATGGCCCGCTGCATGCAACGCGTGTTGCGCGGCGCGCGCAAGTACGCAGAATTTTGATCCCGAATAATCCGGGCGTCGGATCCGCGGTTGGATTTCTTTATGCGCCTGTGTCCTTTGAAATCATACGGTCGCGATGCACAACTTTAGACAATCTCGACCCCAATGCCATCGACGCATTTTTGAATGATCTAGAAACAGAAGCGGTCGCAGTTGTTCTTTCTGGTGCGCCCAAAAGTGATCTGCACACACGTTGTGTTGCCTTTATGCGCTATCACGGTCAGGGCCATGAAATCGAAATTGAATTGCCTAATTCTGCGCTCACTCAGGCGGCCCTTGCAGACTTAAAAAATCATTTCGAACTGGAATATAGCCGTCAGTTCAGTCGCATTGTGCCAGGTATGACAATTGAAATACTAAATTGGGGTGTGACCGTATCATCGCATGCGCCCACACTTAAACCAGCACTCCGAACAGCCGAAAATCGGATAAGAGAGGCAACTGAATTTCGCGAAATAACCTGTGACGTAAGCGGGGAAACAATACTGGCAGGTGTTTTTGATCGGGCGGATTTGCAGTCAGGTGAGCAAATCATTGGCCCTGCTCTTATTCTCGAAGCCCAAACCACAACATTGGTCAGCGCCGATTTTTCCGCATTCATAGATCTTGGCGGGAACATTTGGATGACACGGACACAGGAGGCCATGGGATGAGTGTGCAAAAAACGCGTCTACAGGTGATGTGGAACAGATTGCTGGCCGTGGTCGAAGAACAAGGTCAGGCCCTTATTCGCGCAGCCTTTAGTCCGATTGTAAGAGAATGCGGTGACATTTCAGCAGGCATTTTTGATTATGAAGGCCGCATGTTAGCTCAGGCTGTGACTGGCACCCCAGGTCACATCAATACTATGGCAGAGGCCGTCAAAACGCTCCGCGCGCGTTTCCCAATTCAAGACATGAAACCAGGGGACATTTACATGACAAATGACCCATGGATTGCATCAGGTCATTTAAATGATTTCCTACTTTTGATGCCCGTTTTTTATGATGAACGTGTGATCGGGTTTACCTCTTGTACATCACACCTCGTCGATTTGGGTGGACAGGGAATGGGCCCAGAGGGCTCGGACATTTATGACGAAGGGTTGCTCATTCCGCCATGCAAACTGGTGGATCAAGGTGACATCAATTCGCTCTTGCTCGAGATAGTAAAGGCCAATTCCCGCGAACCAATCGCAAATGAAGGGGACATCTATGCCTTAATCGCTTGTTGCGAAGCAGGGGCAGATCGTTTGATCCAAATGATGGATGAATTCCAAATTACGGATTTAAATATATTGTCCGAATACATCATTGAAACATCAAAACAGGGCACGTTATCCGCGATCCAAGACCTGCCCAAAGGGACATGGAAAAGCGTTCTGCGCGTTGACGGGTATGATGCGGAAATCGAACTGCATGCTGCACTTACGATATCCGAAGACGGTGTGTTACTGGATTTTGCAGGAACAGCTGGATGCACCAATAAAGGGATCAATGTACCCCTGAATTATGCCACAGCCTATTCTGTTTTTGCACTGCGTTGCATCATAGGGTCCGACATTCCAAACAATGCTGGATCGTTAGAGCCATTGCGCGTCATCGCACCCAAAGGCTGCATTTTAAACGCACAGCCCCCTGCCCCTGTTGCCATGCGTCACACCTTGGGTCAGATGACGCCTGATTTGGTATATGGCTGCCTTTCACAGGCACTTCCCGACATGGTCCCTGCAGAGGGGGCGTCCTGCATGTACGATCTGCCCATGCGGCATACGGCAGATGCGGTGGATCGTGGCCATACCCAATTTGCGGTCGAACTTGTGTTCAACGGTGGGACAGGCGCGCGCCCGCATCTTGATGGGCTTTCGACCACTGCATTTCCAAGCGGTGTGTGGGGCAGTCAAATTGAAACGACCGAAGCTGTTGCGCCCTTGATTTTTCACAAACGCGAATTGCGAACAGATAGCGGAGGCGCAGGAAAATATCGCGGCGGGTTAGGACAGCGGATCGAGGTCAGCTCGGCCATAGATCAGGATTTCATGGTCTTTTTGTCGGTTGAACGCATTCTGAACCCAGCCGAGGGACGAAATGGCGGACACGCTGGTGCCGCGGGGCGCATCAGAATTGGTGAAAACGGGTCGGATATCGCCGGTAAGGGCGAACTGCGCGTAGAACATGGAAAGACATTGATCTTTGAAACACCTGGCGGAGGTGGCTTTGGTGATCCCAGTGAACGTGACCCTGAAAAAGTGGCATTTGATCTATCAGCGGGTGTCATCAGTGATGCAGCCGCAAGAACAGTATACGGGAAGCGCTCATGACACACCCCGCCAAACATATCGCAGGCATGGCGCCTTACGCGTTATCTAAATTCGACATTCCCAACGGTAAGCGCCTGATTTCTCTGTCCCAGAATGAAAGCATGCGCGCACCATCACCCATGATCAATGATGCCATAAACCGCATGATCAATAACGGTGCACTGTACCCTGATCCAGAGTGGACGGATCTTTGTTCTGCCTTGGCTGAGGTACATGGGATCGATGCGGATGCCATACTCTGTGGAACAGGGTCATTGGATTTGATCGGCCGCATAGCACATGTTTTTGCGGGTCCGACACGGTCGATTTTTGCCCCTGAGCATGCCTATCCCTTCTTTCGGTCTGCGGCCGAAATGTCAGGCGCACGGTTTGATACCGCACCCGAAAAGAATGCTGTCGTCGATGTGGATACCCTTTTGCAAAATGTAAGACCGGATACGGGAATTATATTCATTGCCAATCCCGCAAACCCAACAGGCACGCGCATTCCCAAACGTGAATTACAGCGCCTCCGCAAAAATTTACGCGATGATATCCTGTTGGTTATTGATGAGGCATACGGCGAATTTGCAGACCATTTAGATGAACCCACATTCGACATGGTTTCGGAAAATACGGCGGTTTTGCGCACGCTTTCCAAGGCTTACGGCATGGCGGGATATCGTGTTGGATGGGGCGTATTTGCGCCCACAATTCGGGCCGAATTACAAAAGGTCATGAACCCAAACAACATCGCTTACCTTTCGCAAGTGGCCGCCGTAGCGGCAATCACAGATCAGGCATATATGCGCGAAACATGTGAACGCACTGCTGAAATGGCAGCAGCGGCAACGCATGAACTCAGCACTGTGGGATTCAAGGTTTATGAGAGTTTTACCAATTTTATTCTGATCGACCTGAAAACCGCAGATCATGCAATTTCAGCAGAAACGATGTTGCTGTCAGAGGGTGTGGTTTTGCGTAGCCAAGCGGGCGCAGGACTGCCCCATTGTTTGCGCATGACATTGGGACAGCAGGAGGATGTGTCCTTCGCCATCGAAATTTTGAAAAAGTGGAAACAGGAGAACCCTGATGCATAATTCACGTGGCAGAGCGCGATTTGGAGTTTTGGTTCCCTTCACCAATTCAAATCTTGAACCAGATATGGCCCTTTTGCGCCCAGACGGTGTATCAATGCACTTCGCCCGAATGGGAGGATATGACGCCGATGAAATCCCTGACGAAGCACAGATGCAGGGATTGGGTGCCGCGGATCTGGAAGAGCCGCTGGCCTTGCTGTCAGGAGTTAAGCCTGATGTTATTCTTTACGGCTGCACATCTGCGACCCTGACGCATGGGCCCGAATTTGACCGTGCCCTGACAGCCAAGATCAAACAAGACAGTGGCGCACAAACGGTGACCGCAGCGGGGAGTTTGGTTCAGGCGCTTCAGGCGATCGGAGCAAAAACTATTGGTTTCGCCTCTCCCTATGTGCCCAATATCAACGATATGGCCATCGATTTTTTGGAACGCTCAGGCATAAAAACAATTGCCCGATCAGAGGTTCAAGAAACCCTCGATAATGACGGTCAGGGCGGCCTAACACCTGATCGTGTATACGAACTTGGATGCGGCGCAGAACACAAAAATGCAGACGCGATTGTTTTGTCATGCACCGACATGCGATCGGTTGAGGTGATCGATGCGTTGGAGGAAAGATTGGGAAAACCAGTCGTCACCTCAAATCAGGCCATGCTGTTCACCTGCCTTCAAAAAATTCGGATGACTGACGTGATTGATGGGTATGGTTCATTACTAAGACGGGTGTACGGATGAAGTTCAAGGATATTGCCGAATTTGCGCTTGGCCACATTGAACCAGATGCGCAAACGCTAAAAATGGCCAGTTTGCTATTGATTGATACATTGGGTGTCGCCGCGGGCGCTGCAAATATGCACGCAGGCGTGATCGCACGAAACCATGCAGCCCGCTTTATGACATCAACCCAGAAACGCGACAGTGCCCATATGCTGTTTGACGGACGCGAGGTCTCGATCACGGGTGCGGCCTTTGCCATGGCAACACAGATCGATAATTTGGATGCACATGACGGGTATAACCCGACCAAGGGACATATTGGATGCGCTGTTGTCCCTGCCCTCTGCGCACTTGGTGAACAAATCCCTGACCTCTCGGGGCGTGACGCGCTGATCGCGCTGATTGTTGCCTATGAAATTGCGGCACGTGCGGGCATCGCCCTTCATGCAACGGTTGATGATTATCACACATCTGGGGCTTGGAATGCACTCGGGGTCGCTGCGCTGGCAAGTCGATTACGGCGGCATGATTTGGAAACATTTCGACATGCACTTGGCATTGCAGAATACCATGGCCCGCGCAGTCAAATGATGCGGGAAATTGCCAACCCAACCATGCTGCACGATGGATCGGGGATGGGAGCAATGGTTGGAGCGATGGCCGCGTTCTTGGCAGAAGACGGATTTCAAGGCGCACCTGCGATCACAGTTGAACAAGCGTCAGAATATTGGTCGGATCTTGGGGCAAATTTCACGATAAATCAAAACTACATTAAACCCTATCCTATTTGTCGATGGGCACACGCCGCGATTGATGCGCTTGGCTCAATACTGGATCAGCACGATTTGGATAATCAGGATATTGCCCACATCGAAGTGCGCACGTTTTCGCAAGCAGCGGCATTATTTCAAGGGATGCCGGACACCAGTTCGCAGGCGCAATATTCATTGCCATTCGCATTGGCAGTTCGGCTGTTGCATGGTGAAATCGCACCAGATCATATTCAAGGTCCAGCGTTAGGCGATCCACAGATCAAGAGTATTTTGGCAAAGATCAACGTCAGTGAGGTCGAAAAACACGCGCGCCGCTTTCCTGCAGGACGTTGGTCCGATGTAACAGTTACCTTGAAAAGCGGAGATGTCCTGCATTCTGGCGATATTCACGCACGCGGTGGCCCAGAAGCGCCAATGGACATGAGCGAAATTGAACGTAAATTTGAAACCATGACGTCACGTATGGATGCACCACGTCGTCATCAAATTTGGCAAATGACCGACAAATTGTTGGATGAAAACACCCCGTTTTCTGAATTATTAACCCTACTACATCCGCCAATCGAGGAACAGCATGCGTAAACCAACCAAAGTATTGTTGCATAATGACCGTACCCACGATCTTGCCGATAAACTTAAAGAACGGTTTCCAACCATCGAAATTGGCGAATGCAACACATATGAAAACCTGCCCGATGTGATTGCAACGTTTGAACCTGATGTTGTCTACGCCATTCGATTTGCGGGATCAGATGGATATCCGGTTGCCGCCTTTTTTGCAGAAAACGGACCGCGCTGGATCGCAAATGGGGGTGCGGGCACAGATCATTTGGGCACATGGGATCCAAAACGCACAACTGTCACCAACGCCGCGGGTGTCGCAGCCGACATGATGGCGGAATACGTGTTGGGGTGTTTTTTGCATTTTTCGTTGGATGTACCCGGATTGCAGGCCGATAAAGCAGCCAGCATTTGGCGTCCACGTTTTGTCACGCCGCTAAAGGGCAAAACAATATTAATCGTTGGTTTGGGACACACAGGCAGATCAATTGCCGCGCACGCCAAAGCATTTGGAATGACAGTTCTAGGCACGCGCATGCGCCCAACGAAGATGGACAACATTGATCAGGTTTATCCGTCTGATCAGTTATTGGACGTGCTTCCACAGGCAGATTTTGTTGCGGTCTCAACTCCACTTACCGATCAAACGCGCGGACTAATCGGTCAAAATGAAATCGGTGCGATGAAATCGGGCGTCATTTTGGCCGATGTCTCGCGTGGCGGAGTGATTGACCAGTCTGCCCTGCTGAGCGCCCTTCAATCGGGTAAAATCGTGGGTGCGGGGCTAGATGTGTTTGAAACCGAACCATTGCCTAGCGACAGCCCATTTTGGGACCTGAATAACATCATTCTGTCACCGCATTGCTCAGCGGTCCACGATCAATGGGAACAGGACTCCTTTGATCTGTTCCTTGATAATCTACAGAATTGGGAAAACGATGATCCGTTATTCAATATTGTCGACCCAAACCGAGGTTACTGAGCCCTAAAATACGTCTCTATTTCAACCATGTTGCATAATCACTGACCAACAGGTGCATGGGATCAACATCCTCTTCGATATTCGCAAATCGGCCAATCGGTTCGCGGAAGACGTTGTCGGCTTCATCGTCATTTACCGTTGAAACTTCTCCAATTAGGACATCGCCACCCTCACCCCAAAACGCATGCCAATCCCCTGGCATCAGTGTCACGCTTTCACCAGGAGCGAGCATTAGTTTCTCACCTGGGCCATATTCGCGCCGGATCCCATCGCAATACACAACACCGCCCCGATCTTTTGCAAAATTACCCTGATCATCTGACCCAAACAGTTCAACAATCAATGTGGCACCACCTCGATTGATGATATCTTCCGCCTTAATGATATGGGTGTGCATGGGCGATAGTTGATCTTGGCGACTAATCAGCAGCTTTTCGGCGTAGCACATGCCGCGCCCGCCTTCTAAATCAGATAGGCGCCCGTTTCGTAGAGTGAATAGGAACAGCCCCATCGTATCAAACTGACCAGCGCCATAATCGGTGATATCCCAACCGCATCGGCCATCAATCACGGGTTTTGCATCATCCTTGCGCGCCCGAAATTCATCGACACTCCAATATGCAAACGGAGGTAGGTTGAAGCCATGTGAACGAATTAAATCGTCTGCTGCACTCATGATCTCGTTGACTTGGGACCGTTTCATGCCATCACTTTCAATTTTT
>Ga0213865_10001581_pt1 | contig 14755 bp, 15 predicted proteins | sample PICome_6_FD_160100 | JGI IMG/M metagenome (GOLD analysis project Ga0213865, IMG submission 160100) | Coastal seawater microbial communities near Pivers Island, North Carolina, United States - PICO282 | ecosystem: Environmental > Aquatic > Marine > Coastal | place: USA: North Carolina...
ACTTCACGTAAAGCGCAAGAGAGTACGAGCTCGCTTGCAACTTGACAAGCCTGACGAACGCCTAGCAGGTCTACGTTCAGTCACTATCCGTGTCGGAGACACAGTACGTGTAGTACGTGGCGACTTCGCACACGGTGGTAAGAGAGTTGGAGGAAAGCGCAATGCTGATCCTCTCTCGGGTAAGGTTCTAACTGTAGATTCAAACACAGGTCGCCTCTCAATTGAGGGTGCAACAGCGACCAAGTCAGACAACAGAGAAGAGGCTGTTCCGGTCCATGCCTCTAACGTCGTCGTCACAAAGTTGGACGAAACGGATAAGTTGCGAATGCAAAACTTGACCGCAGATAGGAGTTGAAAAGAATGGGAAGTAGCAGTCACTTGAAGCGTTTGGCCATACCACGAAGCTGGCCTCTTCCTCGAAAGACTACAATTTGGGTCACCCGTCCGCGTGCAGGTGCTCACAGTCTTGAGAGATGTATGCCTTTGAACATTGTAATCAGAGATGTAATCGGTCTAGCAAGATCTACTCGTGAAGTTAGAACGATTCTACACAACGGCTTGGCAAAGGTCGATGGCCGTGTTGTAAAGGATACCCGCAGAGGGGTTGGAGTCATGGATGTTCTAACTCTAGGCGAGGAAAACTACCGCTGTGTTCTAGACACTAACGGTCGCCTGAGGTACCGCCCAATTTCTCCTGAAGAAGCATCTTGGAAGGTATGCAGAATTGAAGGCAAGTCAACCATCAGGGGTGGAAAGACACAGGTCCACCTACATGATGGAAGAAATATCATCGTCGATGATGCATCAGAACACAAGACTGGTGACTCATTGAAGATTTCACTACCAGAGCAACAAGTTCTAGAGCACATTAAGTTCGGTGAAGGAACTCGCTGTATGCTAATCGGTGGTGTACACGTTGGTAAGTTGGCAGACGTAACCAACTACATCGTAAAGCGCTCAAGCATGCCAAACGAAGTTGAATTCGATGGATTCGGTACAATTACTGACAACGTATTCACAGTTGGCGACTGCGCTCTACCAGGTGTGGAGGTGAGCCAGTGAGCGAGTCAGCAAACCCCATGTCTGTACCAAGGATTTCCAAGGTTGTAGTAAATATCGGTGTAGGAGAAGGTGGAGACCGCCTATCCAACGCTGAGAAGGTACTAGAACTGGTAACAGGTGTTTCACCAGTTAGAACCCTAGGTAAGCAGCAAAACCGTGATCTGAAGGTACGTGTAGGCTTCCCAATTGGATGCAAGGCAACTATCAGAGATTCAGACTCAATCAAGAAATTCTTGACCGATGCTTTCTGGGTTAGAGAGAACACAATTCCATCATGGAACTTCGACAAGTCGGGAAACCTGTCTTTCGGAATTCCAGATTACACAGACTTCCCTGAACAAAAGTACGATCCAGATATCGGAATTTTTGGAATGGATATCAACATCGTACTAGAGAGACCTGGGCACCGTGTCAGCCGACGCCGACGCAGAAGTGCAAAGGTAGCAAAGAGCCACCGAACCAATGCTGATGACGCCAGAGCATGGTTTGTTGAAAACTATGGTGTCAAAATCTTGGAGGAGTGAAAATGGCACGAGACCATGGTGAACAAATTGGAAGAACAAATGGATGCCGCAGATGCGGACGCCGCCGAGGAATGATTCGCCGTCACGGACTAAGACTGTGCAGACAGTGCTTCCGCGATGTTGCTCCAGAAATTGGATTTAAGAAAATGAATTGAGGTGATTATGGATGCAGTTCGACCCCCTTAATGACGCACTAACTAAGATATTCAACGCTGAGCAAGCTGGAAAGTACAACGTAGATTTGGCTCCAGCATCTAAGCTACTTGGTTCAGTACTAGAGATTATGCAAACCTCCGGCTATGTCGGAGAGATTGAGAAGAACGACGACGGACGAGGAGGCAAGTACATCGTACAACTACGCGGCGCAATCAACGAGTGTGGCGTAGTTAAGCCACGCCACTCAGTTCGCCGCCAGGAGTTCGACAAGTGGGAAGGCCGCTACCTTCCTGCGCAAGATTTCGGACTTCTGATTTTGACTACAAACAGTGGTGTAATGCACCACAAAGAAGCAAAGGAGAACCGCATTGGTGGTAAACTTCTAGCATATGTTTACTGAGGTGATACAATGGTAAAATTAGATCGAATTCAACATACTGTGGAAATCCCTGAGGGAGTTTCCGCATCGATTGATGGTGACAAGGTCACTATCACAGGGCCTAAGGGCAGCGTTTCTCGAGAATTTGCAAGTGCAAGGCACGACATTTTCCAAGAAGGCGGCGCTCTAATCGTTCGAATTGACGTTCCACGACGCAAGGAAAGAGCACTTGCAGGAACATGGAATGCACACCTAAACAATATGGTGAAGGGAGTAACAGATGGGTTCAGTTACACTTTGAAAGCACTGTACTCTCACTTCCCAATGACACTAGCGGTACAAGGAAACCAATTGATAGTAAACAACTACTTTGGAGAAAGAGTGCCAAGATCCGCAAACATCCTAGCAGGAGTTGATGTAAAAGTTCAGAATAAGACTGAAATCGTCGTTTCTGGAATCGATAAGGAAGCAGTTGGACAGACCGCTGCTAACATCGAGCGCTCAACCACTGTAAAGAAGCGTGACCGCCGTGTATTCCAGGATGGAATATATCTGATCGAGAAGGCATGAAGGAGGAATTGACATGAGTGATTATGAAAACATGACAGTTGCACAAATCAAGGAGTTGCTGAAGGAAGCAGGACTTCCAGTCTCTGGAAAGAAGGCTGACCTTATTGCACGCTTGCAAGAAGGCGCAGATGAACCTGCACCGGTCGAGGAAGAATCTGCTGCCGAAGAAGAGGCAGACGATGATTTCGATTCGGATTACGAAGATGAAGATGACTGGGACGATGACGAGTACGACGAAGAGCACATTGCTCGCCAAAAGCCAGTTCTCTCTGAAGAACTCAAAGCTGCTCTTGCACTACGTGCTGCTCAAAAGAAGGCAACACCTTCCTTCCGCAGAACAGAGTGGTTCCGCTACAAGCGTCTATCCCGCTCTGGCTGGAGAAAGCCACACGGTATGGATAACAAGCAACGCCGCAATTTCAAGTACAGAGGTTCTCTTGTTCGAATCGGACACGGTAAAGTAAACGCTGCAAGCGGTCTACACCCGTCAGGATTCGAGGAAGTAATGGTTCACAATACACGTGACTTGGACCAAATTGACGCAGAAACTCAAGCAGCAAGAATTGGTGCTACAGTTGGTGGGCGCAAGAGAGACAATATCCATGCTCGTGCTGATGAATTGGGAATCAGAGTACTAAACCGCAGGAGGGAACGCTGATGCAGATTACTAACCAAAAGAAAATGGCTGCACAACTATTGAAGTGTGGTGTTCACAGAATTTGGATTAACCCATCTTACCTTGACCAGGTCGCACAGTCTGTTCAGAAAGAAGATATCCGTGAGGCTATCGAAAATGGATGGATCAAGGCAAAGGCAGTTCAGGGAACTTCTAGAGTACGTGCTCTAAAGCGCCAAAACCAGAAGAAGAAGGGGCGCAGGAAAGGTCAAGGAAAGAGATCCGGTAGTGCAAACGCTCGCAATCCTCGCAAGCAGCAGTGGATGGCAACAATCCGTGCACAGCGTAAAACATTGAAGGAAATGCGCGAAGATGGAACTCTAGAGCGCTCCCAATACCGCCACTACTACCTGAAGGCAAAGGGTGGCTCTTACCGTTCGATTTCTCACATGAAAGCTCAGATGGGTGTCGAAGGCATAAAAATCGGAGGTGAACAATGATGGCAAGTGGACCAAGACAACGTAACCAATACCGTCGACGCCGCAGCGGTGAAACAGATTACCGCCGCCGTCTAAAGTTGCTAAAGAGTGGCAACTCTCGTGCAGTAGTTAGAATTTCAAACACCCGTACTGTTTGCCAAGTAGTTTCTTGGAAGGCAGACGGTGACAAGGTCGAAGTCTCTGTAACCGGAGACGACCTGGTGTCTCGCTACGGTTGGCCAGAGTCCAACTCTCGCAAGAACATTCCAGCATCCTACCTAACCGGATACGCTCTTGGAAAGGCTGCACTAGCTGCTGGCCATGATGAGGCAGTATTGGATATCGGACTGGCTGCTAGCACAACAGGAAACCGTGTGTTTGCTGCACTAAAAGGAATGGTTGACGCAGGATTGGAAATTCCTCATGGAGATTCCGTTCTACCTGATGAAGACCGCCTAAACGGTGCACACATCGATGATTCCTATGCTTCTGTAGTAGAAGCAACCAAGACAAAGATTGAGGAGGCGTTCTGAAATGAGTGATGAAGAGATAACTCAAATGGCACCAGGTCTGATTCAGGCTTTTGCTGCACAAGAGGAAAAGGAAGAGCAAGGTGGACGCCGTCGTCGCCGCACAGCAGCTGACGAAGCAATTTCGGCTCTGCGAACATGGACTCCAAAGACAAGACTTGGACGAGAAGTCATGGCCGGAAGAATCGTAACCTACGAGCAAGCCCTTGCTTCAGGACTTCCAATCCGTGAGGTCCAAATCGTTGACGCTCTAATTCCAAACTTGGAAGATGAAGTTCTCAAGGTCAACATGGTTCAGAGAATGACTGACTCAGGTCGACGTGTAAGATTCAATGTTATGGCATGTGTCGGAAACAAGGACGGATATGTTGGACTAGCAATGGCAAAGGGTAAGGAAGTCGCTCAAGCAATTCAGAAGGCTTTGACCGCTGCTAAACTAAACCTCATCCAAGTCCAGCGTGGAAACGGTTCATGGGAATCAAGCGTAGGGCCAGGAACCTCCGTGCCATTCAAGGTACAGGGACAGGCTGGATCAACTCGAGTTACCCTAATGCCAGCACCAGCGGGTAAGGGCTTGGTTATCGGTGAAACCGGTAAGCGTGTTCTAACTCTGGCAGGTGTTAGCGACGTATTGTCCAGAACAAAGGGACAGACTCGTACCACAATCAACTATGCTGCAGCAACATTCAATGCACTAGCAGCGATTAACAGAACACGTGTCAGCGATTCACAAAGAGCTGAGTTGTTCATCCACAAAGGGAGGCTGTTAGAATGAGTTGGATTGTTGTAAGAGCACGTTCAGACGTAAAGGTCGAGCGCTCGATTAGAGAAACAATGGGTATGTTGAACCTAACTCGTGTGAACCACGCAGTTATTATTCCTGAAAACCCACAATACAAGGGTATGCTTCAGAAGGCCAAGGATTACATTACCTGGGGAGATGCAAACGCTGAACTCATCGAGAAGATGATTTCAGAGCGTGGACGCCTAGTTGGTGACAAGCCAATTACTGATGCTGACGTCAAAGAAGCAACAGATTACTCTTCAATCAAGGAATTCGCAGCGGCAATCGCATCCGGGGATGCAACCGTCAAGGACATGCCTGAGATGAAGAGAGTATTCAGACTACACCCGCCACGTGGCCCAAAGGGCTGGGGTGGACTCAAGCGCACCTACGTAATTGGTGGCGCTTTAGGACCTCGTGGAGAGGACATTTCGGCATTGGTCGAAAGAATGATTTGAGGTGATTTTGATGAGCAAAGCAAACAAGCATCGAGGACGTTGCCGCACACACGGAAGAGGCCACAAGGCTGGACGTGGTGCAGGTAAGCGTGGAGGGCGCGGTAAAGCTGGTATGAACAAGCACCGTGTAATGACCCGTATCAAGTACATGCCTGGCCACTGGGGTATGCACGGATTTAACCGTAACCCAGGTCTAAGGACTGTCTACGTTACCTGCAATGTCGGTGACCTAGAAAGAATGGCAGAAGGTAAAGATTCAGTCGACCTAACAGAGATGGGAATCGACAAACTTCTCGGTTCCGGAAGAATTAGCACAGCACTAACAGTAACCGTTGAAGAATGGTCTGCAAAGGCGGCAGAGAAAATCTCCGCAGCAGGCGGTTCAATCGAGGGCGACGAAGACGAAGAGGAGTGGGAATGAAGGCCCTGATTGGTTTTCATTAGACTTCTTTAATACAATAACAATCGGAGGAATGTAACATGGGCAAGCAATCAATCCCTTGGGCAGTTGGACTAACCGGTCTTCTGTACTTTGGAATGTTGGGATACTGGCAATATGATGCATTTGAAACTGCCCTATTTGGTTCTGGAAACGCTAGCCAGAACGCAATTGATGGAGCACTATTCGGATTCGGGTTTGGTGTCTTATACGTGGCATTCATGATCTGGTGTTTCACCAGAGACCTTCCTGAAGGACTCAAAGAAGTACCAATTATCGGTCGTTTCGGAAAGATGCTTACATGGCTTACTTTCCTAGGTATCGCCGTCTGGTACTGCAGGCCAAATTCGATGTACGGAGGAACACATCAGGACCTAGTTGGATACCTGTTAGTCGGTGTCATTCTGCTAGGTTTTGGTGCATCTGCAGCACTTGTCTGTTTCATGTACAGTGGCGACAAAAACAGCAGATTGTATGCTCTACATCGATTCGTAGACACTTACCCTACAATCACTAAGCCTGAGCGCCACGTTAGATTCAACGAAAAGTTGTGGACAACAACCCTTGTTCTAATCATTTACTTCGCAATGACCAACGTCATGATTTGGGGTCTATCCGGACAGGCGCTTGACTTGTTCAGTGGTTTCCGTTCAATTATGGCGGGTGCATCTGGTACAATCATGCACTTGGGTATCGGTCCAATCGTTACTGGTTCAATTATCATGCAGTTGTTCGCTGGTGCTAAGATCATCCGTCTAGACTTACAAGATTCAGAAGACAAGGCAATGTATCAAGGTGTACAGAAGCTTCTGGTTCTTCTGATGATTCCTATCGAATCTATTCCACAGACCTACGGTTTCTTGGACCCAACTGAGGCTTTGATCACCAACTACGGAATGGGTTGGGCTAACTTCGTTATCGTTGCTCAGTTATTCGCTGGTTCCTACCTAGTATTCCTTCTTGATGAATTGGTCAGCAAGTGGGGTATTGGTTCTGGTATCTCTCTATTCATCGCTGCTGGTGTAGCACAATCAACATTCGTTGGTACGCTATCACCAATGCCAGCAACCTCTGGAGTTGGTTACAGTCTGCAGAACCCACCTTCTGGAACGTTGCCGATGATATTCTACATGTTCAGGGAGGCGACGAATGCCGAAATGATATCTCAAAACGGATTCGAAACGATACTGCTAACGCACGTGAACCCAGTGGCTGCTCTATTCTCATCAGTTGTTGTGTTCTTGGTAGTAGCATATGCTGAATCTAGCAAGTTGGAATTACCATTGACTCACGGAAAGGTTCGTGGTCACCGTGGTAAGTATCCAATCCGCTTGGTATACGCATCTAACATTCCGGTCATTTTGATGGCAGCATTACTTGCTAACATCAACATGTTCACTCTACTGTTCTGGAACCATCCAACGTTGCAGAAGACACCAATTCTTGGAAAGGAAGGATGGGGTAGTATGTCTGAGTATATCGGTACATACGAGCCAGGTTCCTCGACACCAAGCGGTGGGTTCGCATGGTATTCATCTATGGTTAATGGTGTGAATGATTGGTTGATTCCTCTATTGAATCAGCAAGGCGACATCTACGGCCACAGCCTATGGCAAATTGGAGGTCACGTAATATTCTACGTCACGCTGATGACGGTTGGTTCGATGGTCTTCGCTAAGTTCTGGATTGATACGACGAATATGGGCTCGAAAGATGTAGCAAAACAGATCGAGCGCACAGGAATGCAGATTCCTGGTTTCCGTAAGAACCCTCTAGTTCTTGAGCGCATTCTTGAGAGATACATTCCACCAGTGACATACTTCTCTGGTGCATTCGTAGGTTTACTCGCTGCAGGTGCAGACTTACTGGGTACGGTTGGTAACGCAACAGGTACGGGTTTGTTACTCGCTGTAGGTATTATCCTGCGTACATATGAGCAGATTCAGAAGGAACAGGCAATGGAAATGCATCCAATGCTAAGGCAGTTCTTCGGCGCTGAGTGATACGCATACTTGTTGCAGCGCAACGGTAATGGCGGACTGAATCAATCGTTTGATTGATCGACATCCTCTGTCTCAGAATCGTTTTGGCTAGTATCAGAATCTTCAGTTCTAATCTCAGCGAATATTTCTGTGATCATCTCAGAAACAGCATCGATTATCGCTTCGAATACGTTCTCAATGGTAGATGATTCGTCCTCAGAAGCTGCTGGTGCGTCACTTCCAACATTCATGCTGTTAGTGTCGTATTGACACATCACCGATATACAATTTACACGGCGAGAAACCTCTGTGCCATTCTCGTAAAGCACAGTAGTCAGACAGAATTCACCAATCGGTAAACTTAGTCCGTGAATTCTGAAGGTCTTTGCACCATAAGTTGCAGTCCATTCGTGGTCTTCAGCGATGATATTGTTACCTGTAGCAGTGTTGGATACTGTCATAGTAACTCTATAATCGACCCCGGGTTTTAGGTAACTTACTTTGGAGTATGTGTTGTAGTTCATGTAGTAATCATTGTATCCAACCTGGTTTGACACAATTGTAGCATTTCTCTCTACGACGTATATGCATCTGTTTTGTTCATCGATAAATACGCCATTTTCGTATAACTTAGCGATTGCACAGTATTGTCCAACTTCTAGACCAACAGATTCTGTATTATGTCCCCAGTTTAGGAAACTAGCATTTATGGTGTCATTTTCTGAAATCATAACATGTCCGGTTGTATTATTGACAAGTTGCACCTCTAGGGTGTAGTTGTTTCCAAATACCATGTTAACAACATATGTATCAACATAGTGGACCATATGGTAATCGTTGTACCTAATAGATGTATATTGAATTCGAGGTGGCTCAGGTTCTTCGATTGTCTGGCATGTCCTAACGGTGTTAATCCATTCTCCATTCTCGTATAATGTAGCAATTACACAGTAATCGCCAACCGCTAGTTCATGCCCTGAATTAACGAATACTTTTGCACCATGGGTTGCATTCCACTCATAGCTTTCTGAGAACACAATTGATGGCGTCGTTTCATTGATCAGAACAACGTCAAGAGTATACTCTTTTCCAGGATAAAGGCCAGTAGTTTTGACCTCAACGTTTTGCTTCATAGTGTTCGTAGTGTAGATGTAAGCCCACTTTGCCTTCGGGCATGTAACACAATCAGGGTTGTATTTGCCTTGCTGTTCATATGGCTCACAATCGTTGCCTCCAGCATCTATCACGAAATTGAATGAATCCGTGTAGATCGAAGACCTCTGAAGTTGCTGAATCATGATAGTTGCAACATAACAAGCATTACCGTATTCGAAGCTTAGTTTACCTAATGAGATAGTCATATTATGGCTACTTGCAGTAATATGGTGGCTTGTTAGGCTAATTATTCCCGTAGTATCGTTACTTAGGTATGAAATGATTCTGAAATCTTGGTTTAGATTTAGGCGCATTAGAGAAATATTCCATTCGAAATGCTCCTTGTGAGTCATTTCAATAATTTCCCCTTCATAGGTTAAGTCTGTCATTGCAGACTGATTGTCTCTCATGTATACAATGGAAGGAACCATATCTGGAACGCTTCTACTGATATTTTCACCTAGCATGATTTGAGTGCGATCAGTGTTGCCATAGTTGGCGCCGTCGAATGCTTCAACATAGCATTCAATTACGCTATTAGACTCAAAATTTGATGTGTCAATCGACGAACCATTTGCTATGAAATATCCGCCTGTAGAGTTGATTAATTGCCAGGAAATTGTTGATTGATCTGCATCACCACTCTGGTCATAAAAATCGTAACTACAACTTATCTCATCACCAACAACAGGGTGAGCAGGTGAGATTTGAACGTTGGAGGTGACAGGATAATCTGGAGGGGTGGAATATCCAGTGGTGAAGGTTAGTAATGCGGAAGCAGTGGTAACAAATGGCATTGCAATTACAAAACATAGAACAGATATCATCACAATTGCTCTTGTTGCTGGATTCCTATTCATGTAATTAAATTGGCTAAGATAGTACTTATACTAACTAATGGGGTATCACGGGGTCCCACTAGTTAGTTACAACTGACACACGAGTAGTATTCGTTCTACCAAAATCCAAGTTTCGATTTTGGCCTTGAAAGAAACAGTTTTTGTGTATTGACTTTTCATGTGATTTGTGGCGCAGTCGTTCGTTTTACCGCCCTCCTTCAACAGTCACCTTGATATATGGGTGGAAGTTGGGCGGAATGCTTGCGTCGTCTGGGACGGCGTTGGCGGCTGAGTTCTTCGGAACAATGACTGCCGCCATCTACCCTGATGCAAGCCGAAGCACATTGCGGTCTTGAGAAACCACGCCCTCCCCAGGGACAGTGCAAGCTTGAGGCCAGGTAGGTGATTAGTGTTCACGACACAATTTTATTTGTGTGCAAGAATAGAGCAAACTCTAGTGCAACGTGAACCTGTCAATTTTATTTTAGGTCAGCAAGTTAAAACTAACAACAGCGACAAGTAGCCAAAGGATCGAGACAAGAGAGATGCGAATCTAGCATCAAGAAATCTGGTTGATCCTGCCAGAGGCGACCGCTATTGGAGTTCGATTAAGCCATGCGAGTAGAAAGAAATTAGATTCTTTGCATACTGCTCAGTAACACGTGGATAACCTGCCCTACACTGGGGGATAATCTCGGGAAACTGAGGATAATACCCCATAGACCACTACGCCTGGAACGGTGAGTGGTTGAAAGCTCAGGCGGTGTAGGATGGGTCTGCGGCGTATCAGGTCGTAGGGGGTGTAATGGACCTCCTAGCCATCGACGCGTACGGGTTGTGGGAGCAATAGCCCGGAGACGGATTCTGAGACACGAATCCGGACCCTACGGGGTGCAGCAGGCGCGAAAACTTCACACTGCAGGAAACTGTGATGAGGGAACTCCAAGTGACTGCCCAATGGGTAGCCTTTTCTTGAATCTTAATAGTTCTTGGAATAAGGGCTGGGAAAGACCGGTGCCAGCCGCCGCGGTAATACCGGCAGCTCAAGTGGTCGTCGCTTTTATTGGGCCTAAAACGTCCGTAGCCTGTTTGGTAAATCTGTGGGTAAATCAACGAGCTTAACTCGTTGAATTCTGCAGAGACTGCCAGACTAGGGACCGGGAGAGGTATGAGGTACTCTGGGGGTAGGGGTAAAATCCTGTCATCCTCAGAGGACCACCTGTTGCGAAGGCGTCATACTGGAACGGATCCGACGGTCAGGGACGAAGCCTAGGGGCACGAACCGGATTAGATACCCGGGTAGTCCTAGGTGTAAACGCTGTGGATTTGGTGTGTGGGGTCCGCAATGGGCCCCATGTGCCGGAGTGAAGATGTTAAATCCACTGCCTGGGGAGTACGGTCGCAAGGCTGAAACTTAAAGGAATTGGCGGGGGAGCACTGCAACGGGAGGAGCGTGCGGTTTAATTGGATTCAACGCCGGAAAACTCACCAAGGCCGACTGTTAGATGAAGATCAGCGTAACGAGCTTATCGGATTATCAGAGAGGTGGTGCATGGCCGTCGTCAGTTCGTACTGTAAAGCGTTCTGTTAAGTCAGATAACGAACGAGACCCGCATCCCTATTTGCGACCCTCATGTCCGCATGAGGCGCACCATAGGGAGACCGCTGGTGTGAAACCAGAGGAAGGCGCGGGCAACGACAGGTCAGTATGCCCCGAATGTCTTGGGCTACACGCGCGCTACAAAGGACAGGACAATGGGAAGCCACGCCGAGAGGCGGCGCTACCCCGAAACCTGTTCATAGTTCGGATCGAGGGCTGTAACTCGCCCTCGTGAAGCTGGATTCCGTAGTAATCGTGTTTCAACATAGCACGGTGAATATGCCCCTGCTCCTTGCACACACCGCCCGTCAAACCATCTTAGTTGGGGATGGATGAGGCTGCGTTTTAATGGCGTATTCGAGTCTGTCTTCGACAAGGAGGGTTAAGTCGTAACAAGGTATCTGTAGGGGAACCTGCAGATGGATCACCTCCTAAGAAAAACCCGGAAGCGGGGGACTTCGGTCCCCCGTTTCCACTTTTTTTATTCACTCAGTAGTTTACTTTTTACACTAGTGTGGAATTGAGTTGATTAAATCCTGCTAATGTCAAACCAAACAGGTTTGTGGTCAGATATTGCCATGCCGCTTATCGCAGGGTCGATTCCCCAAACTCCAGTTAATCTACCATCTAAATGACCAGTTGTAACAATTCTGTCATAAGCACAGCGTGATTCTCCAACTGTTGTATCAGCATTATCTGGCACAAGCCATGTATAATTCTCTGAAGATATCGGAAGTCCAATTAATTCATTATAGGATGCATAGGAACAATCTGCGTTGAAATCACCCAATATCACATAGTCATCATCATCTGAGTAGTTTTCCTTTCCCCAAGAGATAACATCTCCTAAAGCATTCATTTCTTCCACAGCTAGGGTAGGTTTAGTGTGTATGTTAACAAATACAATGTCAGTTCCAGTAGAATTCCCTTCTCTGTTCAATATCATGAATTTAGCCAGGAACGGTTCTCTCTGGAAAGAGTCATTGGCAGAATCATCATACAACGTGCCATTGTCTATCGGTGAAAATACAGTTGGCTTGTAATAGAATGCATATTGTTCCTGTGAATTTTTGTCATCCTCTTGAATACCACTTCTCTCAGACAATAACATCTCCCATTCATTGCTCAAAGCCGAGGTATTATTTTGCCCGGGAATCAGATTTAGTTCATTCAAAAATTGGAATGGCACCTCCTCATCAATGTCTTTTATTTCTTGAACAGCGACCATGTCGTAGCGCTGGAAAATATCCACCAACTCATCAACAACTGTCTGATTACTCATCTTTGTATCTCCAAACACTTTGATGTTAAATGTAGCAACACGTGCCACCTCGCTTCTATCTAGAGGGTCGATTGTGAAATTTTCATCAACAATAATTCGATTATCTACTACTACGTAGACGATTTCTGCTTCACCATCCTCTTCGGATAGAAGGTCAATCGTTATGGTTGCGAGTATAATGATTGCAATCAGGCTTATTGCCTGAAGCCACTTCTCGCTACCGTTCATACATTTGACCTCGCAACCATAGTAAAAACCTTGACGGCTTTACAACAATCTTAGGATACAGTTAGTCTAGTAGAGAGACTTTTTCGCCGTCCATTTCAATTCGAACAAGGCTGTTTAGTGGCCAATCACCCTGATTCCTGACATAATTCATACCCTCGCCCTTTTCGAAAATAATCCAACAGTCTGCAACGATAGCTTGAATCTCATCGATTCCTTTGAGTATTGGTAGTAGTGTACCACCTGTGGACACAACATCATCAACCAATAGCACTCTGTCACCTTTCCTGATATCATTAAGGTAGATTTCTCCTTTCGAATAACCAGTTGTTTGATCGATAGCAAACTCCCCTGGTAATCCATATGTCCGCTTTCGTCCGACAACCAGAGGCTTTCCAGAGGCCAGACTAAGTGCTGTAGCAAGAGGTATACCCATTGCCTCAATTCCTAGGATTATGTCTACATTATCCCAGTCAACTTGTTCATGAATCAAGTCTCTAGCAGCACTTAACAATTCAGCAGATTGCTGTGGTACGCCATCGGACAGGGGGTGAATGAAGTATGCATAATCGCCCTTCATTACAACGGGTGCATCGATTACACTTTGACGCAGCAAATCGTACCTTGTATCGTTCATTGTTGTCTGCTAACAGGTTGAACAAATGAATTATTCCGTCTCAAATATCTCATTCATTGATTTTCTGAATGTTAGTAATTTCAGCACAGGCCCTGATAAATCAACTGTGACAGTGGCTCCACGATTGAATTGATACTCATCCCAACCATCAGGGACTACATATCCTCTGTGCATATCACTGGTGATTACTGTAGCATCGGATGTCCAAGTCATGTATCTTTCATCATCGATTGAGGGTTCGATATCTCTAGCAATAACAAGATAATGCGACTGAGATTGCTCTGCATTACCAAGATTAGATTTCCTTGCGATTTGATTGAACCATGCTCCTTGGCCTAGCCAGGTGGAAAACAATAGACCACTGGATTGTTGTTTAATGTCGATGTCTCCACGACGTAGGTTGTACTTCGATGGTGCATACTGGTGAGTATTTGCAACAAGTAAGTCATTCATTGCAGGATCACTTCGAATTTTGTTCCCGCTGGTAGTCTCAATTGTTGCCTGTAATCTTGGGAGTCTATTCACGATTGCATTACCACTCAGTGCTGCTTCCAAATCTTGTGAGAATGTCTCGATGTTACTGTCCATGTAGAAACCCACAGAACCGTTCGGGTCGTCACTGCGAGGATGAGAGTTAACTCCCATCACTGGGGTATTAGAGTCAATATTGTGAGATATCGAAGTCAATGTGCCGTCTCCACCCAGAACAATAACCAAATCACGTCCTATGAAATCAGCTCTGCGAACTTGTTCCCTTGCCCTAATGTCGACTCTTATCTTGTCGGACTGGGCTGCAAGCACGTCCTTTACTGACTGAAGAGATTCATCATGAACTCCTTCGAAGTTCTTCTTGTACACAAGAAGCACATCAGCCATGCACCGTCCACATGGTTTCTATTCTTGAGGGTGTGGTTATCTCTCGTAACTACTAATGACTACTACCATAGCGCATTATACATGCAACCTAGTGATACGCAGTTGACTGGTGTCCCTCAACAAATTATTATTGACCCAAACACAGGTTTACCGCAAGATGTA
>Ga0213865_10001582_pt1 | contig 14755 bp, 24 predicted proteins | sample PICome_6_FD_160100 | JGI IMG/M metagenome (GOLD analysis project Ga0213865, IMG submission 160100) | Coastal seawater microbial communities near Pivers Island, North Carolina, United States - PICO282 | ecosystem: Environmental > Aquatic > Marine > Coastal | place: USA: North Carolina...
TAGCCATGGTATCTAAAAATCCTGAGTTAGGATCATCTTTAAAAAGATTTGTAAAACCTTGTCGTGATGTTTTGTCATCCATGCTAAACATTTGTCCTAAATCATCAAATATACTTGCCATTATCTATCTCCTATTATCATAACGAGCTACCTATACTACCACCTATGGCAGCACCTGTTGGGCCAAAGAATGAGCCTAGACCTGTTCCTATTAATCCCATTAATTGATTCCCACCTTGTTTTGGTGCTGTTTGTGTTGTAGTTCCAGGTATAATTGAACCTGCTGCTAAATTAGCATACTGGTTCAACGACATTGCTGGAGCTTGTTGACCAAACTCAAACCTTGCTCTTAAATCATCTATAGCTTGTTGTTGTCTTGCTTGCTCTATATTTCCTACTTGTCCTAGTAGTTGTGATGGAGCTGCTAATGAACCCATTATTTGAGGGGCAAGACCTAGTGTTACTGCTTGGTTTCTAGCAATATCTCCATAGACATCACCATACATTTTAGATGCAACATCTGAAGACTTAGTTAAATAATCTTTTAAAACTTCAGATTCTAAAATAGCTTGTCTACTTCCATCTAACTGTCCTGCTGCCGTAGCTCCTCTCCTGGCTTGCGTTAAACCCCTTTGCATACCTTCTTCAATAGGCCTTAATCCAGCTGTTAAAGAATTTTGAAACATAGGGTCGGAAAAGATTTGACTTGGAGATTGTAGTTGTTGTTGGAAAGCTGGTAACAACGATCCTGATAAAGTTGTAGAAGCTCCTAAAGCAGCATCTTTTTGTAGTTGTTCTGCTTGTAATTGAGTGTCCGTAGGATCAGCATAAGTCTGATTAGGATAGAACTCTAAAGGCCCACCTTGAAATTGGTTTTGAGCGCTGGAGTAAATTTCCTTTAAATAAGGTTGTTGTACTTCCCAAGGCTCTGATTTAGTTGTTTGTGTTTGGCTTCCGCCACCGCCCATGCTCATAAATATCTCCTATTAGTGCATTGTTGTCAGTTCTTTTCCTAGAACTATATATGTTTCATCATATCCAAAAGTTTCTAATTTTTTCTTAAATCCTTTTCTGCAAAAAGTTTCCATAGCTTCACAATTATTTTCTATTGCCCATTCTTCTATTACAGAAATATATTCGACCCAATCATCCATAAAATCTCCACCTAAAGTGACTATTCTACAAACTTTTTTTCTAGGGTAGTTTACTAATTCAGTAGTTATAACGGCAAGTATTTCTGTTTCTTCATTAAAAACAACCCATAATTGCATATCTTGATCTTTTATTTTTCCATAAACATCTTCAGCTTTCATTTCTGCTTGACTAAATTTTTCTGCTTTTGATATAAAAGGAACACAGTCTTCCCAAACCATATCTATAGTTTTAGAATTTATACCCGTAATAAAATTCATCCTAATTTCACCCAACTTCCTGCTGCATTTCTAAAATAAATTCCTTCGCCACTTCCTGGATTAAAATTTGTACCATCTGCATACACTATATCTCCTTGCTTTATTCTGCTTGGAACTACATTTTTAACCTCTATAAAATTAATAGGGTTTTCCTGCAAGGCAGATTGTATTTTTTGAAACTCTAATAACAAATATTGTGGTAAATCTTCAGGACTGCTTGGTACGGGGTTAGGTGTATATTTAACTACTTGAGCCACTATCTTTCTCCTATTACCTCATATTCTATATCATATCCGTTTAGTTCAAAAGTAGTTCCAGTTGTGTTTTGAAACTTAATAGCTATATATTTTCCTGTGCTTCTTGCATCTACTTTATTTTGCGTGTTGGGATTTATGCTTTGTTGGGTTTTATATTCGTAAGTTCCATTAGGACTCATTGAACTACCAACAAATATTTCAGCACTTCCTGTTCCTTTAAACTTAGGACTAATTTTTCTAACTTGTTTTACAGTATTTGTGTTACCATCCAAAACTAAACCTTTTCTTTCTAACATCATAGTAAAATTAGAACCAGCAAAATCAAATCCTTGATCTGCTCTATACAATCTTGTATCGCTTGTGCCTGCCATTAACATAGAAGTTTCTGTAGGATTGTAGGCTCTTTCTCCCCATGATTCAGTTGTGCTGTAAGCTATCCAGCTTTGCGACTGACCTGACCATAAAATACTAGTGCTTCCATCTGAAGTAGGACTAACCACTCCAAGACCAATTCCAAGTATTCCTGGCAAATCTCTAAAACTAAAAGAATTAACTTTATAATTCCAAATTAATGCTTTGTTACAAAAAGTAGAACCAACACTAGGGTAACTAACCCATATTTCTCCTTTTTTTATATTATGAGTTACAAAAGTGTTTGCGTAGTTTGTGCTATCTATATCATCAAATAATGTTCTTCTTACAAAATTAGTAGCAATAGATTCTTTTTTTACACCATCATGAACAATAACATCTCCATTTGTTACAACAAAATGTTTTCCGTTAAACTCTGTTACACAGTTTTTTGAAAGAGTTCCTGTGTCACTAAATAATTTTTTAAAGTTAAAAACATTATTTCCTCCTTCGTAATTCATAATCCATGTAGTTTTTTCTTTATATATTATAAAGGCTTCTTTTAAAGGAAAACCATCAATAATAAAATCTCCGTTATCTCCAATAGTAGCAAAACCAGCATCGTTTGTAGCTGAAGCTGTCCAAGAACTAGGTAAAGTTAGGTTGCCAGCAGAATCTCCCCATCTTACTTTATTAGGATAATTTACAGATGATTCTGTTAAATTTAAAGATATTAAATAGTTGCCATAAGGCCTTATTGATTTACAAGTTGTGCTAGCTGGCCAGTTAGATAAATCTGTAAAATTATTTGCCCCTGTGTTAGCTAAACATTGCGGATCATCAACTCCATTATTAAATATAGGAAGACCATTAAAAATAGATACATCCCAGTTTCCTACTGCTGTTAAATTAACAGAATAATCTCCTGATGTTCTTGTAAACTCTGTGTGGGTTGATCCATCTGTTCTGTATATTTTAGCAGTACCTGCATAAAACCAATAATTGTTTTGACCTGTTGCCCAGTTTAATACTTGATAAGGTGCTACTGTAGGATTAGCTACTGGAAAAGGATTGTCATGCCCTGATATTTTTTTAGCTGCACCATTTTCAAATCTAACATTTTCAACATTTGAAAAATATTCTTTTTCAATTACTGTGTTATTAACATCTTTATTTAAACCTTTTGGTGGGCCTACTTGAAATGTTGCCATTACGCAGTTCTTCTCCACATATATGCAACTATGTATGGTTGCAAGTTATTGTGTGCTGAACCACCACCTGTTGAAGATGTAGTAAAACTAGAAGTTCCTGATGTATCGCCTTCTGATAAATTATTATTATCAGTATCACTTGTACTCATTGTTACGCTGTGATTATGAGATGGCATTTCATCTATAGTCAATGTATGTGTTTTAGCACCACCAGTTTCTTGTGCTGTATCAAAATCACTATCTACTGCATTTAAACCCACTATAACTCGACCAGCTCCAAAAGCTACCCAAGTACCAAAACCTAATAGTGTTCCAGGATTAGTAGATACTGCTGCATTTATATAAATAGATCCTACAGGATATACGGCTTGAATTGTTGTTACTGTATTAGATCCAACAGTTAAAGTTCCTGAAACAGTTAGATTTCTTACTCCTGTAATATCTTTACTAGCATCAGCGGTTACCGCTTTAGATGCTTCTACTGTACCAAGCGTTGCTACATCTACATAATTAAGTTCTGTTGTATTTGCTGTAACACCATCTAGTAAGTTTAATTCTGTGTGCGTTGAAGTAACTGCTCCAGTAATACTTGGAAAGGTTGCTTTAACTGTAGATTTTACCAATCTTATATGGTCATCGCCTTCATTAACTGGGTCACCAGCTACTGGGTTTGAACTATTTAAGTCCGATATATATGTTCCTGTTTCTAATCCCATTATGATTCCTCCCAAAGGAAAGTTGTTTCGTTAAATATCCAAGTAATTTCTTCTGTATCACTTGGTCTAGGTGCTATAAAAGCATCTTTTGTTGAATCATAAGTGTATCCAACTCCAGCAAAATTTTTTCTAAAAGGCGTCCCACCTTTAGTATGTGTGTTACCAAAAGTATTGTAAGAAGTTCTTTTTACAGTACAACCATGAAAGTTGCCATAATAAACTTCCCAATCAGTATCGCTACTCTCATCGTTGCCTTTTATAACTTGAGTAACTATGTTGTTTGAATCTAGTAATGCGTAATGTGCCATATTAAAAACTTATGTTGTCAGAACCAGCAGTAAACACTGTTTGTTTAAAGCCACCTGAAGAAGATGTAGAACTTGTAAGTCCACCACCTATTGTTAATGTAACTGTGTCAGGGTATTTTAAAATAACTACTCCAGACCCTCCAGCTCCACCAGGAGCAGCAGCGTCACCTGCACCACCTCCACCACCACCTGTATTAGCTGTACCAGCATTGCCAGGGTCTTGTGGATAACCTGAATCACTTGATACAGCATTGCCACCACCACCTAGTCCTCCAGCAGCTCCAGCAGGGGAACTTCCTCCAGCAGTAGCTCCACCACCACCAAAGTATCCTGAATCTGCTCCTACAGATGTTCCAAAACTTGATGAAAAATCTCTACCATCGCCACCAGTACCATTTCCGTCAGTACCACCAGCTTCTCCAGCTCCACCACCACCATTGGAAAATCCACCAGTAGTTGAGCCACCATCAAAACCATATCCTGTTCCACCACCACTATCACCTTGTGTTGCTGAACCAGCGTTATTATTTACATTGGTAGTTCTTCTAGCTCCACCACCTGAACCACCATCAGCAGCAGCAACAAATTGTACAGCTCCACCACCACCACCATCAGCAGTTATGTCTGAAAATACTGAATCAGAACCTGAGTTTACTGTTGAATTATTTGGACTAGCTGTTGCACCAGCACCAATCGTTACTGTGTAGTTTGTTCCTGAATCTAATTCTTTTTCTGTGTGATGAACAACTCCACCAGCTCCTCCACCACCACCATCATCTGCTCCACCTGAGCCACCACCAGCGACTACTAGAACTTCAAATGTAGGTGCGTCTTCTCTTGTAAATGAACCAAAACCAAGTACTCTATAACCAAACATTTTATCTCCTAGTCATCTGTTAAAGCATCAGTTGTAAAGAATAATTTAATACCGACTAATCTAGCATCACCTGTTTGAGTGTCTGCTGATACATCTCTCATTAATTGGAAATAACAAGTTTCATTTACACTTGGAGAACCAGCAATAGTTACTGCACCACTTTCAGCAGAAACATCTAGATCATTTGACGTTCCACTATGAGCTTTGGCAGTTGCTACTACGTTAGTTCCAAAAGCAGTATTAATAGAATCATTATCTGCAATAGCTACTCCTGATAAGCCCCATGCTACTGTTCCAGTGTTTGTGCCTGTCACTGTAAAAAATGCTTGAAAAGTAATTGTTCCCTCATTCCATAGTTTAGGAAATGCTACTGTAAATTGTGCGTTTTCATCAGCACTTGCATCAAAATCTAAAACTTTTAATTCAGGCCCATTAGATAATTCTACCTGTGCTAATGGAGCACAACCATTAGTTGTATTGGGATACATAGCTGATGCTGGAATCCATATAGAATGTTTACCAACAACATTTCCTGTTAAACCAGTTCCTCCACTACTTGTTGCAAGAGTTGCTGATAGTCCTGCTGCTGTACCACTAGTATTCTGATTACCTGCTGTATTAACACCTGGTAAATCTATATCTGCAGAGCCATTAAATGAAACTCCACCTATATTTCTAGCAGTTGTAAGAGTTGCTGCTGAAGTAGCTGTAGCACTATTTCCAGTACAACTTCCTGAACTACCACTAACATTTCCTGTTACATCGCCTGTTAATGCACCTGCAAAACCTGTTGCTGTTAAAATTCCTGAACTAGAATTAAATGTTAAATTGCTACCTGACTTAGGTGCTAAATCTCCAGTTGCTGCTTTTGAAAACAAAGGGAAACATGTAGTATCAGATGACTCGTCTGCTACTGTAACTGTTGTAGCTATAGCTGCTGTTCCACTAGTATTTTGGTTTCCTGCTGAGTTTACACCAGGTAAATCAATATTTGCCGTGCCATCAAAAGATACACCACCAATATTCCTTGCAGTTTCTAATGCTGTTGCAGTTGCTGCATTTCCTGTAGTTGATCCTGATGTGCCACTTACATTTCCTGTTACATTACCTGTAATGTTTCCTGAAAAAGTTCCTGACAATACATCTGTGCTTGAATTAAAAGTTAATCCTGATGCTGTCTTTGGCCCTAAATTACCAGTCGCTGCAGTAACAAATAGTGGGAAACAACTAGTATCACTACTTTCATCAGCTACTGTAATTGTTGTAGGTACACCTTCTGCTTTAGAATCTAATTGTGTTTGTATTGCTGATGTTACGCCATCTAAATATCCTATTTCAGTAGATGTTACTACTGATACCGATACATCTCCACTACCATCTGATACTAATGCTCTTGATGCTGTTAGATTTTCCATTTTAGAAAAAGCTAAAGCTGCACTTGCATTGACATCAGCGTTAACAATAACGCCTGTACCAATCGCTGCTGTACCCGTAGAACCTATAGATATATCGCCTGATATAACAACAGGGTTAAAATTAGTTCCATCGGCTATTAAAGCTGCACCACTAGTATTAGTAGCCATAAACAGATCATCGCCTGATATGGTTAGATCACCACCTATAGTAGCATTGCTTGTTGTAGTTAATGTACCTGAAGATGTTAAACTTGTTGCTGTAACTGCTGGTAAATTAGCTGCTAAATCTGTAATAGTTAATTTAAAGTTAGATCCTGAATAAGCGATAGCAAATACAGATTCTGTATTAGGAGTTGTTGTTGCTGTTAAATCTGTAAACTTTTGTGTTGCCATTTATTGTTCAGTCCATGTTGTAATTGATGTAGCTGGAACATCTTGCCAGTCATCAGGAGCTATAACAACTCCCCCTTCTTGTTGTAATATTAATCCGTCTTCTGTTCCCAATACATTTAAGTTATCTTCTGTTTCAAAATATCCTTCAGATGTATTTTGTATAACACTCCATGTCGTAGAATCTGTAGAAACTATAGTCCATGTAGTCATTAATATAATCCGTAGTCAATTCTTGTTACAGGTGCTGTGCCTGAGTGTCTATCTCTCTCGTTAGATTTTATAATATCTTCTTTAGCCCTGTCATAAAATCCAGACCAAACTTGTATTCTTTTATCATTTTGTAAATAAGGTTCTGCTTCAACCAACGCACCATATAAGTAAACATCAGGGTGATGCGTAAGCATATCGTTTGTAGTATTAGAGTCTGATAAAGGAGTAAATGTTTTGTAATAAGCTATTTCTATTTCATAAACTCCATCAGGAATAGGTCTTATTTGTATATCGTTGCCTTTAATTGAATAAGCTTTTGGGCAACCTACGCTACTTCCTGCTTGTAATCTGTCCATTATTTCAGGTGTTAAAAACTCTAAAGGAGTTTTAGGATCTGTATTAAGTTTTATATTACGCATAGCAATATAGTCATCAGGTAAAGTATAATACTCAGTATCAGCTATAGTATTAGTTGTTACTCTAGTTTCCATTCTTCTGATCTTAAAATCTCTTTTATGTCTTGTTTCAGCTAAAGCAATAAAATCAGGAATAACATCGGTTAAATCACTTCTATCTAACCAGTTTGCTATAGATGTTTTAAGTTCTGCGTATGTTGATATTGCCATTATATTACTCTACTAGTTGTCTTTAAATATTTATAATCAGGACTGTTAAGTAATTTCTTAATAGCCTTCATATCTTGTTTTTTATTTATATCAATTCCAAATTTAATCTTCCATTCTTGTGCAACCATTACTGGTATTCTAGCACATAAACGAAACTCATCTTTCATGTGATGATCTTCCTCTTGTAGTCTTTTATTGTTTTGTATCAATTTAGACAAATCAGGGGATTTGTATTGTATTGCAAATTCCCCTGAATGTTCTGAAAAATGAAAGGTTTCGCCATCTCCTAGCCTTCTTTTCATTATTCACTAAGCTCCTGAACATAAACAGTAGGTGTTCCACTAGCGTGAATGGTTGCCATTTTCATGCCACCATCTATTTTAAATATGATAGATTCATCTCCTGCCATGTATATTGAGGTTGCAGTTGCTGCTGTTGGATTTGCTCCAAACTCAATAAATACTGGGCCAGTAGTTGTTACTCTTACATATTCAATACTATCATTGAAAGCCGATGTTTGTGCTGATGAGCTACTTGTCGTTCTTGTGTGATTCGCTATAACTCTGTAACCACCTAACCAATTTGCCATGCTTATCTCCTAATTACGAATGTTACTAATAGTTTAACTGCGTTTGATGATGCACCATCTGTAATCATTTCGATAGTTCCATCTTCTTCAACTCTATTAGCTGCTGTAGGTTCTGCTGTGTCTACATCACCTGCTGCAGAGCCTGATTGAGTTACTGTAATGCCACCACCAGTAATAGCAGTACCACCAATTTCAAAACTAATACCACCATTAGCAGTACCAATAGCTCCTTGTAATGCAGTAATAATTTTAATAATTTTACCACCATCAGGTACAGCTACAAATGTGCTTGATGCAGTAGAAATATCTTCTATTTCTGCTGTTAAAAAATAATCGTTTAATGTTCTCATTAAATTTCTCCGTATTAATAACCCTCGTTCCGAAGCGATACCTTCTTCAAGGTCATTATTAAATGTATCTAGGTGGGTGGGGAAAACATTGGAGTGCAAAACCCCACCCTTTACTAACTATGAGGAAAGTAAAATTTTATTATGATGTAGTTAAATCAGCGATTTTACCATTAGCTGCTTCATTTTTAGCAACTAGAGTATATTCAACTAGTAATTGCTTCTTCTCAGCATCACCAGTTTTCGCTAAGTCTTGTACACCGAAAGGTCTTAGATATGCAACTGACCACATTTCTGTGTCAACTACAAGTGCAGTTCTTCCTGAACTTCTTAAGATCCTATCAGCTACTACTCTAACTTCACCGAAGTCAGAAACATAAACATCGATAGTAGCGACTAAACTTCTATCTTCTGCCATGTCCATACGAGTTGAGTTACCAGTAAAACCTGATACTTTTTGTTTGTTAAATGAACCAACTAACAATAGGTCAGGATTACCACCTTCATCGTAACATTTTTTTAAGTTAGATTTTAAAAGAGATTCTGTTAATACTCTTTGAGTACCATCAGTAACTGCACCAGCACCACTAGTAGAACCACCTGAACCATGAAGTTCATTAGTAGTAATCCAAGATTCATATGCTCTTGAAGCACGACCTGTGCCTGAAGAACCTGCTGCTGCTGCTTGTTTACCAGTCATGTCTAGTTCCATATCTCTTTTTAGTTCCTTACCAGCTTTAGCTATTTGATAAGCCATTTCTGAAGAAACACCAGCTTTGTTAACAACTTCTTGAGTACCAGTAACTACTACAGGTTTTGTAGAAATCTGTGTGTAGTTTAATAGTCTTGAAGTAGCTGTTAATGCTCTGCTTGGAGAGTCATCACCCTCAATTACTAGGTTAGCTGCTGCTGCTGCTAAACTATCTGTTTGCCATTCATGCTTTGTGCCACTAGCTGAACCAGTACCAATGCTAGACATAAATGGAGTTTCAGTTGGAGAGATGTTATAAATAACATTCGCCAAGTCTTCTCTCTTATTGTTACTATCAAAAGTTTCATAAGAGTCTGTATAAATTGCCATTTTTGATTACCTATATTAAAAAAGTTTTGTATTAAGCTAAGAGTTCATTAGGCTTTCAATAACGCTTTTAGCATCATTTACATGCCCAGTCTTCCTTAACCTTGCTCTTTGTGCCTTAACTTTATCACTAGATATTTCACCTTTTGTTGCTGGAGAACCAGGTTTTTGAACTTTAGGTACAACTTTAGTTTTCTTATTAGAAATCTTAGCTGCTAAAAGATTTTCATACAACATGGCTTTATGTAGAACATCTACAGACCTTGCATCAATTAAGCTGTTAACTTCCTGCTCAGTAAATCCTTTTTTTACTGCAAAGGTTTTAATTGATTGTTTCAATTTAGGGCCTTTGTCAGGATCAGTCCATTCAGGGAGTTTTTCTGCCATAAGTTGTTGCTGTCTAACAAGTTCTTCTTGCCATTTAGCTTCATGCTCTTGTTGTTGTTTGTATTGAAGATTCTTTTGTTCTTCTTCAACTACTCTTTTATTATCTTGAAGTTCTCTATATTGATCTCTTTTCAACATATATTCGGTTGGATCTTCTTCCTTGAGTCTTGTCCAATCAGTTTTTGCAAGTTCTTCTATTTTAGAATCTGCCTGAATGTTAAATTGTTCAAGTTGTGATAAGTAACGCTGTCTTTCTTGTTGAGTCGCAGCTAATTCTTCATCAGCTTTTTTACGTTGCTCTGCCAATACTTGACTTTTTCTTGTGTAATCAGCTTGTCTACTGTAACCTGCTTGAAGTTCATCGAGAGTAACCTCTACATCTTTACCATCAACTTTAATGGTGTATGTGCCAGGTGTCTGACTTTCTTCTGCTTGGTTTTGGTCTACTAAGTCATCAGCAGTTAACCCATCAGGATTATCTGCTTCAACTTCAACTGATTCGGACTCCATGTCCTGTGCAGAAACTTCTTCCGTTGTTTCTGTTTCTTCTTGGTCTTCTGTGCTTTGCTCCTCTTTTGGAGTGCTCATCATACCTTGAAGTGCTGCTTGTGCTGATCTTACATCAGTTACAGGCACACCACCATTAGTGGATTCTTTTACAGGGATATCATCTTTTGCCATGACTATTTACCTCCCTTTAATTCGTTTTCAACTATCTTTCCATTTTCCATAGTATTAACAAGAACATTTTGAGCTGTTAAGACTCCTCTTAATGAAAAATATAGAGATTCTCTTTTACTAGCTTCCTCTATATCAGTTCTTATCCATTGCTGAAAAATATCATTTTGGATAACTTCATAAGATTTTATCAAGAGAGGGTCTGTTAATAACCTCTCAGCATCTTGTCCTTCTTTTATTGCACTTTCTTTATCTGCCATTGTCTGCTCCTATTTGGTTGATTCTATCCACTACATAAGTGGTTATAGTTTTTCTCCCAGCGAGATACCCATGAATATCATTCTTAGAGATTGATGTTTTCAAGTGTAACTCATTTACTGAAATGCGATATTTCAACATAAGTTGTTGTAATTCTGTATTTGTAAGTTCTGATTTTTCAGTTAATCTAGTCAATTATTTTTTCTTCTTTTTCCTAAAGGTTGAAACATTTGTTGGTTTTCCACCAACTCCTTGTGCTTTTGCTCTTTTACGAGAAACAGCAGATAATTTTTGTGCTTTTGTCATTCTTGCTGCTTTAGAAGCAGGAACACATTTAGGATAAGCTCGTCCTGAACCTTTGGATCTTCCACATTTTTGAAACTTTCCTTTTTTCTTAGGAGCTCCAATATCAACCCAGTTTTCTTTAAACCATTTGGTAAGGCCATTAGCCACGCTTATAACCTCCACCTCTTTTTTTATATTCTCTTACGAGCCAAGCATTAGCATAAGCAGAAGGATAAACCTTAAACTTTTTTTTGGCTGCTGACTTTACTCTTGAATATAAAGCAGGGTTAGTAGGTATATTACGACTTTTTGCCATTCATTCTATCTCTTTTAAAAACACCTTTTTCAATACCTCTACCTTTTAAGATATCTGCATAAGTTATTTTTCCATCTTTGTTTAAATCAGGAAAATTTTTTTTATTTTTAACTTTTTTCATTTTCCTACCTTCTTCATTGCTAATGTGTGTGCTTGTGTAAAGGTTTTACCCTTATTCATTTCCTTACGCATAAAAGCCATATGCTTTGCAGTATGATGTTTTTTATGTTTTGCAAGAGTTGCTCTTTGTAGTTTAGTTAACATTTATTTTTTCTTTTTTGTTTTTTTAGTTTTTTTTGGTTTTTTCATTCCGTACATTATAATAACCTCAATAAGTTTGTGAATTTATCTGTCATTAATACAAAAATAACTATAGCTCCATAAGCTATATACTTAAATCTAAAGACTTCTATTTTTACATCTCTCATATCTTTTTCAATATGAGATAAATGGTTATTTTTTATATCATAGATATCTTTTTTAATAAGTTCTATTTCTGTATTTAACTCGTTTAAATCTTTCATGCTAGTGGCAACTTCTTTCTTTTAGGATAAGTATTTAAAGCTATTGCTACCGATTGTTTTTGTGGCTTACCTTCTTTTCTTAACATCTTGATCTTCTTAGAAACTAATTTGTTTCTCTCAATTCTTCCATGACCTGAGTATTTAGGGTATGCCATTAGCTTGGGCCTATTCCAACTGGTCTATTTTGAACAGCTTCTAGTGCAAGTTCTTGTTCGTTTAAGTCAAGTTGTGATTTCTTAATTGCTAGTTCTTGTTGCTTGAGAGCAAGATTGATTGCTGCTTCTTCTTGTTTAAGTTTAAGTTCTTGTGCTTTTAACTGCGTATCTATCTCTAACTCTTGAGCTTGTAATTGTAATTTTTGTAACTCAACTTGTGCTTTTCTTTGCTCAACCTTTTCCTCTAAAGTAGGTTCAGGTGGTGGTTTTGGTGGCATCATAGCTGGGTTAGATATAAACTGATCTGAGTTTTTATATCCTGACTGAGCTATAAATTCACTTACTGCATTGTATATGTTTTGTGGTGTAACGAGTGATCCCATTCCACCATTTTGTATTAAACCTTGTATTATCTGCATAATAGAACCCATAGTCTGAGTTTTACTTTGCTGAGAACCTGACCCAACACCTACATTGACAGTACAATTTAGTTTTTCTTTCCAACGAGATACATCTATCGGTACAAATTTACCATTAAGATAAGCTATCTTTTGCCTATCTTCGTATCTTTGTACTAGTGAATAGATGTTTCTGAATAAATCTTTAATGCCTGTTTCTGCAAATATACGAGCAATTAGCTCAATTCTTTGCATAGCAGACTCAGTTGCTGCTGATATAGCTCCTGAAGTTACATGAGATGTCAATACATCAGGGTTTAATCCTTGTGTCATTTTAGATACCCCTGATCTTTCTTCTCTAATTCCGTCTAGGTATTGTACCATTTGGAAAGCATAAGGTTGTATTTGTGGGGTAGGTAAAGCTGTAACAGCTCCTGGTGCTCTCATTCTAACGATCCCACCTGGTTTAGAGGATAATAAATCATCTAGCTCAACTTGACCTGCTAATACTGCATATCTAGCATTGTTAGTTAAATACATGTTATCAAGAAGATTTCTCATGATAGTAGATTTAATTAACTGTATGTCTTGGACTGTATCAGCAATACTCATGCCATGGAACTTATGGGGTATCGGTAATGGACAAATAGTTGAGAAAGGTATTGAGTCAATCTCCTCATTATCTAGTATTATATTACCACCTTTAGTAATCTTTCTTAACTCTGCTATCCCATCTCCATCGTAATCAAGATGTATATAACATTCTTCCAACCAAACTTTTCTTGATGGACCACTACCCTCATCTGCTGGTAGAGAATCATCATCAAAGCTAAATCTTGCTATTCTTTCTTCGTTTAACTCAGCATTTGACTGTGTATAACTAGGTAATTCTTCAACTATTGACTTAGGATAGCCTTCTAAAATTAGATCCGATACTGACTTTTTTACTCTATGACAGACGAAACTAGCATCTTCTACTGAAGTTGCCCTTCTTGATATTAAAAATTCTTCAGGTGGTACAGCTACTACCTTGACTTGTCCATCTACTTTAGTTCTTTTTACTTTAACATCGTGTTCAATAATAGCTGGAGATATCAAAGTACCAAAATCATCGACTTGTTGTTTTTGTATAATAGTTTCTGTGTGTTCTACAACTTCAAGATCATCATTTGCTAGGATTGATTGATACTCAATCTCAGTTAGGTTCTCGTATGTTTCGTGAGATACCTCTTTTTTTTCTTCCCAAAAATGCTTAATGACTCCTGTCTTAGATATTAACGCATCTTTAAAGGCATCGTACAAGACCTTAAAGCCGTTATTTTGCTTGTTAAAGACATAGTTGACATAGTCGGTAGCTTGTTGTGCCATTTCGACATCTTCAGGGCCTTGTGGCTCGAACTCAGCGACATTGTTATGGGTTGTAAAGATACGCATCAATGATGGCATAATGTATTCAATCGTATCTCTAACATCAGTTGTAACAATCTCAGAACGACCTTCTATCTCGTTACCAAAAGGTTCTCCAAGATAATACTTCATAGCATCTTCTCTTTGTTCTGAAAGCTCAGTATTAAAGTCGCCTGAAGCAGACTCTATCTCATTACTCAGTTTTGATGCTAATTCATCATCGGTCATTTTTTTAGCCATTATTTATCCTTATTAAATTTATCTTTAAGTCTTTGTGCTGCTGTTTTTCTAGCTTTTTCATTATCTTGGTTTGCTTTTCTTATTGCTTTTTTATCAGTAAAGAAAGAATCTGTATATTTTTTAATCCTATCTTTATTTTTATAAATCTTATTACCAGCTTTGATTAATGTAAGTATTGCCATTTATTACCTCAAACGACTGCGACATCAGGGCCTAATCTACCCTTTCTATCCCATCGTGATCCTTGTGTTGTTGAATGTCTTAGACTCATAGCAGCGTATCTTGTAGCCGACATTAAGTCATCTTTAAGTTTGACC
>Ga0213865_10001585_pt1 | contig 14734 bp, 9 predicted proteins | sample PICome_6_FD_160100 | JGI IMG/M metagenome (GOLD analysis project Ga0213865, IMG submission 160100) | Coastal seawater microbial communities near Pivers Island, North Carolina, United States - PICO282 | ecosystem: Environmental > Aquatic > Marine > Coastal | place: USA: North Carolina | collected...
AGACCTATCCGGATGATCCACTATGGGTTTAACGAGATCACTAATGCTGTGGTTCCAGGTATAATTCACCATTTTTTCTGCCTCTGGCGACGCATAGCTTCCTTCGCGCTCTTCTTTAATCACACCGGTATTGAAGTAGGGATATTTTACTTCCTTGAAATCCTCATCCAAAATCCAAAGTACTGGGTGGAAATCAACCAATAGCAGTTTGCCTCCTGGCTTTAGATAATGAAAAGCGGCATCCATCCATGCCTTGGCATCCGGGTGCCAACCTACGACACCATAGGAGGCGAATACAAAATCAAAAGTTCCCGCTAGCGTCGGATCGACATCAAGCGCATCTCGTTGAATAAACGCGGCCTCAACGTTGCAGTCTTTGGCAAGCTGCTGGGCTTGCGCGATCGCCTCACCACTAAAATCTAATCCGGTGATGCTCTTTGCCCCAAGTGTTTTCAAGCTGATGGTATCCTGGCCAAAGTGACACTGCAGATGAAGTACATCCTTTTCCTTTATATCATGAAGTAAGTCCAATTCAATGGCATTCAGGGCCATCTGATGCTCAATGAAGGAAGCATTATCATAAAACGCGCTGCTGGGATGCAAGGAAGCCCAATGGTCCCACAGGGCTTTATTGGCGACCTTATAAGCTTCAAATTCGCCCATCATTTATAGTTTTTTGTTGCTTCTTGACGCTGCTTTTCTCGTTCATACAATTCGTAGCAATTGAGGAGTGAAACCAAGAATTGATAATCATTAAAACTACGTATCTCTGCGTCTGAATACTTGCAATAGAACATGAAGGCCTCCATTTCAGCCTTGGGAATACCGGTCAATTCTTCCAAGATTTCTCTGTTACTGCCTTCCTCCAGTTTACGACGGTAGTAATCCTCCTGTTGAAGTTTTCGAAGTGCGGCCAATTGTCGTGGTCGCTTACCGAAGCTGTAATACAATAAATCCAGCGGATTGGCCAGGGTAGGCGCAACAGCCTCAGGAATTCTAATATCGGCATTGCTCGGGACACGCGGTTTGGCCTGGGGCATGGTCCGTGGGTTGTTCGAGGTTATGGCGTAAATACTTACTTCATCCAGGAGGAAATTTTTAGGGACCAATTTTATCAGTCGTTCTTCCTTGATTTTAGCAACCACAGCAGAATCAATTGCAAGGTATTTGAATTGGTATCCAACATTCGAGAAGACTATCGTATCCCCCTGAGCTACTGAGATTTCGAAGTAACCGATCCCGTTTGTAACCGTGCCAGCAAAGGTCTTATTGTTCACCACATAGGAATTTGGTAGTGCAAAAGATGAATCTCTATCGACAACAGTCCCTTTCAATATGTAACTTTGAGCCAAGGCGCTTGTAATGCACGAGAACAGCAGCCCAACGATCAATGCAATTTTAAATAAACGCTTAACGCTATAAATCATGTCTGACGACGGTAAAAAAGTCATTTTTTCGATGTCCAAGGTGAGCAAAGTATTGCCCCACAACAACAAGGCCATCATCAAAGATATCTATCTCTCTTTCTTCTATGGAGCCAAAATAGGCATCTTAGGTTTAAACGGCTCGGGTAAATCGACTCTTTTGAAAATCATTGCCGGAGTGGACAAGGGCTACCAAGGCGATGTCGTGTTTGCACCGGGATACACCGTTGGTTACTTAGAACAAGAGCCGCAGCTCGAAGCTGGTAAGACGGTGATGGACATCGTAAAAGAAGGTGCTGCAGAAACGGTAGCAGTACTTGACGAATACAATAAAATCAACGACATGTTTGGTCTTCCGGAGGTTTATGAGAATCCAGATAAGATGGAGGAGCTCATGGCCAAGCAAGCAGAACTTCAGGATAAGATTGATGCAACGAATGCATGGGAGCTTGATACGATGTTGAACAGGGCAATGGATGCATTGAACTGTCCGCCATCTGATCAACTTGTGGATCACCTCAGTGGAGGTGAGGCCCGTCGTGTCGCTCTTTGTAGGCTGCTCATCCAACAACCTGATGTATTGCTTCTTGATGAGCCTACCAACCACCTTGATGCTGAAAGTATCTTGTGGCTTGAGCAGCACTTACAGCAGTATAAGGGGACTGTAATTGCGGTAACTCACGACCGCTACTTCTTGGACAATGTGGCTGGATGGATTCTTGAACTCGACCGCGGTGAAGGGATTCCATGGAAAGGCAATTATTCCTCGTGGTTAGACCAAAAGACCAAGCGTTTGGCCCAAGAAGAGAAACAAGCTTCTAAGCGTCGTAAAACACTCGAACGAGAGTTGGAGTGGGTTAGAATGAATCCTAAGGGGCGTCAAAGCAAGAATAAGGCGCGTTTGAGCAATTACGAAAACCTGCTTTCTCAAGAGGAAAAGGAGAAGGAGAGCAAATTAGAGATCTTTATTCCCGCTGGACCGCGTTTGGGTACGAATGTGATTCAGGCGCAGGGTGTGAAAAAAGCCTTCGGAGAAAAACTGCTCTACGACGATCTAAACTTCAAACTACCACCTGCTGGAATTGTAGGTATTATTGGGCCTAACGGTGCGGGTAAGACGACCATTTTCAAGATGATCATGGACCAATTGGCCCCGGATGCCGGTCAGTTCGATGTGGGTGATACAGTGAAGATTTCGTATGTGGATCAGAACCACGAAAAAATGGACCCCGAGAAGTCTATTTTTGAAGTCATCGGGGACGGCACGGAAGAAGTTTTGCTCGGTGGACAGCGTGTAAATGCTCGCGCATATTTGAGTCGATTTAATTTCGCAGGAGGCGACCAAAGCAAAAAAGTAGGCGTTCTTTCTGGTGGGGAACGAAACCGACTCCACTTGGCTATGGCACTCAAAGAAGGTGGTAATGTGTTACTTTTAGATGAACCAACCAATGACTTAGATGTCAATACTTTACGAGCTCTTGAAGAAGCCCTTGAGAATTTTGCGGGTTGTGCAGTAATCATCTCGCACGACCGTTGGTTTTTGGACCGTGTTTGTACGCACATCTTAGCATTTGAAGGAGATTCAGAGGTGTATTCTTTTGAAGGAACGTTCTCAGAATATGAGCAAAACAAATTGAAGCGATTGGGCAAGACAGAGCCGACGCGTTTCAAATACAAGAAGCTGATGAAATAGGAACCGATTCTCAAAAAAATGAGTAAAATTCAGGAAGCCCGCAAACCAATTTGCGGGCTTTCTTGTTATCTTCCCGTTGCCTGAAACAAACAGAATATATCTATGAGAATCACCATGAGTGATGAGCGCTTAGAAACGCTCGAATTAATCCGCCAGTCCGCCAAAGATTTCGCAGAATCGAAAATTCGCCCACACGTCATGGAGTGGGACGAAGGCCAACACTTCCCGGTAGACGTTTTTAAAGAACTCGGTCAACTTGGATTCATGGGAATCCTTGTGCCAGAAGAATACGGTGGCGCAGGGATGGGTTACCAAGAATACATTACCGTCATTGATGAAATTGCACAAGTATGCGGTTCTATTGGTCTTTCAGTAGCTGCCCATAACAGCCTCTGTACCGGACATATTTTACAATTTGGTACTGAAGCTCAGAAAGCCAAATGGTTGCCAAAATTGGCCACTGCAGAATGGATTGGTGCTTGGGGCCTAACGGAAACAGGTACAGGTTCGGATGCAGGCGGGATGGATACAACGGCAGTGCTTGACGGTGATTACTATGTGCTCAACGGCTCAAAAAACTGGATTACGCACGCGATTTCATCGAGTATAGCGGTGGTTATCGCAAGAACAGGAGAGAAGGGCGATTCCCACGGAATGACAGCATTTGTCGTTGAAAAAGGCACACCTGGATTCACCGCTGGTCAGAAAGAAAATAAACTGGGCATGCGTGCCTCAGAAACGGCATGTCTCTTCTTTGACAATTGCCGCGTGCCAAAAGAAAACGTCCTTGGTAAAGTGGGTGAAGGTTTCATTCAATCGATGAAAATCCTCGACGGTGGTAGAATTTCAATTGCCGCTCTTTCGGTTGGTATCGCACGCGGAGCAATGATTGCCGCTATTCAATATGCCGATGAGCGCCAGCAATTTGGCCGAAAAATTCGCGCTTTTCAGGGTGTTAGCTTCAAGCTTGCCGAAATGTCTACCAAGGTATATGGTGCAGAGTTAATGACGCGCCATGCGGGTGCACTCAAGGAAGAAGGCAAGCCAATGACCCAAGAAAGTGCGATGTGTAAGTTGTATGCTTCAGAAATATCCACAGAAGTGGCTAATGATGCGGTTCAAGTCTTTGGAGGCTACGGTTACACCAAGGATTATCCTGTAGAGAAGTTCTACCGTGATTGTAAGCTTTGTACGATCGGTGAGGGTACCTCGGAAATACAGAAAGTTGTGATTTCCAGAAACTTATATCGTTAAGACTTAGGACGATTTGAGCTGCAACGTTTGCTGCAATATTTCACATTTTCCCAGTTCTTTTCCCATTTTTTGCGCCATGTGAAGGGTCTTGCGCACGTGGCGCAAACTTTTTCGGGTAAATGAGGTTTTTTGTGCATAGACTTTGAAAACAACCCGACAGATGAAAGGTTCCAAAATAGCGAAGAATTTTACCGAGCGAGAGATTGATCGCATCGTTGAAATGGCTTGGGAGGATCGTACGCCTTTCGATGCCATTAAAGACCAGTTCGGCATCTCTGAAGCCGAAACTATTGCGCTCATGCGCCATCAAATGAAGGCCAGTTCATGGCGTATGTGGCGTGCTCGAGTGCAGGGTAGGAGTACGAAGCATCGCGCTCGAAGAGGCTTTGAAGTAGGCCGTCACAAGTGTTCTCGTCAACGTCATATTTCACACAATAAAATTTCGAAGCGTTAATTACCGCCTTCAACTACTTGTTAATCAGTAGATAAAGCCGTTCTCTCATTCGGTGAAAACCAACAACAATTGTGGTGCGAAAAGTGGAATAAATCCGTTATTTTCGGGGTTATATGTATGGCGTAACGACTATGAAGAAATTATTACTCACTCTAGCTCTCGGGTTATTCGCATTTCAAGCGAATGCTTCACACCTTCTAGGTGGTGAGATTATCTGGAAGTGTAAACCCAACGGAAAATACCAGTTTACCCTGGTAGTATATCGCGATTGTGGTGGTATTACGATTTCAACCACACCCCAGACCTTAGCAAATAACGCAGGTGTTTCAATCACTTGTAACTATGTCAGTACGACAGATGTTGTACCGGCATGTTACACTGGAACTACCTCTTGTTCAGGAGCGATCTCGGGTAAAGGAAGAATGCAAAAGTATGTTTTCCGCTCGGGAGATATTACTTTGACCGGTACTCCTCCGGCTGGTGGATGGTATTTTACTTGGAACAGCTGTTGTCGTCCGACTTCTATCTCGAACGGACCATCAAACCAAGGATATTTGCTTCGTGCTGTCATGTTCCCATACACTCCTCCGGGCTCTACTACGCCATTGTCTGCAGGAACGACGGGTAATCCAACATGTTTCGATAATTCTCCAAACTTCTTGGAAGATCCACAGGTAATCTCTTGTACAAACGTTGATGTGATTTACAACAACCTCGGTTACGATCCAGATCTGGATTCATTATACTACGATTGGGCATCACCTTTGCAAGGTTCTTCGTGGCCAGGCAGCTCTGTGACGTTCTCTTCGGGATACAGTGCTTCATCGCCGCTGCCTAGTGGTACGGGAAGCACACCAGGTTCTATCAATGGTGAAACAGGTGAGATTAATTTCAAATCAGCACTTGCGGGTTCATGGGCAACTTGTGTGAAGATTGAGGAGTGGCGTTGTGGCCAAAAAGTCGGGGAAATTTTCCGTGATATACCTATCGTGACGCTTTCATGTACGCCACCTTCAGGGCTGTGTTCATCAGCCTTCGTAGATGTTGAGCCAACTATGGATTTGACACCAGATCCAAACCAACTAACGCCAACTGTACTAAATCCAGTAACGAATACAGCCGGTGATACCATCTACTACTACACTGATGCGTACCCGGGCGATACCATTAAATTCAAAATCTCTTCGTCAGATCCATACCCAAACCCAAACTGTTCCTCTCAAAATATTGAGTTTAGCGCTTCTGGAGGGAATTTGAGTTCTGCATCGAATTACGGGAATGCGAACAACTGTTTGTTTAACCCACCTTGTGCAACAATCACTTCATTGAATACAGGTGGTGTTTATACCTATCCCGGTATTAATGATGTTGAATTTGAATGGCACATTGACTGTAACCACTTGTTCTATCAAGAATATCAGTGTGGAACGTTAAAATCAGAATATTCGTTCTATCTGAGAATGCAGGACGATCAATGTCCTTTGAACCGATTCACTTACAAGAAGGTAGTGGTAGAAGTACTCAATTACATGCCTAGAAATGTAAACGTGGACAACACATGTATTTCTCAAGATCCGGTAACAGGTGCAGTGACCTTTGACTGGGTGAATGACGCAGATACAGGTTTCAACTTCGATTATTACGTCATAAACCACATCGATACAATGGGTAACACAACAGTAGTGGATACCATTTACGATTGGGCAACACAAACTTATACGCACACTTCAGCGGATCCGAATGCAAAGAATGCCTATACCATCCAAACTGCCGGTGGTTGTGGACTTTTGACAATTCCTACTGACACCATACAAAATATCCGTGTTGGGCTTCAGGCTTTCCCGCCTACAAACAGTAGCATAGCACGTTTAGACTGGAACCGCTGGATGGTGAGCGATACAACAACTTCATATGATGTTTGGGTAGAAGCTCCTGCAAATTCGGGCCAATGGACGCAATTAGGTTCCACAAAAGACACAATTTGGATCGATACCGTTACATTCTGCGATGAATGGTTAAAATACCAAGTTCGTTACAACTCAACCTGTGAGAGTTCCCTAGATTCAGGCTTCTTCTCTGATAAAACAGAACCGTCTGCAGTAATATTTGATTCAGTTTCTGTTACCGGTGGAAACTTAAGTGCTTTAGCATGGCAAGCCTCAGGAGATAGTGATGTAGTTTACTACGTTATTTTCAGAGAAGACAATAATGGATTTTTTATTCCTATTGACTCTATCCCTGCTTCGGATTGGGCAACTTCGATGCCTTGGGTATACAACTTGAGTAATGCAGAAAACCAAAGCGAGAACTTTGTGGTAACTGCTGTAGACAGTTGTGGTAACCAAAGCTCTGTAGGAAACACAATACCTTCTAGTTCTATTCACTTACAGATTGGTATTGACCCATGTGACGGCTACGCTCGTTTGCGTTGGGGTACGTACAAGACTTGGACACAAACACAACCGCTAGAGTACAATCTTTACGCGGATATCACTGACCCTGTTGGTGGTACCATTTCAGGAGTATTGCTCAAAGGAGGTACATTGGATACAGCCTTTAACCACTATGGTATCATTAACGGATACACCTATTGTTATTACGTGAAAGCTGTAGATACGACACGAACAGTTTCTTCTACATCAAACCGTGTATGTAATAGTTCTGCGGTTGTTCAAGGTTCACGTGTGCTTTACTTAGGTAGAGCGTCTGTAAACAGCCAAAACGGTGTGGATATGTACGCTTACATCGATAAGGATGCTGATGTGATTGATTATCAGATTCAACGTGCAGACGACGAAATTGGGCCGTATTTGACTATCGGTAATGTTGCTAAACCGGCCTTAGGACCGTGGGAGGTGAAGTTTGTCGATTACACAGCTGACCCGATGTCACGCAGCTACTACTACCGCATTTCTTCTCGTGATTCGTGTGGATCTTTGGATACCATCTCGAATTTAGCAACTAATATATTGTTGAATGTTGAAGCAGTGGGTAATTTGACCTGTGCATTGAACTGGACGCCTTACCGTGATTTTGAAGGAGGGGTAGAAGAATATGAAATCTACCGTTCTTCTGACGGTGGAAATTCGTTCAATTACGTAACCTCTACTTTGGACACAGGATTTATCGACGATATCAAGCCGTATTCTAACTCTAAGGGTAAGTTCTGCTACTACATTAAAGCCATCGCAGCTGATGGTATTATTCCATGGAGAGATGAGTTCGGTATGAAGTTTAATGCCAGATCAAACGTAGCTTGTGCCGTTCACAAAGCACGTCTATGGTTCCCAAGTGCATTTAACCCGTATTCAGACGTTGTAGAAAATAGAGTGTGGAAGCCACAAGGTGTCTTCGCTCGTCCAAATAGCTATACTATGTTTATTTTGGATCGTTGGGGACAACAAGTGTTCCGTACAACCACTCTTGCAGAAGGCTGGGACGGTAAGATTCGAGGAAAGGATGCTCCTATGGGCGTTTACACGTATTACGTCAAGTACCGCTCTATTGAAGATGTGCCAATTGAAGAGCGCGGTAACTTCACTTTACTCTATTAATTGTTAAGATTTCATAAAACATCACGGGCGGCCATTGGCCGCCCGTGATGTTTCGTAGAAATTGCTTAATTTTGGGCGCAATTCAAATCGGAATTGCAATGTCAGATTCAACGAACAAAGTAATAGGCTTAGGTCTTACTTACGACGACGTACTACTCGTTCCTAACTATTCAGAAGTTCTTCCACGCGATGTGGATTTATCTTCCAGAGTGACTCGTAACATCCAGCTAAAAACTCCCATCATTTCTGCTGCCATGGATACAGTGACAGAAAGCGCCATGGCAATTGCTATTGCGCAGGAAGGAGGTATCGGTGTTATTCATAAGAACATGACTATCGAGCAACAAGCGATTGAGGTAAGAAAGGTAAAACGTGCCGAGAGCGGGATGATACTAGATCCAGTTACACTTTTAAAAGATGCGACAGTCGCTGATGCAAAGGCTATGATGGCCGAATTTAAGATCGGGGGTGTTCCGGTAATCAATGAAGCTAAAAACCTTATTGGTATCATTACGAATCGCGATTTGCGCTTTGAAAAGGATAACGATCGTTTGATTGACGAAGTAATGACCAAGGAAAACTTAATTACATCCACTCCTGATACTACTATGGAGGAAGCCGAGGCCATCCTTCAAGAACATAAGATTGAGAAATTACCGGTACTCGATTCAAATAATCAGCTTGTAGGTTTGATCACCTACCGTGATATCACGAAAAACAGAGTAAAACCGAACGCGAATAAAGACAAATATGGACGTTTGCGTGTTGCAGCGGCTGTAGGTGTTACAGGAGACGTTGTAGAGCGCGTAGGTGCTTTGTATGAAAGTGGTGTAGATGCGGTAATTATTGATACGGCGCATGGACACACTAAAGGCGTAGTGACTGCTTTGCAAAGCGTGAAGGCCAAATTCCCACAACTTGATGTAGTGGTGGGAAATATTGCAACTCCAGAAGCGGCCTTGTACCTCATGGAGGCAGGTGCTGATGCAGTAAAAGTCGGTATTGGTCCAGGATCTATCTGTACCACAAGAATTGTTGCTGGTGTAGGATTTCCGCAGTTGAGTGCTGTTATGGAAGTATCTAAGGCTATAGATGGTCGCATTCCTGTAATTGCTGATGGTGGAATTCGTTTTACCGGTGATATTGTTAAAGCCCTCGCTGCAGGCGCAGACTGTGTGATGCTGGGTTCTATGTTCGCTGGGACCAAAGAAAGTCCAGGTGAAACTGTCATTTACGAAGGTAGAAAGTACAAGACCTACCGCGGTATGGGATCAGTAGAGGCTATGTCAGACGGTTCTAAAGACAGATACTTCCAAGACGTGGAAGACGATGTCAAAAAACTAGTACCAGAAGGTATTGTTGGACGAGTACCGTATAAAGGAGAGGTGGGCGAAGTAATGTACCAATTCATAGGTGGACTTCGCGCCGGTATGGGATACTGTGGTTCGAAAGATGTACCTACGTTGAAAAAATCGGCCCGCTTTATTCAAATAACTGCAGCCGGTATGCAGGAAAGTCACCCGCACAACGTTAGTATCACAAGAGAAGCTCCTAACTATAGTAGAAGATAAATGATGAAGAAAATCATTCTAATCGCCATCTGTTTTTTTGGCGTACAACTTCAGGCTCAAGAAGTATTGTTTACTGTTGGTAACCAGACCGTTACAGCAGAAGAATTCAAAGCCGTTTATGAGAAAAACAAAGGCGTAGGAAATGCTATAGATCCAAAAACTCCCGAAGAGTACTTGGACCTGTACGTACGTTTTAAATTAAAAATTGCTGAGGCGTACGACCAACAGAGAGATACCGCTGCCAAATTTGTGAAAGAGTTTGGTGGGTACAGAGCGCAATTGGCAAAGCCGTATCTAAGTGATGCGGGATCTGAAGATGCATTGATCAAGGAGGCCTACAATCGTATGTCCCAAGAAGTTCGTGCAGCACACATTATGTTTGAGCTTGCTTCTAGTGCATTGCCGTCGGACACGTTGCGCGTGTACAAAGCAATGATGGAATTGCGCGATGAAATAGTGAGCGGTAAACTCTCATTCGAGGATGCTGCGCGCTCTAAGAGTGCCGACACTTGGAGTGCAAAGCAGGGTGGAGATCTTGGCTATTTTACGGCCTTTAACATGGTGTATCCTTTCGAATCGGGTGCTTACGATCAGGAAATCGGTTCAATAAGTAAGCCTATCCGTTCTCAATTTGGGTACCACTTGATTAAAACCATTGATAAGCGTCCGGCGAGCGGTACTGTTCGTGTTCGTCAAATCTTTTTCGCGGCTGGTGAGAAGGCTAAATTGGCTGAAAAGCAGCGTGCAGAGCGCAGTGCGCAAGAAATTTATACTCGTTTGCAGAACGGTGAAGAATTTGGAGCGTTAGTCTCATTTAGTGAGGATAGAAAAACGAAAGACCGCGGCGGTGAAATGCCGGCGTTCGGCTTGAACAAAATGATGCCGTCGTTTGAAAATGCAGCCTTTGCTTTAGAGGAGCCAGGTGACTTCTCAGCACCGATCCAAACAAATATTGGTTGGCACGTTATCCAATTGATTGAAAGGAAGCCGTTGCCTGATTTTGAGTCCTTAGAGAAGGAAATAAAATCAAAGGTAAAACGTGATTCTAGAAGTCAAGTTGGCGCAAAGAAATTCGTGAATACACTGAAGCGCAATTACAACTTTACGGTAAATGAAAGAAACTACAGACGCACAGTTGCACTGGTCGATGCAGCGAAATTTGCGGCAGGCCAATGGGAAGCTCCAAGCGTCAAAACCGATAGAGTAGTAGCGACCTATGCGGATGCTGAGCTACGCCAAAGTACAGTACTCGCATTTTGGGCAAAAAATCAAAAACCTCAAACGGTTGAGGGTGTGGAAGAATACCTTCGATTATTGTTCAATGTCGTAAGCAATGACAACATTATTGCCTACGAAGACAGTCAATTGGAGTCGAAATATCCAGACTTTAGAAATTTGGTAAGAGAATACCGTGAAGGAATTCTATTGTTTGACCTTACCCAAGAGGAAGTTTGGGATAAAGCAGCTAAGGATAGTGTGGGCATTTATAACCACTACCAGAAGATCAAAAACAACTTTACTTGGGACGATCGTATCAGCTATAAACTATGGGTAGCACAGAACGAGAAGGACGCCAAGAAAATTGCGAGATGGGTAACTAAGGGTAAAATAGATAAACTCAATGAATTCTTGACTTCCAACGATGCCCTAGCTGTAGCAGTTTCAGAAGGTACTGCGCAGCAGAAGGACGAAGAGGTGTTTCAGAATCGAGAAATTACGGGGACGGGATTAATTGGCACCGAAGTCTCGAGCCTATGGAATACATCTCCAGGTGTTCACGGTCCAATTGCCTTCAACGAAGGTGTCGCTGTTCTACAGCACATTGACTACTTACCTGCAGGCCCCAAAGCACTGAACGAAGTAAAAGGTTTGGTGATTGCAAGCTATCAGAGCGAGCTTGAAGAAAAGTGGGTGGCTACTTTACAAGACAAATTTGATGTTTCAATCAACGAAAGTGTGAAAGAGAAACTCTTCGCAGAGCTTGCAGACTAATGAGATATATCCCTGTCATAGTTGCACTAAGCCTTATTTCTTGCGGTCAGAATTTGACGCGCAATGAGGAAGTAGTGGCACAACTAGGCGGGAAAGAACTCTTGCTAGAGGATATTGAAGACCAGTTGCCAAAAGCCGGGACTTTAGCTGAGGCAGATAGTATAGCGCTTGTTCAGACCATAGCTCGAAATTGGGCGAAAAATGAATTATTAGTTGAGGCTGCGGAATTCAATCTAAAGGTAGATTTAAGGGATTTCGAAGATCTTGTAAGGCAGTACAGAAACGACTTACTTAAACATGCTTATATCGAACGGTATGTTAGCGAGAACCTAGATACCAATGTCAGTGACGAAGAAGTCGCTGCCTATTACGAGGAGAATCAAAGCAATTTTGAGCTCAAAGAGAGTATTGTTCGTGCACAATACACAGCCGTACCGCTTGAGGCGCAGAAAATAAAAGAGGCGAAGCGCTGGTTTAAATCCCGCAACCAGGAGAACAAGTATTTGGATTGGATTGAAGTTTTTGCCACTAAACAAAGTGCCTACACGGATTCTTCATGGGTTCCTTTGGACGATTTTCTCAATGATATCCCTTTGGAATCTAGCAATCCGTACAGCTATCTAAAACGTACACCAAGGTTTACTTGTGAGGACACAGTTATGGTGTATTTTGTCAGTGTGAACGACATACGAATCGAGAACAGTTATTCGCCACTAGAATATGTGCGTGAAAACATTAGAAAGATGATTCTCAACAAGCGCCGACTGGAGCTTATTGAGCGCATCGGAGAAAACATAATAGCAAATGCAATTGAAAAAGGCGACTTACTTATTCCTTAGTGTATTCGGGTTCATTTTTATGGCTCAAGGTCAATCGCAAACCGTAGATGGTGTCGTAGCCATAGTGGGAGGTGATATTATTTTGAAGAGCGAGGTGGACGAGCAATACGATATTATGCGTCGCCAAAACTTTGGAGAAGAACTGAGCGAGTGTGCGGTCTTCGAAGAGTTATTGTTCCAAAAACTACTTATTCACCACGCTGCCATTGATTCGGTAACTGTCGGCGAAGAAGAAGTAGAATCTAACATGGATCGCCGTATTCAGCAGCTCATCGCGCAGATGGGAGACCAGAAAAAGCTTGAGGAATTTTACGAAAAGTCTGTGGTAGAAATCAAAGAGGATATGCGAACTCTCATTCGTGACCAGCTCACGGCTCAACGCATGCAAATGACGGTTGTAGAAGGTATAGAAGTCACGCCTTCAGAGGTTCGTGAGTACTACGAAAACCTTCCACAGGACAGTATCCCCTTGATTAATGAAGAGGTAGAGCTTAGTCAAATTGTTAAGTATCCCGAGATTTCGAAAGAAGCAGAGCAGGAGGTAATAGACAAGTTGAAATCATTAAAGGAGCGTATCGAAAACGGAACGTCCTTTTCTTCAATGGCCATATTGTACAGTGAAGATCCTGGATCAAACAAGAAAGGTGGTGAATACAAAGCCATTCAGCGCGGTGTTTTCGTCAAGGAGTTCGAGGCCATTGCGTTCAATTTGAAGCGCGGTGAGATCAGTGATCCATTTAAAACGGAGTTCGGTTATCACATTGTTCAACTGCTCGAGAAACGAGGGGAAGAGTTGGACTTGCGCCATATCCTGATAAAGCCAAAGATGACTCAGGAGAACTTGCAGGAGGCTAAGAATTTCCTAGACAGTATCGCTGTAGCTATTGATAAGGGTGATATGACCTTTGAAGAGGCAGCTAATAAGTACTCGGAAGATGAGCAGACCAAGTTTAACGGCGGGCAGATGAGCAATTTCCAAAGCGGTAACAACCGTTTCGAAGTAAGCGCGCTGGATAGAGGTCTATTTGCAGTGGTTAATAAAATGGAGCAAGGCCAGATTTCTGAGACGGGGTACTTCCAAAGCCAAGACCAACGTGAAGCTTTCCGCATCGTGCGCCTGGACAAGAAATTTGAACCGCACAAAGCAAATCTAGACATCGACTTTACACGAATTAAAGGTTTTGCATTGCAGGAGAAGCAAAGCAGAATTGTGGAAGAGTGGAAGGAAGAAAAACTCGTGGAAACTTTCGTAAAAATCAACACAGGGTATTTCTCATGCGACCAAACGCTTGCTACCTGGAACAGCAATAGAGATGACTGATAATCAAGTCATAGCAACACTTGAGCAAGCACCAGCGAAACTTAGTGCCTTTAAAAAAGAGGTGGCCAAGGTCATTGTTGGACAGCAAGAGGCTGTTGATTTAATCACTCAGAGTATACTTGTGGGTGGCCATAGTTTATTGATAGGTGTTCCTGGGTTGGCGAAGACATTGCTGGTAACCACGGTGAGCAAAGCCCTTGGACTAGATTTTGCGCGCATCCAGTTCACTCCCGATTTAATGCCAACTGACATCACAGGTACCGAAGTGCTTACTAAGGAACGTTCGTTTGAGTTTCGCAAAGGGCCTGTATTTGCTAATATCGTGCTAGCAGATGAAATAAATAGAACACCTCCTAAAACGCAGGCGGCACTTTTGGAAGCAATGCAGGAGAAACGCGTTAGTGTAGGCGGAGTCTCCTATGATCTGCCGCAACCGTTTTTCGTATTGGCAACTCAAAACCCTATTGAGCAAGAGGGTACCTACCCTTTACCAGAGGCACAACTAGACCGCTTTTTGTTCAATATTGCTGTTGGATATCCTTCTCAACAAGAGGAACAGCAGGTTGTTAAACAAACAACTATAAGCCACGATAGTGCGGTTGAGCAGGTCTTTACTGCACAAGAAATTATAG
>Ga0213865_10001586_pt1 | contig 14722 bp, 19 predicted proteins | sample PICome_6_FD_160100 | JGI IMG/M metagenome (GOLD analysis project Ga0213865, IMG submission 160100) | Coastal seawater microbial communities near Pivers Island, North Carolina, United States - PICO282 | ecosystem: Environmental > Aquatic > Marine > Coastal | place: USA: North Carolina...
GAAGATATTTTAGAACTTCCTATTCCATTTATTGATACAAATAAACAAGAAAAAATAGCTTCATTAATAGATGAAAGTTTTGCTCTAAAAAAGCAAAGTGAACATTTGCTAGAAGTTGCTAAAAAAGCAGTTGAAATCGCCATTGAGAATAATGAACAAGTGGCTTTAAACTATATTAATGAAAATACTAACTAAAAAACATATCTTTTTTTAAAATTCTTAAAAAGTATCCGTCATAATCCTTCGTAATCCGTCATAATCCGTCCGTACCCATTTTTTTTCTTGACAAATTTGCTGTATCAACATACAATACAGCAACAACATGTCAAGACTTCAAACCATCACATCCGTATCAGGCGGAAAAACATCTGCATACCTAGCCGCAAACTACCCGTGTGATGATTTGGTCTTTTCACTCGTTCGCATAGAAGATCAAAACTGCCTTTTTCCTGACAAAAAAATACGTCAATTAGTCGAAGATCGCATTCAAGCACCATTTATCGGGACTGCGGAAGACGATACCATTATCTACACACTACTCGATTTAGAGCAGTTCTTAGGACGAAACATCCATTGGGTTACAGGAATCACCTTTGACAAAGTTATCAGCGAAAAAGGCGGTTTATTGCCCAACAAACACCGACGTTACTGTACCACGTGGCTCAAAATAGATCCGATTTTTAAGTATTGGCAAGCCAATTACAGCGAGCCTGTGATGATGAACATTGGATATCGTGCCAATGAAATGAACCGTGCTAAAAAACTCATTCAAAAGAAAAATGAATTTGGGTTTTGTGAGTACAACACCGTGGTTGGTATTCACGAAACAGGACGTTTCAAAGGCAAACAACAATGGGAATCCATTGCGTACCAAGTTCCAAACTTTCCACTCATCCAAGACGGCATATACAGAGATCATATCCACGAATATTGGACAAACAAACCCGTTCGATTTGCCGAGCGTAACAACTGCGTAGGTTGTTTTCATCGCAATCCTATCCTATTACGCCATGAGTTTGACAAGCATCCAAACAAAATGCAATGGTTTGTAAAACAAGAGCAACAAAAGAGCAACAAAGCAACATGGCGTGAAGATGTCAGCTATTCTCAGATCGCCAACATGAAATCGCAACTATCACTTATGGATAGCATGTTTTCTGAATGTGATTCAGGTTTTTGTGAACTCAACTAAAGGATAAAAGACGATGAGCGGAATTACACAACATCAAATCAACCAAAGTTTACAGCGATACATTGCTTCGGGATATCAGTATGATAAGTATTATACGCCTTCTACATGTAGTGAAAATCAATTAGGACGTGGCACAACAGCGCATGGCATGAAAAAAATTGCAGCGTGGGCAAAAAAGCATAAACACGAATCCACCGCTATTGCCAAAGCTGAATTTTCGGGCTATTCTTTAGAACAAACCGCAAAGCGCATCCATCAGTTTCTTTTCAATCACTTTCAATACGAAATTGACCGAGAACTGCAACGCTTAAAAGCCCCGAATTGCATGTGGGCATCACGCACACAAGGAAACGACTGTAAAAGTTTTAGTCTCAATGCTTCTACGATTTTACTAAATCTCGGCATCAAGCATTACCTGAGACGTACCAAACAAGCGGACTATTATCCAAGCCTGTTTACGCATGTGTATGTCATTGTTCCAAAAGATCAAAAAAATGGCAAGCTGCATCATGGCTATTACACCATCGATGGCACAATAAACTCAATGGTAGAATTACCCTATTTAAAAAAAGACGATACCTATATGGAAGAAGCAAATTTACAATACGTCGGACTCTCTGCGCCTTCATGCGGATGCGGAAATCACAGCAATTACCCAAACAATACAGGCGTTGTAGGACTCTCCGCTGCGCTTAAAGGACAATCGGTAACACAGTTTAGTAAAAGTGAGTATGACAAAGTGATCTACGAATCCTTAAACCGTGTAGATGATTTCTTAAACGTGCTTGCACCTTATACCACTTCGGAGCATAGTAGCAACTTACTTCGTGGAAAAATCTTTGACAAGCTTTGGTATGGACACAACCCTACGCTAAAATTTACATCCAAAGGAATTTTTGTAGATGATGAATTTGTCAACTTCTCCAACACCTTTGCACGGTTAAAAAAGTCCAAACCAAACTTCGGTATGGGCGCAAATCCTTCGGTTGGTGATTCCACAGTCGATTTTTTAATCAGTTCGGTTTTAGGCGATAACTTTTTCGCTAACACCTTTGGAGCAATTTTCGCCAATGGCTTAGAACTCACATGTTGGGGATCTACCTTTACACCGCAACAAACATCTGCACAAATTCAAGCCATACAAGCACCCTATTTTCAAGAATTATTTCAAGGATTGCAATCGGCAACCACCGTAAGCGTGCTAAATGAGCGATTGAACTTTTTAGCGATGGCAGTCTTTGTATGCCGTGACATGTATTGGTTTTTACGTGTCAATGAAAACTGGCGTAGATGTTCACGTCTTGCACTCGATCAATATAACGAGTTATTCTATGCGCTTGTTCCTGCCTTTGAAAGTATTATTACCTCGCTTGGGTATACCTATCACATCACGGAAATACGACAAGAAACCACCGCAGCAGCATGGATATTTGAAGGTTACAATCACGAGTGGTCAGAGAACACCACGGCGGTATATCCTGTTTTTAGTGTAACATCCAAAACAAGTACCAATCCTACACAGCCAACCAACCCAAGTACACCGCCTGTGATTACCGATGGTTCAGGTGTTACAAATCCGCCTGAAAAGAAAAAATCTAACGCAGGACTTTTTCTAACAGCAACCGCTGTGATAGGAACACTCATCGCAAAAGCATAAACACAAGTATTAATTAAACACACATAAACTATGAAATTAAAACAGTATGTAAAGCCTTTGGCATTTTCTTCAATGGATGCGGGCAGTATGATTCTAGGTGGTATGGCTTCTTCAGGATTTGAAAAAGTATTAATCCCTATTGAAGAATCTAAAATACGAAAAGCAACATTTGCGACATTATCGATTGTAGGTGCTTCATTTATTAAAGGAGAATCCATAGGTGGTAGAATTGCACGAAATCTTCTTTTAGGAGCTGGTGTAAGACAAGGACAACGTTTTATCCAAGAAGCTGCGACACCTTCACTTCCCGAAGCTGATGGTACGGAACTCAACAAATTTGTTCACGACATGTTTGAAACAGGCGGTGGTAGTGCTATTGCAAGTATAGAAACTCAAAAACGTATGGGAATGGGCTACCGATTTACACCGCAAAGACAACTTGGAACTGCTACAAGTTTTGAGTCAATGAATCAAACAAGTAAACTCAGTTTTCCATTAACCTAAAAACACAAGCAACAAAACATAAAAGTGTTGCAACAAAACGTAACAACAATAATTTTTACTAAAAAAACACAGATGAAACAAACAGAATTATATGGCGAAGTGTTAGCATTCTTAGATAATGTAGCCCTTGAAAGTGGCAATTTCTCCACCGATATGTTAGCCAACATTCGCAGTAGAAACATCAAATTGCAGGATAGTGAAATCTACATCCGACAGCAATTGCAAGCCAATGGAAGTTCGCAGGATATCTTTGAAAAGGAACTGCAAAAAATTGTAGGCGAAAACCTTTTTGATGGAAACAAACTCGATACAGGACGCTATTTTGTGGCAACGAGTGTGCGCCTAACGTATGGTGTTGCCGATACAGGAACTTCACGTGGATTGGTAGAATATACAAACAACCTACCTACGACACTTTTAAATGGTCAAATCATTCAAAAAATCGATTCCAATATCATTATGGATTTACCGATCAAATCTATTATAGATGCTGTGAATACCGATAGCTACAAATACAACTTTAATAAGTTCTTACTATTTCGGGATAACAAAATTTTAAATGCAGAAGTGCGTGTGCCTTCGGGCGGAGATTTAGGACTAGCCGTAGGGAAAACAGGCTTTTTAGAAATTCGGTATATCGGTTTTGAAACCGCAGCTAGTAAAAAATAAACAAGGAATTCAAAACACCTTTTTCTTGGCTAAAAAGGTGTTTAAAACATATTGAATATGAACGATAGAAAACTAAAATATATAGGTGTGAATTTGACACTTGCAAGTCGCACCAAAAGCAGTCAAGAACCCAAAGAACTGACCAAGGGAAAATGTATTGGCGTAACCTTTTTTGTCTTCGGAGAATTGCCGCCACAAAACATTAATCTTTCCATTGAGGACACCCAAGGAAATCCCATTTTGGAAGCGGTGGACGTGCGGGACTTTGAAAAAGGAAATACAGGTGGTTTGCAAGCCTATAAGCAAGTGAATTTTAATACCAATGGGAAAGTGTATATCAATCTATTTTCGCCCATTGATGTAGCCACCGCAGTAAACGGACACTTTTTATTTGTCATTGATACCAACGGCTATGAATAAACCAGAAGGCACAATATCGGCAATCGCTATCACAGCAAGTGTCAATCTTAATTTAAAAGAATTAAACATGCGTGGCGTGTATCATTTAACCATTCGTAATCGTGGCAATGTAACGGCAATGATTAACGGAATCGATGATATCAAACCCGATGAAGTGTTTGTGGTGGAAGTGCCTTTTGCCGTAATCAATGAAAGTTTTAGGCTTGATTTTATCGAAACCGATGAAGCTGAACCCAATCCACGTTTGGTGCTTTGGTATGGAACACTCGCTTGTTAAAGAAATAGAAAAATGCAACAAATTATAGATCACTTAGAAAGCAATCCGCAAAATGCCATTGTAATCTCATTTCAAAACATGAAAATGATGAATCCTTTTATGCGTGTGAATCGGTATGAATTTACCAAAAATCATATTGAAAAAGGATGGGGAACAATTGCTGCTTTTCTAAAAGGTCTAAAGAATGAAGGTTTTGGAAGCGGTACAGAGGTCTGTTTAAAAAAACCTAATGGAACGACTTCTAAAACGGTGGGTGAGCCAATCACTTTACAATTTAGCAATGACATACAAACCATACCACAGATGACACAAACAGGACAGCAACAAACGGTGCAACAAAACACCCTAGCACAAAACGGATATCACGGAATGCCATACGCAGGAATGGGCAGCGGTATGATGGGCGTGCATCCGACGGAAAGTAAATTGGAAGCAATTACCGCCAAGTATGACGACTTGAAAGAACGTTATCAAGAATTAAAAAATGACTATCAGGACATTCGATCTAGCGAGCGTCAATTAAAGGAAGAAAACAATTCTTTAAAGTTAGAGGTTAACACCGCAGAGAAGCACAAGGAACTTGCCATTTTACAAGCCAATTTGAGTCAAAAGAGTTTTATGGATAGTGATGCTATGAAGTCTTTAGCCGAAAACTTAGCTCCTGTACTTCCACAGATCATTAGTGGACAACAAGCGCAAATTGGAATGGGAAATACCATGTCGAATGTGTCGAGCAATAAAAAACAGTTCATTGATTTTATAGCGAGTGCCAACGTGCAAGATGCTGATGTGGATTTCATCTATACACTTTACAAACACACGATCAAAAACAAAGACTTTGCAGCGAGTTTGCAAGGACTTTTAACACAATTCAATATCATTTAAAACATAAAAAACATGATAAAAGTAACAGGAAAAAATGGCTTAGATACCGATTTAAGAATCGAAGCCTTGCAGCAGCTCAACGAATTACCAACCGAAGTATTGACACGCTTAGTAGAATTATCAAAAAGTAAAAAAGCACTTGGCTTTTTCAGTACAAAAGCAGGCTTTGCTACCATCAAAGCGTATTTAGGGAATTAAAAAAACAATCACTATGAGTCAACTAGGAAATCCTATTGTAACCGCAGTAGCCACCAAAACGGCAAGTTCCGCAAGCGACTTTGTAAAAAACAATTCGCTTGTCGTTATAGGCACGCTCTTAGGAGTGTATACGTGGTACAAACTACCCGCCTATTTAAAACGAAAAGCAGCGGAACGCTATGCACGTGCAAATATTGGACATCCTGTGGTCACGGCAGCAGCGATTATTCACGAATCGTTTACCCGTGCGGGATATAAAGATGGTTTCCTTAGTTTTTTACTTCCTGAATTTGATCTTTTTACCGACGAAGCGGCACTAATGAACATTGCGTCTCAAATAGATAACATTCAATTGGTTGCTAAGGCATATTATATATTATTTGATCGTGATTTACTTACCGATACACTCAACGGTTTGTCCACCGCAGAACTCAACTCGTTTTACAATGCTATCAAAGCACCGAATCACAATTCCAATCCACAACTTGACAGTAATTTTTATCTGATTGGCGATGTGTTGTATTGTGCTAAAAAATCGGGAATTCAAGTGCCGCAAGTAGAAAAACAAGCCGATGATTCATGGCTTACGACCGAGCAATTATATGGAAACTATCAACACAAGCAGCTTATTGGAGAAGTCATCGCCACAGGAATTTACGAACCTGAAAACAAACGCTATTACATCGTTCAACGATGTGCTATATGGGGTGGTTATTGGTGCTATGAAGGAATCGTATGGAGCGATCAAGTGACAAACGAACAAATTTAAAAAAACAGTTATGAGTCAATTTAATATCAATAGCACGTGTGCTGAATACAGTAATACTATCACCTTCACAGGACAAGTATTTGATACTGTGACCAAGGAAATACTACCATTTGCCAATATATATACAACTTTAGTTCCAAGTATAGGAACTGCTGCCAATGAGGATGGCATATTTAGTATTGATGTTCCTGATGGCACAAAACTAACGGTCAGCTTTGCGGGTTATCATGCCCACGAATTTACCGCTAACAGCCGATTTACGCAGGTGTTTTTAACTCCAGACGATCAGCTTGCGACCGTTTACCTTGAAGGTGAAAACAAAAAGAAAAGTAGCAATTGGTTTTGGTGGTTACTCTTTGGTGGGTTAGCCGTTGGCGCAATGGCAAATAGTGAACAAAAGCCCAAAAAAGGGATGGCAGGAAGCATGCCTATGAAAGTTAAAATTTAAAGACATGGAACTCATATTTCAAGAAAATGTACCAAGGGTGTATGGAAGCAGTTTTATAGCTTCTGTCAAAGAGTACAGTCGTTCATTAAATATTGATCCGAATTGGCTCATGGCAGTCATGTATTTTGAAACCGCAGGTACATTTAGTGCATCCATTCGGAATCCGTTTAGCAATGCCACAGGACTCATACAATTTATGCCAAAGACTGCGCTTAGTTTAGGAACTTCCATAGATGAATTGGCATTAATGACCGCAGAAGAACAATTGTACTATGTGTATCAATATTACTATCCATATCGAAATCGAATGAACAGTTATGTAGATCTGTACTTAGCTACTTTTTTTCCGTTGGCAATGGGCAAAGCTTCCAACTTTGTATTACAAACAAGCAATTTGAGTGCGAGTACCATAGCCGATGTAAACCCTATTTTTGATTTGAATAAAGATCGGAAAATTACTGTTGGAGAAATTACCAAAGTAATTACCGATAAGATTCCGCAGGCGTGGCGCAACTATTTTTTAGGCAATACTTCAGGGAGTTTTGCCAAAAAAAAAAGTTGGATACCTAAAGCAATTGGAGTTTCGATACTTGGCTATTTAGTGTATAAAATGGTATAAAGTTATGATTGGAGTCAAGCCAAAAAAAAAGAAAGCGTCAAATGAACCCGATTTTAATCTAGGCGAAGGGCAAGCCGCTATTTATGGAAAAGTAACTGAGCGAAATATATGGGATAATAGCATAACAGATGCCATGAACGTAGAAGTGTCGGTGTATAAAAATAACATACTCGTTGGTTATGCAATTACATTTTTAGATGGTTTATATCAAATTATTGCAATTGATGCAGGCGATAATTACACCATGACATTTGTAAAAAATTCCATGTTTACCACTTCTGTTTTTAGTCTTGCTTCAAAAGAAATCAAAGAGGTGAATGTGGAACTGACAACTGATGATTTTTCATAAATAAACATTTAAAAAAAAAAGAGATGAAAAGAAGTAAAATACTTTTAGCAAAAAGAGAAAAATTTATAAAACAATATGTAACGGATAATAGCCATAAGAAAATGAATGATATCATTAGTGAACTTGTGGATAGACTTTTTATATCTGAGAGAACGATTTATAATATTCTAAAAAATACAAGCTGAAAAAAGCGAACCGAAGTTCGCTTATAATTTTTCTTATTTAGTATCGGCTACACAAAATTGACCTCCCCACCATGATGGACAACTAAATTCAGTTTCCTCTGGAGGGCAAACATCACACGAAGTAAACATCGTTGCTGATGGGCATATTCCACCAACCATAGTTTGACCACCTACAATATTTAATTTTTCTTCTAAATTAGAAATAGTCTTTTTATTAAGACCTAACGATTTAAGATTCTTTTTTTTCATAAGAGTTTTACTTTTTTAGAATTAATAATTTATACTAATTAAATAAATAGACAGCGTACGTAAAAGAAAAGTGTATCGGAATTTATGAATTACAAGTATAAGAGATGAAACAAACTATTGAAGCCATCCTAGATAAACAAACACTTTCTAAAGAGGATTTAGCCGTTTTGGAAAGCTACGAGCCAAACGAAGGACAAAACCGTTTGTATTCCTATTTTACGCCTGTATGGTTATGTGAAGTCATGTATGATTTGGCAAAACGTTATGGATTTGACAAAAACGGAAACGTATTAGAACCTTCTTGCGGAACGGGAAATTTTCTAACCGTTTTAGACAATCCGCAAAATGCAACGGCTTTTGAATTAGATCCGCTCAACTTTAAAATTGCGCAAAAAAGAACGCCACAAGCCACCATATACAATCAGTATTTTGAAACAGCTTTTTTAGAACCATCACGCTACACAAGCAAACTAAAAAATAAAAGTACTTGGCTTACAGATGCACCTTTTGATTTAGTGATAGGAAATCCGCCGTATGGTAAATACAAAAACCTATATGCGTCTTATTTCAAAACCTTAAAAATAAAACAGATTGAACTGTTTTTTATGTATCAATCAATGGAACTCTTGAAAAAAGATGGTTTACTAGTTTTTATTACAGCATCCTCATTTTTAAGAAATAAAGACACCTACACACATGAAAAGCAACTCATTGGCAAAGCTGCTGAATTTGTAGATGCGTATCGGATGCCTAAAGTTTTTAAAAACACACAAGTACCCACAGACATTTTAATATTTAGAAAAAAATGATTGAAAATTTAAGACAACACATTCAAAATGCACTTCGTGAAGTGACCACACAAAATGCCATGAAGGTATACAATGCCATTCAAAGCGAACTAGGCTATAAAAATATGGAAGATCGCATCATTCAGATGATGATTGCTGAAAACATGACCGCAAGTGCCTGTATTGTTCATATTGAAAACTCATTATAATGGATTTTGTCTCCATCACAAGTAATAATTATTGGTTTGAAAAGCATCCTGAAAAAATTGCAGGAGTCGAATACGAAACTACATCCTTGTATTTCCCTATCATGGTAAAAGGTAGTAAAGCGGACGTGCTTCGTGTAACAGGAATACTCTCTGATGACAAAGAAAAAAAAATACAAATCGCCAAAGCAAAAGCTGCTGATTTTCTACTAAAAATCAAAACATTATGATCGTATATAAAGGCAAACTCAAAAAAGAAACACGTGCTTTAATTGCGCAATCAACAGCACAATTAAACAGGCTTATTTCAGTAGGACTTGGAAAGCCTGCTACTACTACCTATACCTTAGAAGAAAGTATCGAAAAACACAATATGGGTATTTCCAAAGAAGAAATACAAGCATGGGTATGGTATCGTCGAAAAAATGGAATTCCTATGAGTAATTGGAAAAATTATTTTGTAGATATGACCGCAGAACGTTTGCAACATTGGCTAACAAGTGGCATTCTATTTCTTGATCCCATTACGGAATCCTATGTGCCGTTTCCTGTTTTTGTATTTGGTAATTTATATCATAAGATAGATAAACTATCCAAAATGGCTAATACGGTCATTGAAAATTTTGGCGAAAGTGTATATGAAAAACATTTGTTCATATTAGAAGAAAACAAACCCAAACCTCTATCAATTCAAAATCCTATTGCGAGTGAACGCCCTGTAATTCTATTGATTTCAGAATATACTCGGATATTTAGAGTTTCATCGCTACGAAGTGAAACAGGCGTTTTTTTATCAGAACCCATGAGTCTACGAGAAGCTTTTTCCGATTGGTTAAAATCTTTAGATGAAGCCGAAATCAGAAAAACGTCTGCTTTTGAAATCATACAATACTACCTAAACAATGGACGTAAGCCAAAGGACATTGAAAAAATTGCGTGGCGTGAAATTAAGAAAATTACAAGAGACGAAGCCGAACGACTCTTTAAAGTGTTTTTACATGAAGCGTTGACCATTACAGACCAATTGCGTTTAGATGCACATTACAATAGTAATTACAACGCCATCGCACCATTGCAACACCATAAAATTCCTATTGGCATAGAAGTTTCTAAAAAATTTATGGGATTAGATTTGGACATTCGAGCTGCCCAACGTGAAGGAATTGCTTTTATGGAACTTGTCGGATCGGGTATCATTGCCTATGATGTAGGTGTTGGAAAAACCATCACGGCTATTATTGAAACGGCAAGTGCCATTCTAAATGGAAAGTGCAAACGACCTATGGTGGCTGTTCCCAATCCTACGTATAAAAATTGGTTGAAAGAAATGTTAGGGATTTCAGAAAATATGCAAGGTATTTTGACAGGCACAGGTATCACGGTAAATGATTGGTATAATTTAGGCTCAGACTATACTCACATTAACCTGAAAAAACAAGTTCCTGAAAATTCTATAACCATTATTACCTATGAAGGACTTGAAAAGATAGGTTTTAATGAAAAAACACAGGAGGAACATTTTATACAACTCGCTAATGTTTTAAAACAAAGTACCGACGTTAGTGAAAGAGATATTGAAAAAGGATATGAAGCTATTCGTGAGGTCATAGGTGTTGGACTTAAAGAAACGATTGCTGACATTGAAAGTTTAGGCATTGATTACTTAGTAATTGACGAAGCGCATAATTTTAAAAATATTTTTTCTCAAGTCAACGGTGATGATGAAAATGGGAAACAGTTTCATATCAAAGGTGGTTTGCCATCCAATCGTGGGATTAAAGCATTCTTTTTATGTAATTACATTCAGCGTACCTATGGTAGAAACGTCATGCTACTCACAGCCACTCCGTTTACCAATAGTCCTATGGAAATTTACTCTATGTTATCACTTGTTGCGTATGAGTATATGAAAACATGGGGAATCTTAAACATTCGATATTTCTTTGAGCAATACATTCAGGAAACAACCGAGAATGTGATTACCATAGATGGCGAAATCAAACCAAAAAATGTGGTTAAAAGCTTCAATAATCGGGTGTCTTTACAAAAGCTTATCAATAGTCATATCAATTATAAAACAGGCGAAGAAGCCAATATTCCACGCCCTTGTAAACTAAATCTACCTAAAACATCACAGCAAACAAAGCAAGGTGTAAAACCGCTTCCCAAGGATAAACAAATACCTACGTATTTAAAAATGACTGCACGGCAAGCTGCCTATCAAAAAGTCATAAATGAAGAAGCTTCTCTGGGTGCTTCGCAAGATGATCCAAATAGATTACTGAAACAGTTAAATCTAAGTTTAAACAATGCGCTGAGTCCTTTTTTAATTGCAGGAACTCCAAAAGATTATCTTGATTTTGTAGATAGTTCGCCAAAAATAAAATACGCAATGCTTTGTATTGACAGTGTAAAAAAATGGCACGATCAAAGAGGGCTTACCGTATCAGGACAAGTTATATATATGAATCGTGGCAAACACTTTTTTAACTACATCAAACAGTATTTAGAAGTGGTGGTGGGTTATAAAAAAGGGCAACCCTTACAAAGCAATCCAAGAAAACGTGTAGATGAAGTCGAATTCATCACAGGCGATATATCGTCTGCTAAAAAAGAAAAAATTAAACAGGCGTTTAATGAGGGCGTTTGCAAAGTAATTATTGGAACAAGCACTATCAAAGAAGGGATAAATTTACAAGTAAAAGCTACGGATTTGTATAACCTATATCCTGATTGGAATCCAACCGACCTTAGACAATTAGAAGGTAGAATTTGGCGGCAAAAAAATGAAAATGCGTTTGTACGAGTGACCATGCCGCTCATGGAAAATAGTGCGGATATTTTCGTATTTCAAAAACTAGAGGAAAAAACAAGTCGTATCAATGATCTCTGGAGTAAGTCAGACCGTGGAAATGTACTAGATGAAGAAAGTTTAAATCCGAACGAAATTAAATATGCACTCATTACAGATACCAAAGTTTTACTGCGTTTTGAGATCAAAGAACTTAGTTACGATCTTCTTTCCAAGATCAGTTATTTAAGAAAAAGAGTTGAGGACATTGAGCAGTTTGACACCTTAAAACAAGCATATAGTTTTTTAAAAGAAAAACTAAAGTCAGATGTGTCAAAAGCGTTGTTTAGACTTCCCAATAGTATAGTGCATGAAACGACAATGCGTACCGTATTTTTTTATGAAATGGTGAATATTAATGTGGAAGATTTGCCAAAAGTAGCGCAAGACAAATACGAGCGTATTAGATCACTTTTAGATACCATGTATTTATTATCCAACAATGAATATGAGGATGAAATGCTCATTCAAGCATTGCCAAAATATTATAGGTTTATAAAGTTGCTAAGCTATCCAAGACATTATAATGAGTTTAAGGAAACAGCATCCAAAATTTTGAAAATTAAAAACACCTTGTTTGTATCTCGTGGTTTTAGCGAAGATACAGACACAACTGAAGTTGCTGAAAATTTTCGTGAGGAATTACAAGCCACAGAAAAAGAGTATGAAGAACTCTCTAGTCGAGAATTTCAAGATCAATTAGAACAAAAAATTAAAGAGGAAAAAGCGAAACTTACCGTTACGGGTGCTGATCTTGCTACGAGGGTAAAAGATTTTGAAAACTTGAATCATTTGCTTAGTTATAAATTCAATGAAGTAGCGCAAGATAGCTGTGTAATTCCTGAAAAAGAAAATCCAACATTAATTGAGAAAGTAAAAAAAATAAAGATTGCACGTGCCAAAGCACAAGCATTTGCTTTTCTATTAAAACAATCTGCATAAACAAACGATTATGATTACAAGAAAAAACTATTTCGACGAAAAAAAGAACATCAATTGGGACTTAGTAGATCAAAAAATTGTCAAAGGAATTGAGCAAGCGGAAACCGTACTGAGTCTTGTCAATGAATATCCCGAAATGGAACATGATCCGCAGTTTAAACAAACCATTGATGTTTTTTTACAAGCCATTAACAAGCAATTCAAAAAAACAAGTACCACCCAAAAGAAAACAGCTAGAAACAGTAGTACTGCTACTTCCAAAAAACAGCAAGAAAAGCAAGAAAAAAAGCGGATAAGTACACGTCAACAAATACAACAAACCAAGTATTTTAAACGCTTAGTTCCTTACAATCAAAGACAGGCACTGATTGAAATGAACAGCTATGAAATAGATACTGTGATTGAGCGTGTGGAAAAAAAACTAGCGAGCATTCCAAAAAAGCAGCAAGGAGACTCTGTAAAAAAAAGTACCGTATATGCGCATTATTTCTATGGTGGTTCTGATTGGTACATTACAGATATTATAGAAGAAGATGATATATTATTTGGGTATGTAATTCTTAATGGAGATACACAAATGGCGGAAGCAGGTTATATTTCAATTGAAGAAATCGTAAATAATGGACGCATAGAACTCGATTTTTATTTTACGCCAGATGTATTAGAGAACATACTCTACAAACAATATCCCGATGAATATCCGAACCCAAAAGCGAGTAAGCCAAAACAAAAATCCACAGCTTCCAAAACGAAAGCCAAACCCAAAGCAATACAAAAAACAGTAGACATCAAAACGGTAGATCATTTTTCTGCTGAGTATAGACTTATAAGACGTTTTTATAATCTGATTAGACTCAATAAAACGGCTACATTTCGTAAAATACAGCTTATCTACATGGCGTTTCAAAAAGCTGCCTTAGATCGTTCCATACGTAAAACCAGTAGCGATGCCGATTTATTTACCAAAGTCAATAAAAAAGTAATTGCATTATTTGATATTGTGAATCCCGTAAAAGGCGATGCCGATATTGAATTTACAGATCAAAAGCTTTTTAGTGAAATGGAAACCTACGCAAAAGAAAAAAAAATAAATTACGCCATTACGCTCTTAAAATCATTTATTGGAATGCAAGGATTTAAGCCAGAACGAACCAAAGCTACAAACTTATTAAAACGCATTAATAGTGCCATTGAAAAAGAGAAAGTAAGCAAGAGTAATCGACTCTATAAAGATGTAGTAAAGGCTAAAATGGCACTAGAAACCTACCTCGCTACACCTACTCAAAAAATAGCACCTGAACTCATAGGACTTTCCATTCCTGCACGAAGCTTGTGCATTAATAGAATTAAATGTGATGGACTCCGAAAAGATGGAAAACTCCATAAAGGACATCGTTTTTTACGTGGTGGTAGTGTGTTGGCTTCAAAAAAAAAAGTGGTTTAGGGAATCCTATTTTAGTAATAGAGGAGTCTGAAAATCAACACGAAAACACTTTTATAGAAGTAGTTCCGAC
>Ga0213865_10001588_pt1 | contig 14717 bp, 15 predicted proteins | sample PICome_6_FD_160100 | JGI IMG/M metagenome (GOLD analysis project Ga0213865, IMG submission 160100) | Coastal seawater microbial communities near Pivers Island, North Carolina, United States - PICO282 | ecosystem: Environmental > Aquatic > Marine > Coastal | place: USA: North Carolina...
GCCTGCAATTAATGTCGTCGTCTGGTATCGTATCGCATCGCCAAGGTTGATTGCCGCTTGTTCGGCGTCGATTTCAGGAGCGTCGGGGACGATTATGACATTTGCCCCAGCCGTTTGCTGGCCATAATTGACGGTTCTCACAAAAATCACCGCCATCAGCAGACCGATAATAATCAAGCCGGCAATAAAAATATTCTTTACCATGATACGCTCCAGTTCGACGTCTTCCTTTTTACCCACCCATGGAAATAATGTTGTTGTCAGTTAGGCTGGCCGATCGCCATTTACGGTGACGCGCCGCATATGTCGGCGTTGGCCGGGATAGTCATTCAGGGCGTAATGCCAGCAACAGCGATTATCCCAGAACGCGACGGAATTGGCGCGCCACCGAAACCGACAGGTGAACCGCTCATCGCGAGAGTGATCAAATAGAAAATTTAGTAGTGGTCTACTTTCTCGACGGGTCATGCCAGAAAAACGCAAGGTGAAGGCCGGATTCACATATAGGCCTTTGCGGCCGCTCTCAGGATGTGTCCGGACAACAGGGTGTTCGAATTCGGGCGCATTCTCGGCCGTGACCGCCTGCATTGATTTGCGGGTCTGTGCCGAGGCGCCGCGGTCGCTATATTCCCGGCTAGCCGAGTGCACTGCTTTCAGGCCGTCGAGCAGTGTCTTCATGCCCTCCGATAAGGCGTCATAAGCGGCAATTTGACTGCTAAATAAGGTGTCTCCGCCATAAGATGGGACCTCGACGGCGTAGAGAATTGAACCCAGTGCCGGATATTCCTGAAACGACATATCCGAGTGCCAGCCGCCGCCAAAATTCAGCTTGTCTTCGGGCTCCTTGATGATCTCCATCACTTCGGGATGTGCCTCCATGCCCGCGACATAGGGGTGAATATTCAGCGTACCGAACAATTGGCCGAAGGCTTTTTGTTGCTTCGGCGTCAGACGGTCCTGATCCCGAAAGAAAATGACATGATAATCGAGAAAGGCCTGTTTGACCGCCTTAAAGGCATCCGCCGTCAAGTCCTGTGTTAGGTCGATGCCACTGATTTCTGCGCCCAGTGCGCCTGATATAGGCTCGATATCAATCGATCTGCTCATTGTTGAAGTTAGGCATACTGGCGGGCGATTGTCTATAAATACAGTGGAACCGGCCCGGTTGAGGCCCGAATAATCAGTTTAAAGTCGAGCGTCTCGCGATCGGGTTTGCACGGATCCGGCGACATGAGTCGCTCGGCCGCGCGGCGTCCCATCTCCGCGACGGGTTGACGGATAGTTGTTAAAGGGGGCCAGACGGCAGATGCAAGGCGATTATCGTCATAGCCAACCACGGACAGATCATTGGGGATCTGGTAGCCAAGCGAGAAAGCCGCGGTCAGGACGCCCACGGCCATATCGTCATTGGCGGCAAAAATCGCGGTTGGCCGTGCTGGCAGACAAAGCAGTTTCTGGCCGAATACGATGCCAGAGCGCATCGTATAGTCGCCAGGCTCGATAAAGTCTTGCCGCGATGAGAGGCCCGCCTGCTGGAGTGCATCCATGTAACCGAGTTCGCGAACTCTTGCCGCTTTATGTCCGGCCGGCCCCGTAATCATGGCAATGTCGCGATGGCCAAGCTCGATCAGGTGTAGAACCAGATTACGCGCCGCCGCTCTTTCATCATGGTTGATGATCGGACGGCCGACATATGTACGCGTCGCCGATAGCGAGGCATATGGCGTATCGGTTTCGTTCAGGATGTTAAGGACTGCGATATCATCACAAAGTGGCGGTGTCAGAATGACACCGTCGGCCCGGGCCGTCATCAGGAAGTTCATCAGACGATCAAGTCGGTCACTTGCTTTCGGGTCGACATATTCCGGCAGCAGAAAATAGCCATTGGCGCGACAGGCCGCATAGATACCGTCATTTGCCGCGGCAATATATTCCGGTGCCGGATTGTCATACAGGTGCGCAATCAGAAAGGATTTTGCACCGGCAAGACTGCGGGCTGCGGGGTTCGGCCGGTAGCCAAGATCGCGGCTGGCCTGCATGACCATCTCCCGCTTAGTCTGGCGCACATTCGGCTCATTGTTCAACACGCGCGAAACGGTTTTCGCCGACACGCCGGCGCGTTCGGCGACATCCTCGATCGTAACAGCGCGTGGCAGACGGGCTGAGCCCATGAAAACTTCCTCCTGATAAGATAAGTCTTCCAAGAAAAGCGCTTTGGCAATCCTTTACCTCGCGGCGATCAACGCAATCAGTATTTTCAACAAGTATATAATCCGGTTACTTACTATTCGCCGATAGGGTCCGGGTTAGAAAATAAGGTGTCGACCCCTGTTCCGTCACGAGCCAGTCGAGCGGAATATCGTGTGATTCGCTGGGGATCGTTTCGATCACTTGTCCGGCATAAGCCAGCCCGCAGAGGAATGCCCGGCCTGTTTTGCGAATACCGGTGACAGCCCGATCATAATGACCCTGGCCGTAGCCTAGCCGGGTTCCTGATGTATCGACGCCCAGAAGAGGGGCCAGAATCAGGCTTGGTGTCACGCGCTCGGCAGAGGCTAGCGGCTGTTTCAGACCAAATTGGGCGCTTTCAAGCTGGTCGCCGGGTTGCCAGACACGAAATTGCATCGTCTGGTCCGGTCGCGACCAAGGCAGTGCCAGTGTTGCGCCATGCGCGTGTAATCGCTGCATTAACGGACGCGGATCGAGTTCCGAGCCGATCGGCCAGTAGGCAGATACGTGCGGGCCGAAACGGTCCAGCAGTTTAAGCGGAAATTTTTCGGCGAGCGTTTCGCCAGCATCAGGCAGGCGGGCCTGCAATTCCAGACGTCTTGCTTTGAGCGCCCGGCGTAATGTCTGCTTTGTCAGATCGGGCATGCTGGATCCGACTATGTCTCGGCCGAATTATAGGTGTCGAGGCCAACCAGAGCCTTGGCATAGGCCTCGGCCGAAAACGGCTGTAAATCCTCGGCTTTCTCACCGACGCCAACAAAATGTATCGGCAGCGCATAAGCCTCTGCGATCGCAACCAGTACGCCGCCTTTGGCGGTGCCGTCGAGCTTGGTCATGATCAGGCCGGTAATGTCGGCGCTGCTTTTGAACGCTTCGACCTGGCTGAGCGCATTCTGGCCGACAGTGGCATCGAGAACCAGGAACACCTCATGCGGTGCGTCCGGATCAAGTTTGCGGATGACCCGAATAATCTTGGACAGCTCCGACATGAGCTCTGTCTTGTTTTGCAGGCGTCCCGCTGTGTCGACAAGAACCAGATCAAGGTTTTCGGCCTGTGCCTTCTCGACGGCTTCATAGACAAGCCCGGCCGGATCGGCGCCTGTTGGTTTCGACATGACCGGAATGCCGGCGCGATCGCCCCACACTTTAAGTTGTTCAATGGCAGCCGCTCGAAACGTATCAGCGCCAACCAGCATTGCCCGGGCGCCCTGCTGCTTTAATTTGGTCGCAATTTTGCCGATCGTTGTTGTCTTGCCGGATCCATTGACGCCGACGAACAAAATGATGCGGGGTCTTGCACCCTCTGCGAAATCGATGAGTTGCTCGCGGGGCTGCATGATATCTTCGATTTCGCGCGCCAGAATCAGTTTGATTTCGCTGTCGCTAACATCTTTATTATAGCGGGATTTCGACAAATTCGCCGCAATTTTGCGGGCCACTTTAGCCCCCATATCGGAGCTTAGTAGCAGGTCCTCGAACTCTTCGACTGCGTCCTGATCAAGTTTTCGCTTGCTGAAAACGCCGGAAATACTCTGGCTCAGTTTCGAAGATGATTTGGAGAGTCCGGTCGAAAGCTTTTTGAGGAAGCCCGGCGCTTTTATCTCGCTATACGGGTCTGGCTGAGGTGGATCGGCAGGATCTATCGGGCTGATATCCCGGGCGTCTTCGTCCAGGCTTCCACGATCTGGGGTCGCGGTGTCCGGCGCGGCTATATCTAGGCTTGTGTCAAGCGGTTGGTCGGTATCAGTCTGCGGGGTGAGCGCCATTGTGACGGCCGCTGTCGTATTATCAGCATCTTGATCTGCGGGTGCCGCATGTGTTGCCGCATCTGGCGCCGGCGTGTCATCCTGCGCCGGCTTTCCGAGCTCGTCTGCTGACAGTTCGGGGCTGGCCATTGCCGCGCCCTCTGCCTTCATCTTGGCTTTCTTCTTATTCTTTCCAAACCACAATATCATTGAAGGCTTCCTATCAGACTGGTTCCATTGTGTCCTGTAATTTGGACCCCGGACAAGTATCCGGGCGTACCGGAGTCTGGCTCGGAAAATTGAATTTCCGTAAAATCTGCCAGTCGACCCCGGCCCGGACGTTCGACCAGAACATTGCAGGTCCGGCCAACATGTTTGTCGAGATGGCGGGTTAGCGCCAATTGACCTGCCAGCCGCAATTTCGCGGCACGCTGTTTGACGAGCGCCCGGTCGAGTTGGGGCATGCGGGCCGCCGGTGTGCCCGGTCTCGGACTGAATGGAAACACATGCAGGAAAGAGAGTCCGCACGCATCGATGAGATCAAGCGAGTTCTGAAACGCGGCATCGGTTTCGGTTGGAAAGCCGGCAATCAGATCCGCGCCAAGCGCGATATCGCTGCGGGCTTGGCGCAACCGATCGCAAAGCTCTATTGCAGCCTCGCGTCCATGCCGCCGTTTCATCCGTTTGAGAATAAGATTGTCGCCATGCTGCAGAGATAGATGCATGTACGGCGCCAGACGGGGCTCATGCAGTGCATCGACCAGCGCGTCGTCGATTTCTATCGCGTCGATTGAAGAGATTCTTAATTGCTGCAGGTCCGGCACCAATTTGAGAATGCGCTGAACGAGATTTCCGAGCGGGGGCTGTCCGGGCAGATCGGTTCCCCAGCTGGTCATGTCAACACCGGTGAGAACGACTTCATGATGGCCGGTGTCGACGAGTCTCTGGACCATCGTAACAACCTCGCCGGCCGGGACCGATCTCGCATTGCCACGGCCAAAAGGGATTATGCAGAATGTGCAACGATGATCGCAGCCATTCTGGACCTGAATATATGCTCGCGCCCGTCCGTCCATGCCGTCAATCAGATGGGCAGCGGTTTCACGAACAGTCATGATATCATTAACGCGAACTTTTTCGGTGCCTTCCAGTAGCGATGCAGGCGCCCATGTGCTGGCATCCATTTTTTCCTGATTGCCGATAACGCGGGTGACTTCCGGCATGTCGGCAAACATCTCCGCATCGATCTGGGCGGCGCAGCCGGTCACGATGATCGGGGTTGCTGGCGCATCCCTGGCCGCCCGTCGAATTGTCTGGCGGGCTTGTCTGACCGCCTCGGTGGTTACCGCGCAGGTGTTGACAATGATGGCATCCGACAAGCCTGCTGTTTCGGCATGTTTGCGCATCACTTCCGACTCGTAGCTGTTGAGCCGGCAGCCCAGTGTAATCACTTTGGGCGATTGCGGAGATTGGCGGGTGTTCGTCATGATTTTTAATGACCGATAATATGTTTCGGCCTGACCCGGCCTGGATATCAGGCCGGATTAGACGTCAAGCGTATCCTCTAATTCCACCGGGCCCGTCATCATAACGCGGCCCGTATCCTCTGGCCATTCTATATATAGGTCGCCGCCGTCAAGAATTAACCGGGCTTTGTGTTCGGTTCGACCCGTTCGTGCTGCGCAGACTAGCGCGGCGCAAGCGCCGGTTCCGCAGGCTTTGGTAAGCCCGACGCCTCGTTCCCAGACCCTCAGGCGGATGGTCTTGCGATCAATGATCTGGGCGAAGCCGACATTCGTCCCTTCCGGGAACAGCGTATGATTCTCAACAATGGGTCCAAAGGTTTCAATGTCGCAATTGTCAAGATTCTCGACAAAGAAGACGGCGTGCGGATTTCCCATTGAGACGACTGATGGATTCGGCAATTCTTGGATGGCACCAGTACTGAATCCGAGATCAACATCATCGACCTCCATCTTTGCCGATAGCGGGACGTCCTCCCAGCCGGTCAGGGGCGATCCCATATCGATAGCGACCAGACCGTCTTCGGCTCTGTAACCTTTTAGCAAGCCGGCATCGGTCCGGATCAGAACCTGATTGTCCTCAATTTCGTTCAGCAGCAAATGTGCCACCGCTCTGGTGCCATTGCCGCAAGCTTTGACCTCGCTACCGTCAGCATTCCAGATCCGCAGAAAAGCATTCGCGCGCAAGTCGGCCTGTATGGCCATGATCTGGTCGACCTTCATTTTCTTGGCGGTTGTCCTGAGATGCCGGACAGACGGGTCAAAATATTGTTCCCTTGCATCATAGACTGCAAAGGCATTGCCCGCGCCATTCATCTTCCATAATTTCATTTCGGTAGCCTCGCTGCACTGGTCCAAGCACCCAACTGGGCTAGGGCGGCTATAATTAGAAATGCCTCACTGGTCCAATGATGAAACAACACGGCCAAGATAGCTACTGCAATACAGCACCAATGCAGTTTCGTATGGGTCATCAGATAGCCAGGTAGCCGTCTCTTTTGTTCAATCGTGTTAAGACCGACATGGTTCCAGATTCGATTCATATTGGGGGGTCCGAAGACGTCCTGCAGGTCGCGCGGGTCAAGAATACCCGACAGTTCGGATAATTCCCGCACGCCGGTAAAGCCATTGGTTACATTCTGCTTGAGCTGCATGGTCTGTATCAGCCGTATAAATGCCGACAGAATGACAGATAGCGCAATGGTCAGAAGGGAGAGTGCGGACATCATAGGCTGTCTATAATGCTCCTGCATTAATGAATATAAAATTAGTAAATTGCAGGCCTATCGAGGAATAGCGACCCAGATATCGAAGTCGAGACACACCCCGTCCTGATATTTCCCTGCCGCGTCTTTCAGGGCGAAAAGACCGGGATCCTGGTCTTTGACAGCGACCAGCCGCATTCTCAGCGCGCCAATAGTGGCTGATATTTCCACCTTGTCGAGGACTTCGCTCCAGGCATAGACCGTGTCACCGGCAAATAACGGGCCGGCATGCGTGCCGCCATTGATCGCCAATATTTCCTGGGCATTGGCTAATCCGTTAAACGATAGCGCCCGGGCAATCGAGATCACGACGCCACCATAAATGAGGCGTTTCCCGAACCGGCTCTGTTGCTGGCTATGTCCGTCAAAGTGCACCTTGGCGGTGTTCTGATATAACCGGGTAGCTGTCTGATGCTCAGCTTCCTCAACCGTCATTCCGTCGACATGATTGATTCGTTCTCCGATCGCGTAATCGTCGAACCGATCGCGCGAGCCCGACAGCGTATCGTCCCAATCTTCATACTGACGGTCAAAGCTTAGCTGCGTCGGGTCGACCGAGTCAGGTAGTGACGGGACCACGACCGTCGGACAGGGTGTCGCCGGATCTTTCTTATGCACCATCACCCAGCGAACATAGGACAGAACTTCAACATTATTTTGGCTAAAACCGCTGGTCCGGACATAGACGACACCGGTTTTTCCGCTCGAGTTTTCTTTGACACCGATCACTTTCGAGACAGCTCGTAGTGTATCACCGGGATAGACAGGGTGCAGGAACCGGCCATCAGCATAGCCAAGATTGGCGACTGCATTCAGAGAAATGTCGGGGACGGTTTTGCCAAACACGACATGGAAGGCCAGCAGGGGGTCGACCGCGAGCCCGTCGAGCCCGACCGATCTGGCTATTGTGGCGGCGCTATAAACGGAAAAGCGGCTGCCGGTCAGGGCCCGGTACAGGCTGACATCACCGGTGCTGAGTGTGAGCGGGGTGGCATGGTGAATGTCCATACCGACTGAGAAGTCTTCAAAATAGTTTCCGACAAAGGATTTGGTCATCGTGGCGCGAAGCCTCTTTCGTGTGAAGTGATAGTCAGAGTGCGGACCTGTAGCATGCAAGGGTTTTGATTATTGCGGTATTGGCTTTCAGGCAGTGGTATCGCGGACCCTCGGGCTGTTATCAGATTATTTGGAGCAGATTTTCCGCCGGTCGACCGAGTGCCGCAGTCTTGTTGTGAATCCCGATTGGTCGCTGGATGAGACCCGGATCAGCCGCCATTGCGATATAGATGTCATGATCACTTGCATCGTCTGGAATTCCGGCCCGCTCGGCATTCTGTTTGCGCAGGAAGGTTCTCGGCGTATCGGTCCCGAGCATGGCGGCGATATCTTTCAGCTCGTCCATGGATAGTCGTTCCGAAACATTCATATATTTCCGGATATTCGGCTCAATGCCTTTTTCCTGTAGCAGGGCCAGGCCTTTCTTCGAGGTTCCGCAACCAGGATTATGAAGCAGGATATAGGTCATATGTGTCTCCGGAATACACTAGAAGATGTAGGAAGGATTGCTCTCGCGAAAAGCGGTTATGGACATTGCTCTTATGGCATGGCCTTCTGTTATCAGGAGGAAGTTAACGCATGGCAAGTCAAGATCGGCATCCGGTTTATAGCGCGGCACAGGAATTGCTTCCCGAATTGAAACGTCGGGCTGTGGAAATGGAAGCGGTTCGCAGACTGCCGGCCGATATGGCACGCACAATGGCGGAGGCCGGGTTGTTCCGGCTGGTCGTTCCGGCGGCGTTCGGGGGCTATGAGGCGACACCGGCCGAAATTGTCGAGATCGTAGCGGCGATATCCGCGGCGAATGCCAGTGCCGGCTGGTGTGTAATGATCGGCGCCACAACGGCGATGAATGCAGCTTATCTCCCTGCAGAGATTGCCGAGGACATTTACGGCGATCCGCACGTGATTACAGGCGGTGTTTTCGCGCCGATGGGCAAGGCGGTCAGTGATGGCGACGATTATATTGTGAATGGCCAGTGGCAGTGGGCTTCGGGCTCGGAAAATTGTGATTGGCTGTGTGCGGGTGCAATGATTTATGATGGCGACGAGATGCGCCTTCTCCCGTCAGGGCGACCGGATACACGCATGATGATCTTCCCGCGCTCACAGGCTGACTTAATTGATAGCTGGCATGTGATGGGTCTTCAGGGCACCGGATCGGGTGATATGCGGCTTGATGGTATAAGGGTGCCAAAGGCACGCACTGTGTCGCTTGTCACCGACCGCCCAAATCAGCCTGGCGGTTTGTATGCGTTTCCGGCTTTTGGTTTATTATCGCTCGGTGTGGCGGCTGTGGCGATGGGCAATGCAGCCGGCGCCCTCAGTGATTTTTTTGATCTGGCATGTGCCAAGAAATCGCAAGGGTCGAGCAAAACGCTTTCAGAGCGGGCTAATATACAAGCAGAAATAGCGCGATTGACGGCGCAGCATCGCGCCGCCAAAGCGTATTTAGAAAATGAGGTCGCCGCGACGTGGCGCGTGGCGCAGGCCGAGGGCGACATCCCCGTTGAGCGGCGTGCCGCCCTGCGCATGGCATGTACCCATATGGTTCGGGGCAGTGCTGATCTATGTCGCTCGGTTTATGATATGGGCGGCGGGGCAGCCCTGTTCAGTTCCAGCCCGTTACAAAGACGGTTCCGCGACAGTCATGCCATGACCCAGCATATTGTTACGGCGCCGGCGACATGGGAGTTGACCGGTCGTCTTTTATTCGATCTGCCAACGGATGCAGCGATGGTCTAGCTGTCTTCGGCTGCATTTTCGATATCGGCGAGATCGCTTGGTGCGGCGTCTGATACGTTTTCAACTGCCGCATTTGTGTCTGTTTTGCGTGGGGCTCTTCGGCGTCTTCTATTCTCGGGTGCCGCTGCAATATTTGTATCTGCCATATCGTCATCCGACGCACGCGTATCTTCGTCTGCTGTTGCAGTGTCCGACATGGTCTCGACGCTGGCTTCGCCTGTCGCAGAGGGGGTATCAACATCATCTCCGCCCAGCGACGGTTCGCTGTCGCCTGCGGCTCTGGCGTCCTGCTGGTCAGCCTGTCGGGCTGCGCGCTCTTCAGCCCGGCGTAGCTCGCGTTCTTCGCGTTCGCGGCGCTCTTCTTCCTTATGACGTTCGAAAACCGTTACAATCCGCGCATAATGCTCCGCATGCTGGAACAAGGCCTCGGCTTTGACGCGGTCGCCTGATGTTTGGGCGTCCCTGGCATATTGCATATATTTCTCGAGGATCTGCTGGGCAGATCCTCTTATCCGGACCTCCGGCCCGTTACTCTCATAATGCCGATTGGGATTATTATTGTTATTTGTATTACTGCTTCCACTCGACCTGCGACGGCGCTTGCGTTGAATTGCCATTGGCAATCTTCCTAATCTTCAAGGCCCGGATGATCCGGACGGTTTACGCGCTATGGCCATTTTCTCTGCTGCTGTAGCGCTAGTTCAAAGCGGGCCGTCAACCTTGCCGTGCAAAGTGTCATGTCTCCGACTTTCTGCACTTCCTAGCCTGTTGGTTCGGATTCGCCAAGCCATTTCTGTCAGCTCCTAATGACGGCGATTGCCCGATCATTTTTGCCAAGGTCGGCGCGATGCTCGACATTGGCAAAACCGGCCGTTTCCAGCAGGCTCGAAACGCTGGTTCTCTGGTCAAAACCTATTTCGAGAACTAGCGATGCACCTGGTTTAAGACGGCTGGCGGCCAGAGATATGATCTCGCGATAAGCATCGAGCCCGTCGCGGCCACCATCGAGCGCGGATAGCGGATCGTGATCGCGAACTTCGGGTGCCAGCGACGCTATTTCCGCGGTCGCGATATAGGGCGGATTTGAAATAACCAGATCGGCGGTTTGCCAGACATCGGGGCTCGACCAGTCCCCAATATCGAACCGCGCCCGGTCCGCCATGCCGAGCGCATCGGCATTTTCGCGCGCCAAGCTCAGGGCGTCTGCGCTGGCATCGATCCCGACGCCCCGGCTCAGGGGGCGCTGGGACAGCAGTGCAAGCAGTAAACAGCCGCTCCCAGTCCCAAGATCAAGGATACTGACCGGCTTCGTCTCAGACAGTTTCTCGAGCGCCAGATCAACCACGATCTCGCTGTCCGTTCTGGGGATCAGGGCGCGGTGATCACTTTTTATCGATAGACCGTAAAAATTGCTGGTGCCGGTCAGGTGAGCGACCGGCCGGCGCGCTGCAACGTGCCGGATGGCGGTTTCATATTGCTGCGCATCTTGCGCCGACATGGTATTCGGCTCGTGTTGAATCAGGTCTATTGCCGGCAACCCGGTCGCCCATTGCAACAGGTTCCTGGCCACTGATAACGGGCTTTCTATGCCCGCTGCCTTTAGCCTTTGCGCGGCCTGCTGCATGGCCTGAGCATGGCTGAGCGGCATTAGGCATCCGCCTCCATGGCGGCTAGCCGTCGCGCCTGATCTTCAGCCATTAGGACGGTTACGACATCATCGAGTTTATCGCCGGCAATGACTTTATCGAGCGCATAGAGTGTAAGTCCGACCCGGTGATCGGTCATGCGGTTTTCTGGAAAATTATAGGTTCTGACTTTCTGGCTACGATCACCGGATCCGATCTGTTCGGCGCGGGCTTCAGCGCGCTCGGCATCTTTTTGGGATCTTTCTTGCTCATACAGCCGGATCTTTAATTGCTGCATCGCTTTTTCGCGGTTTACGTGCTGGGATTTTTCCGAGCTGGTCGCAACCAGGCCGGTTGGAATATGGGTGATCCGGACGGCTGAATCGGTCGTGTTAACATGTTGGCCACCAGCGCCGGAAGCGCGCATCGTATCGATCCGGATATCTTCCTGGCGGATTTCGATCTCGACATTTTCCGGGGCGGGTAGCACAGCTACTGTCGCGGCTGACGTGTGCACCCGACCCTGTGTTTCAGTCGCCGGGACGCGCTGAACGCGGTGTACGCCACTTTCCCATTTTAACCGACCGAACACGCCATCGCCCTCAAGATTGGCAATGATTTCCTTATATCCGCCGACATCGCCTTCAGAGGCACTAACGAGATCAACCCGCCAGCCCTGTAATTGCGCATATCGGGAATACATACGAAACAGGTCTCCCGCGAAAAGCGCGGCCTCGTCTCCGCCGGTGCCGGCCCGTAATTCGAGTACGACATTTGCTGTATCGTCGGCATCCTTGGGCAATAGTAGTAATTGCATGTCGCGTTCGATATCAGGCAGTTTTTGCCTGAGTTCGTTTAGTTCTTCCTGTGCCAGTTCGATCATGTCGGCATCGCCGCTATCAAGCATGGCTTCTGCCTCGACCAGATCCTCCCGCGTTCGTAAAAGCATCTGGGCTTGTTCGACGACTGGTTTCAGCTCGGCATGCTCGCGCGACAGGGCGACGATTTCGTCGCCGTCGGTCGTCGCGCCCATGCGCGCTTCGATTTCGTCAAAACGTTCAATAACTTGCTCGAGCCGGTGTAGGGGAATAAGTGCCATGCACCGGCTCTAGCGGTTTCTGGTCTTTACAGGAAGACCCGAATTAGCTCGCTGACAGTCATTGCCATTAAGATCACCGACCCGATTATGAATAAAAGGAAGCGGGGCATAACATTCGGTGACAGGATCTGAACCAGTGAGTGGACCACGCGCAATCCGGCATAGGCATAGGCGAGGCTGAGAAGCATGCCGGAGGCGCCGCCCGTCAGGACGCTGAAAACCATTAGGGCATAAAACAGGGTCGGCTGTTCGTGCAGATGATTGTGATTGTCGGCAACGGCGCGGACATTGGCGGGCAAACGGTCGCCATAGGTGCCGGGATGACGGGCCTCGTTCGGATGGATTTTCGCGGCTGTCATCGCCGGCAGACGCGTGGCATACATCCACAATACAATAATCATCGTCCAGCTTATCAGCAGCAGAACCGGCGTAAGAAATTCGATATTTGTCATTATTACCTCCCTATTTTTCGGGGAGTATAGGCCGGTTTTCGATTTCCGAAACATGTCGCGGACGGAAATGCGCGGTCAAGAATGCAATGAAGGCGTCGATATCTTTTGCGACAATCGAATGGCCGCCCGGTCGCAGCCAGTATGACAATCGGTCGGCGGGCCTGAAATCAAGCATATTCTGGGCCAACAACCCGTTCACACGGAGCGCGTCATATGCTGGGCTGGCCGCCCGCGCGATCCGGAAGCTTGAATTCGGGTCGGACCAGACATCCCGACGGCCATTTCCGAGCAGAACCGGCTTCGGCGCCGCCAATGCCAGTAGGTAATGCTGGTCGAATGCCGGCCGCCAGCCGGTGCGTAACTCGTCTGCCAGACCGGGGCGTAGCCAGTGCGGGTAGGTTGCAGTCATTCGCAGAAGGGTTTCTCCGGTGTCGGACTGCGACGAGGCGGCTCCGGCAAAGCCTGATTGATGCGCAATAGCGGCCGCGATCGAGTCCGACCAGGCTGCTGCAATCAATGCCGATTTGCCATATCTCGAATGTCCCAATGCGGTGATCGCGTTGGCATCAATACGCGGGTCGCGGCCAAATTGTTCTGCGACAGCTGCGTAGGCATAAGCCCATGCCATCAGCGCACTCGACAGGCCGCTAGAACCGCGCATCGCGGCCATCGTGTCTTGTGCCGCGTCATTGCGATCCGGTACAAAGCCGGGGCCGTAAAAGCTGGCATAGCCGAACCCGGCCTGAATATAGGTCTCGAGCGGGGCTTCGGCGATATAGGGGCCAAAAATATTGGTCGCAATAAATCCGACCGCACCGTGAAGGGGTGAACCGTCACAGGTTTCGCCATCTGCGCCGGTCACGGGCTGATCGGGCAGTACGGCGCAATTATCAAGAAAGGTCTGGCTGATGATGAGCGGGACTGGCCGGTCTTTCGCATATTCTGGCAAAACGAGGATAACGGGAAATGACCGTGCCGTCGGTCCGGTGCCGATCGTCACGCGCACTTCTTCTAGGCGTGCCTGGCCAGATAAATATTCATCATTCAGAATTATTGGTTGCGATATCGCTGCGGGTAAACCCGTCGGCCATGGGCCGTACAGATCGGTTGCAAGCGTCGCTTTAATGCCGGCTCGGTCGAGGTTTGTGCGGAGCGGCGGCTGCGGCGCGGCTTTGTTTCCGGTTTCCAGGCTGGCATAGTTAAAACCAAGCATGGTACAAGATGCCATGCCCCCAAGGATTAACGCGGTTATTCCGATCAGGCTTATAAGCTGCAAGGCGCGACCAAGGACGTGGCCTCGACCGCTCATATTGTAAGCCCTTCGCGATGACTGTCAGTTAGCAGCATGGCGGCACTCCGTTTGCAGATCTACTTGGCAGCCTCGCTGCCGCTACGCTGCTGTTGCGAGAGCCTGTCTGCTTTGGCTTGGACCTGGGCGACAATATGATCGATCATATCGGCATTTGACAATTTGTGGTCCGGCCGTCCTGAGACGTACATCATGCCGCTTTCCTTGCCGCCACCAGTAAAACCAAGATCTGTCATTGCAGCTTCGCCCGGTCCGTTTACGACACAGCCGATGATCGATAGCGTTATCGGTTCGACAATATGGGCCAGACGCTGCTCGAGGATCTGAACCGTTTCGATGACGTCAAACCCCTGTCGCGAGCATGACGGGCATGAAATGATGTTGACCCCGCGCGTTCTTAAACCCAGCGATTTCAGCATGTCGAAGCCGACCTTGACCTCCTCGACCGGATCGGCCGATAGCGATACACGAATTGTGTCACCGATGCCGGCCCATAATAAACTGCCCATGCCAATCGAGGATTTTACTGTTCCGACCCGTTGTCCGCCGGCCTCGGTAATGCCCAAATGTAAGGGCGCATCTGTCATTTCGGAGAGCTGCTGATAGGCGGCGATCGCCAGAAACATATCCGACGCTTTGACGCTTATCTTATAGTCCTGAAAGTCGAG
>Ga0213865_10001589_pt1 | contig 14709 bp, 12 predicted proteins | sample PICome_6_FD_160100 | JGI IMG/M metagenome (GOLD analysis project Ga0213865, IMG submission 160100) | Coastal seawater microbial communities near Pivers Island, North Carolina, United States - PICO282 | ecosystem: Environmental > Aquatic > Marine > Coastal | place: USA: North Carolina...
CCGTCAATTTGTAACTTACCACTTAGTTCTATTGGTGTTGTTTCAGTATCTAGTTTTAATTGATCAAAAACAAAAAGAATATAATAGATAAAATCTTCCTTGCTATGATATTCAAATACATTAAATAATAAAAGCTCTTTATTATGAAATACTAGCATTTCAATAGTATTTGCATTCACGTTAATAAATACCTGAGGTAATTCAGTAGTTTCTTCTCTTTGTAAGATAGAATCAATAATTATTGTAGACGAATGTTTATAGATAAAGGTACCGAAGGTGTCAAAGACAAAATTATTTATATTGACAAATGGGACATATACGTTAATACTTTCATTTATTGCCAGATCATCCGTCGCAATAAAATCTGTTTTTAAAATTTTAGAATTGAATTTTAAATAGTCAGCTTTATGGTTTTCACTATATAGCTCTTTTGGCACAAGTGATGCCAATTCATTTTGATGTATAACTTGTACCTCGTTGAACTCATCTGCAAATACTGTATTTGAGCTCAGTTCTGTTTTTAATCTATTTAAAAGACCAAAGGGTGTTAGTTTGGTGTCAAAACTTAAACAGTTTAGATACTCTATTGTATTAGAGGTTCTATTTAAAATGCAAAAAGAAAGCCCATTCAAATTAACTTGAATGGACAGTTCTTTAATATTATTTTTAGTCAAAACTACTGCTTTTTAGAATAGTTTTTAGGCCAGTTACCTGTAGTATTAACTTCTTCCATAGAACCAACAGTCAATGCTGAACCGTTGACACCGTCAACAGAAACAACCTGGTTTTCTTTTTCAACTAAATATTTTTCTTGATCGTCTAAAATAACAGACTTCTCTACGCTAGCTTGGAAAACTGGTATATCCTCTAATTTTCCGGCTTTCAGCTTAAACTTAGCGCCTTCTTTTCCAATACCAACGTCAGCCATACTTTTATATCTATTATTTCCTTTAAAAATAGAGTCCTTCACAAACCAATGATCTAGTGTGTCAATTAGTGTAATGGTTTTCATAGTCTCAACACCACCAAATGCACGTGTTCTTTCTTCATCTAAAACCAGTGTGTCTCTTCTTTGAGTAATTGGTACACTATCTGCATCTATAAAGTTTATCAATTTATCAAATGTATCAGCATATTCTCCTTTAACTTCCTTGTATGCCAATTGAGAATCTCTAATATCAATTAATCTATCAATTACAACTGCATAACGCTTTACTTTTAATTGGTTGAATTGGATTTCTTTATATACCGACATGAACGTAATATATCCCAAGTAAATTATTAAACCCCAAAGAAGGATGTTAATTAAAGGTTTAATTTTACTAGGTACAAATTTATCAATCAACCATACTATACCAATGGTCAATAGAATAATAACTATAATTGCTATGATTACGTTTAACATATTCTTATTACTTAATTAGGTCTATCGCAAATCTACAATTTTTTTTTGTTCGTAAAAACTATCTAAATAAAAATCATTCAAAATAGCGCACTAACTCAAATAACCCTTTTTTAAATGTAGAATAGTACTATCTTGCTTCTATATTTTTGATGTATGATTTCCAATGCCTCTGCATTCTATACTTTGATAAAATCCAAGTTTCCTTTTGCACCTACATCCAAGCAAGATATGGTGTTGATGCAGTTATCGCAATTTATTTTTGATAAGTCATCCAACGACATTTATTTATTAAAAGGATATGCTGGTACTGGTAAAACAAGTATAATAGGAGCTTTGGTTTCAAACTTATGGCAAGCTAAAAAAAGTGCCGTTTTGTTGGCACCGACGGGTAGAGCGGCTAAAGTAATATCCAATTATTCTAAAAAAGAAGCTTTTACCATTCACAAGAAAATTTATTTTCCGAAAAAGGAAAAAAGTGGTGGTATAAAATTTGTAATGCAACCCAATAAGCATAGAAATACAATTTTTATTGTTGATGAAGCTTCTATGATCCCAGATATCCCTTCGGATTCAAAACTATTTGAAAACGGATCATTATTAGATGACTTAATGCAATATGTCTATTCTGGCCACCAATGCAAATTACTACTAATTGGAGACAAGGCACAATTGCCACCGATAAAATCAGATTTAAGTCCTGCTTTAGATGGAGACAAATTGAGCCTTAATTACAACAAGGAAGTTACAAGTATTGAATTGGATGAAGTCGTTAGGCAAGAACAAGATTCTGGTATTTTAAAGAACGCTACCGAATTAAGGGCTGTATTAGAATCTAACTTTTATGAAAGTTTTAAATTTTATGTAAACCCTTTTGAGGATATAGTTCGTCTTATAGATGGTCATGAAATCATGGATGCTATTAATGATGCCTACAGTAATTATGGATATGAGGAAACAGCGATAATTGTAAGAAGCAACAAAAGGGCAAACCTATATAACAAGCAAATAAGAGAACGGATCTTATTTAATGAAAGTGAATTGTCTGCTGGTGATTATTTAATGGTGGTGAAAAATAATTATTTCTGGATAAAACCAACCACAGAAGCTGGATTTATTGCTAATGGAGATATTGTAGAGGTACTTGAGATTTTCAGCATTAAAGAGTTATATGGATTTAGATTCGCCGAAGTAAAAGTAAAAATGGTAGATTACCCAAGGATGCGACCGTTTGAAACTGTACTATTACTGGATACAATTGACGCTGAGAGTGCATCCTTAAGTTACGAGGAGTCAAATCGGTTATATCAAGAGGTTACTAAAGATTATGCTGACGAAAAATCTAACTACAAACGATTTTTGGGTGTAAAAAATAATAAATACTTCAATGCGCTACAGGTGAAATTTTCTTATGCAATAACATGCCATAAATCTCAAGGTGGTCAATGGAATACCATTTTTATTGAGCAGTCTTACTTGCCTAATGGAATGGATAAAGACTATATAAGATGGTTATACACTGCCGTAACAAGAGCTAAGGAGAAATTATATCTTATTGGGTTTAAAAATGAAATGTTCGTTGATAATGATTTAAGTTAAAAGTATGACAACCTTAACAGTTTTAAGTATATTTTTTGGCATTTGTCTTGTTGCATCCGTAGTTATGTCCATTGTTTCCATATTTTTACCAATATTGGTAATTATTTTAGTTTTATTTATTTTTCACTTGGTTTTTAAAGAGTACAAAAAGTTAAAATCTAAGAGAGAAAAATCAACCTAAACCCGTATTTTTGATTTCGTTAAAATAGATACATGAAGATTATATCCATGATACCTGCACGCTATAGTGCTTCTAGATTTCCAGGTAAGTTAATGCAGAATTTAGCTGGTAAATCCGTCATTCTTCGCACTTATGAGGCAACAGTGGAGACGGAGCTTTTTAGTGAGGTATATGTTGTTACTGATAGTTCTATTATCTATGATGAAATTGTGAATAATGGCGGCAAAGCCATAATGAGTATTAAGGAACATGAGTCTGGTAGTGATAGGATAGCTGAAGCTGTAGAATCAGTAGATTGTGATATAGTTGTAAATGTTCAAGGAGACGAACCATTTACAGAACGTGAAAGTTTAAGAAAAGTATTAGAAGTTTTTAAGGGTGATTCCAAAAAGGAGATAGATTTAGCATCCTTAATGGTAGAGATAACCGATTGGGATGAAATCAATAACCCAAATACGGTTAAGGTGATTGTTGATCAAGATAATTTCGCTTTGTACTTCTCTAGAAGCGCTATACCATATCCAAGAGATAAGGGTGCAGGTGCAAGTTATTTTAAGCACAAGGGTATATATGCATTTAGAAAACAAGCACTTTTAGATTTTACAGTATTGCCTATGCAATTTCTAGAAGTAACTGAAAAGATTGAGTGCATCAGATACCTAGAATATGGTAAGCGCATAAAAATGGTTGAAACTGAAATACAAGGTGTAGAAATAGATACACCTGAAGATTTAGAACGTGCAAAAGGACTGTGGAAATAGATTTTGAACATATAAAAGTAATTGGTTTTGATGCCGACGATACGCTTTGGGTTAACGAAACATATTTTCGTGAAGCTGAAGAACGTGTAGGAATTTTATTGTCTCATTTTGAAACACCTAATAAGATAGACCAAGAATTATTTAAGATGGAAATGAAAAACCTTGGCACCTACGGTTATGGTGTTAAAGGATTTGTTCTGTCTATGGTAGAATTGGCTATTGAACTTTCTAATAGAACTGTTGCAAATTCTATAATTAGCCAGATTTTAGATATTGGTAAAGAGATGATTAATAAACCAATTGAACTATTAGATGGCGTAGAGGATGTTTTAAAAACGCTTTCAACAGAATACAGATTAATATTGGCAACAAAAGGTGATCTTTTAGATCAAGAACGAAAACTGGAAAAATCTGGACTGTTACATTACTTCCATCATATTGAAGTATTGAGCGAAAAACAAGAAAGCAATTATTCAAAGCTATTAATGCATTTAGATATAAAACCCTCTGAGTTTTTAATGGTAGGTAACTCATTAAAGTCAGATATTTTACCATTGGTTAATATCGGTGCACAAGCAATTCATGTGCCGTTTCATACAACATGGCAACATGAAAAAGTAACTGATAAGGAAACTAATGGGAAGTCCTATAAAACAGTAGAAAGTTTAACTGAAATTTTAAAATATTTCAAAGTAAAGAATTAAACTAAGTTTTATTTTTGTTTAAGAAATTAAGTAAATGTTATATAAAAATTATCCAATGGTGTCTAGAGTAATATTTGGACGCGGAAGTTTAAATCAATTAGATGAAATTTTGGCGCCAAAACGCAAAGGACGTAATGCACCATTTATATTTTATGTTGATGATGTTTTTAAAGGAAACCACTGGTTGACTTCTAGAATTTCTTTGTCATACAAGGATAAGATCATTTACATTCCCACTGAAGAGGAGCCTAAAACTTCTCAGATCGATAAACTAGTTGAAGATATTATACTTGAGTTCAGTGAGTTGCCCTCTGGAATTATTGGAATTGGTGGTGGTATTGTAATGGATATTACCAAGGCAGTCTCATTGATGTTAACAAACCCAGGGGAATCCAAGGATTACCAAGGTTGGGATTTAATTAAAAATCCAGCAATTTATCATGTTGGCGTACCAACTATATCTGGAACTGGAGCGGAGGTTTCTAGAACTACTATATTAACTGGTCCTGATAGAAAATTAGGTATTAATAGTGATTATACTCCGTTTGATCAAGTTTTGCTAGACCCAGAATTAACTAAGGGTGTACCGAAGGATCAATGGTTTTACACAGGTATGGATTGTTTTGTTCACTGTGTAGAGTCTTTAGATGGAACGTTTCTTAACGCATTTAGCCAGAGCTATGGCGAAAAGGCGTTTGAACTGTGTATAGAAATATTTCTAAGTGATACTTTGACTGAAGAAGAGTCTCAAGATAAATTAATGATGGCCTCATGGCATGGAGGTATGAGCATTGCATATTCTCAAGTGGGTGTTGCTCATGCAATGAGTTATGGATTAAGTTATCTTTTAGGTATAAAACATGGAATTGGCAACTGTATCGTTTTTGATCATCTTGAGGAGTATTATCCAGAAGGTGTGGCCATTTTTAAGCAAATGAAAGAAAAGCATAATATCGAATTACCACAATGTATTTGCGCGGACTTGCATGACGATCAAATAAATATTATGGTGAACGTGGCTTTTAGCCTGGAACCGCTTTGGGAAAATGCTTTAGGTAAGAACTGGAAAACCAAAATTACCAGAGAAAAATTGACGACGCTATACAAAAAGATGTAGAATGCGTTGGTTAGCAAAATTTATTTACTATAAAATTTTTGGCTGGAAAATTGTTGGAAACACAACCTTTTCTAAAGAAACCATCAAAAAAGCGGTAATTATCGCTGCACCCCATACTAGTTGGCACGACTTTTATATAGGACTTTTACTGAGACAGATTGTAAACATTAAAACCAATTTCATTGGCAAAAAGGAGCTCTTTAAATGGCCTTTTAATTATTATTTTGAAGCCATTGGAGGACGACCAATAGATAGAACTCCTGGTCAAAATAAGGTAGAGGCTATTGCAAAGCTTTTTGAAAATGAAGATGAGTTTAGATTGGCCTTGGCGCCAGAAGGTACTCGTAAAAAAGTAGAAGAGTGGAGGACAGGCTTTTATTATATAGCTAAAGCTACCAATGTGCCTATAATAATGTTCACTTTAGATTTTGAAAATAAACAGAATAAAGTTTCTGAACCTTTTTACCCAACTGATGATATAGAAGCTGATTTTGAAGGCATAAAGTCATTTTATAATGGTGTAGTGGGTAAGGTAAAGGCCTACAGTTAATCGATAAAAACAACTTCCGCTTTTATTTTATCCAATTTATGTTCCGTTTCCCTCGAAATAGAGGATTCTAGTACCAATCTGTTAACTTTAAGTAACAAATTTTTGGTATAAGATTTGAGTATTCTAATATGTAATGAAACATAAAGTAAACTTATAAAGTCCCTAAAAAGAAACATTGCTATTAAAATAAGCTATCTAGGTCCTAACGAGGTAGCTTTTTTTCATTCATATACTTTTCTAATAGATGATTAGAATGTTGATTCAATTTACTTTTAAAGAAAGAAAACCCACCTAATAGTAAGCCTTTCAAGCCCATTGCTTGCCTTACCCATTTATGTAAATTAAATATATAAGTATGCTTTATTATTAATCCATCTTTAAACTTAAAGCTGGCATCAATTTTATTGTGCACGACGCTTTATCTTATCTATTAATATTCTGATTTTGGAATATACAAAGGCATTGGTCTTGGTATAATGAAATGATATGAAGCAAACTACGGTTAAGAATAATAAAGCACCTAAAATAGCTTGCCAAGGCACTAAGGTTTTACCAATAATTTGATGCAATCCGGTACCTGTAAAACTTCCCCAGATTATAATAAAGTGAATGATGTAAATGGATAGTGTCTTCTGACCAATTTTTAATATTAGTGGTTGTTTTACAATAGATTCAAACAAATAAAAAATCGCGAATAGAATAAGTACATTTCCTAACCTGGTGTATAGATAATTAAAATAAGCCACCTCTTTTAGTAACACAAAATCACTCCAGTAATAGAGTTTCATCAACGCATAAGATGAGGTATTTATTAAAAACAATCCAACGATAAAAAAACCAGCTATAATACTTGGTTTAAACTTTGGTCTGTCAACATAACCATAAAACAAGGTGGCAATAAAAGCACCAAAGGCTATATATCCAAACCATGGTAAAATGGTAAAAACAGAACCGTTTGATTTGGTCATATAGTTTGCCAAAAACTCTGGTATATTGGGCAGAACTAAGTCGCGATATAAAGGCTCTGTTGTGAAAATTAATATCCCAATCTGTAACATTAAAACCGAAAAGACCAAGGTGTTTTTAAGTGTTAGTTTATATAGGAGGACAACACCAATTAGCGATAAACCTATACATTGCAAAACATCAATAACCAAAAAGTAGCTGTTAAACTCACCAACCAGCCACTCAAAAATTGGTACGCGCAAAAGGTAACCGATACCTATTAGCATTGATCCTCGTATCAAACCTTTTCGCATTCGTTGTTTTAATGTGCCTTTTTGCTTTGCTCTGATAAGTAGATAGGTAAAAATAAGCCCAGAAATGGTGAAGAACGTGGGTGCAGTTATCCCTCTAAAGTAGGTCCAAATTTGAAACGCAGTATTGTTCTCGTCTCTAAAGTTAACGTCTAGCAAGGTATCAATAAAGTGCCCTTGCAACATCATTAAGATGGCAAATGCACGCACCGCATCAATAAAATATAACCTATTAGAACTCAATTAATTATTTGTTTGATACCAAATATAAGATTTAGATTATTAAACCCTTTATAGGTTTCAGTTGATTTTTCTTACATTTTAAAAGACAAAATTTGCTAGTAATATTTTGTGTAAAACCATTGTTTGACGTATAGAAACTTACTTTTAACGAAGATTTCAGGATAATTGAACATTTTTAATTAAATAGAAGCCCGTTTTAGAACCAATATCGAAAAAGCCCCTAAGTAAGTTATTGATTAAAACATTATTAGCGCACTACACTCAGGCTTTTGTACTTATTTAAGTATTATCGATGTTATAAATTCATAAACTATGAAAACCTTCGATAAATTTAAGTTTTTTTTGCTGAAAACTCCTTTAGCGAAATTTTTTCGAGGAATAGAATTTGCTATTGTGTCAATTAAGCTTAGTCATAAAAGACCCCTTCGATTAATACCAAATACTTTAATTTGTATTTCACCATATAAAACCGGAACAACATTCTTATCGAGTACATTTGGTTCAGAGGTGTCTAAGCACGAACCACTTCACTATACAACTTATAAAATACTAGATAAAGATTTTAATAAATACTTCCCTAAACGGTTGAGGTATTTAAATTTAAAATTCGAATGTTCAGGATATTGGAGTGCTTATGTCGATGAATTGGCGACAAATGAAATTGCAAAGAAACTAAATTATTTATGTGTTTTAAGACCTCCATCTTCATGGATAACATCAGTAATTAATTATTGGAATAGACCTAATATGTCCGCACTAAATTTTTGTGTTTCTTATGATTTATTTTGGAAAGATAAAATAGGAGTTGACCTAAGACAGTTTGATTTTGAAAATGATACTGAAAAGAATGAAATCATTATAAATAAACTTATAAAGTTTTACTTCGATTTCACGAAGAAAACGAGTAGTCTTAACAACATTACCTATATTCGATTAGAGGAAATAGATAAGAGTATTCCACTCATAGAAAAGATTATAAATGAAAAGGCAGATAAAAAGGACCAGTGGAAACGTGAAAATATAAAAAAGGCTTTCATTTACAGGAATGAATTTATTGATCAAGAGTACACACTGTTAACTAATAAACTCATTAAAAAAAGAAAATATACAACCAAAGCAGAGCTTAAAAATCACTTCGTATTAGCAAGTTAATAAATTGAAAATAAGATAGGGGGGTATGCAATTATTTTATGAATCATGAATATATTAGGATTTTAAAATATTATAATCCTTAGGTGTTCAGGATTAAATAGGATTCTCAAAAAGCTTTTCGTAATTATTTTTGTAAGTAATTAATTATTCACTATTTAGAGGTCATTAAACAAAGAGTAAATCTTTATTTTAATAGAATCATTACTAGATCTACTAAATTAAAATTCCATAAGTAATTGTTTTACAAATTAAATTAAATAAAAAAAAATGACTCTATTGATCCAAATCAACAAATATTTTGAAGTGGATAATATTCATTCTTTTCATAGGTGATATTAATCATTTTTGCAAAGAATTTAATTTGGTTGTCAACAGTTTGATAAATCCAGCTTTAATTAATTTTATTGGGTGATAAGCCATGTAAAAGGTTTCAAAATCGGAAAATAATAGATTGGCTATGCAATTCTAAGAAATTATAAACAGTCCTTTAGATTCCTTATTTTTGACAGCAGTGAATACATTCAATTATCTTTTAGAGCAATTTTCGGACTTGGCTTGGGGTTTGCCATTGCTCATACTACTTATTGGTGGTGGTTTATACCTTCTTATTCGCTCTAAGTTTTTACCATTTCGTTATTTAGGACATGCCATTAGTATTTTACGTGGTAAGTATGATGACCAGAATGATACTGGTCATATATCGCATTTTCAAGCCTTAACGACAGCACTGTCCTCAACCATCGGTATGGGAAATATTGCTGGTGTGGCCCTGGCCATTTCCGTTGGAGGACCTGGTGCTATGTTTTGGATGTGGGTAAGTGCCATTGTTGGGATGTCTACCAAATTCTTTACATCTACGCTCGCCATTTTATATAGAGGGAAGGATAGTGCTGGTGTGGTACAAGGTGGTCCTATGTACTTTATCATGGAAGGCTTGGGTAAGCATTGGAAACCTATTGCAGTGATGTTTAGTTTCTTTGGTATGTTGGGTGCTCTTCCAGTAGTTAACGTTAACCAGCTAAAGCAAGCAATAAACGATATAATATTGATACCAAACGGTGTAGAGGTATCTTTTCAATCTAATCTAGTCATTGCCTTGGTATTAGTACTTTTTACAAGTATTGTAATACTAGGTGGTCTAAAACGTATTAGTATTTTGGCATCTCGCTTGGTGCCTTCTATGGTTGTGCTATACTTTATTTTAGTGATGATAATTCTTTCAATGCATTACACGGAAGTTCCTAAATATTTGGCACTAATAGTTACAGATGCCTTTAATGCAGATTATTATCCAAAAGATGAGTCGTTTCTTGGTGGTGTTCTAGGTGGATTGATATTACATGGTATAAAACGAGGTGCATTTTCTAACGAAGCAGGTTTAGGTACTGCACCTTTAGCACATGGTGCTGCAAAAACCGATGAACCGGTTAGGGAAGGCTTGGTGGCGATGCATGGCCCAGCAATAGATACCCTGGTGGTATGTACTTTAACGGCATTAGCGATTTTAGTAACGGGTGTTTGGGAGACCACAGGTAGCAGTGGTGTAAGCCTTACAGCTGAAGCATTTCAGAATGCAATGCCATATGGCCAATACCTTTTGATGCTCTGCGTTTTCTTTTTTAGTGTGTCCTCCTTGTTTTCTTATGCGTATTATGGTACCAAATGCTTGTCTTTCTTGATAGGAGCAGATAAAAAGCATTATTATAATTACTTGTATATAGCGAGTATAGTATTAGCAGCGACGACGGAGTTTGAGGCTATGATTAATCTTATTGACGGTGTTTTTGCTTTAATGGCTATACCTACAATGCTTTCTACCATAATTCTTGCGCCTAAGGTCTTAGAAGTATCAAAATTTTATTTTTCAAAATTAAAATCAAACTGATAATGAAGGTAACAGATAATGCAAAAGCCTATTGGCGTGAAAATATTAAATATGTTATCATTTTGCTAGTAATATGGTTTATTGTGTCTTATTGTGCTGGGATTTTGTTTAAAGATGAATTGAATCAAATTAAGATTGGTGGATTCAAACTCGGATTCTGGTTTGCTCAACAAGGCTCAATGTACGTTTTTGTGATATTGATTTTTATATATGTAAGGCTGATGAATAAACTTGATGAAAAATACGGTTATGATAAATAAACTTCTACTTATAGCCAAATTAGATGTTCAAAATTGGACATACATTTTAGTTGGAATCACATTCGCGCTCTATATTGGAATTGCTATTTGGTCTAGAGCAGGCTCAACCAAAGAATTTTATGTTGCAGGAGGTGGAGTGTCACCACTTGCAAATGGTATGGCAACGGCAGCTGATTGGATGAGTGCTGCTTCTTTTATTTCTATGGCTGGTATTATTTCTTTTGCAGGTTTTGATGGAGCGGTATATTTAATGGGTTGGACAGGTGGCTACGTCTTGCTTGCATTGTTGCTAGCGCCTTACCTTCGTAAGTTTGGGAAATTTACAGTTCCAGATTTTATTGGTGATCGGTACTATTCTAAAACAGCACGAATTGTTGCTGTGATGTGTGCTTTGTTAGTTTCATTTACATATGTGGCAGGACAAATGCGTGGAGTCGGTATTGTATTTTCAAGATTTCTTGAAGTTGATATTAATACTGGCGTCATCATAGGAATGCTCATTGTTTTGTTTTATGCAGTGCTTGGCGGTATGAAAGGTATCACATACACACAAGTAGCACAATACTGTGTATTAATATTTGCTTTCATGGTGCCTGCAATTTTTATCTCCATTCAAGTGACTGGTAACCCAATTCCACAATTAGGATTTGGCTCAGAATTAAGTGATGGTTCAGGAACTTATTTGTTAGATAAGTTAGATGACTTAAGTAACCAACTTGGTTTTGCTGAATATACAGAGGGTTCAAAATCGACTATAGATATTTTTGCAATCACATTAGCTTTGATGATAGGTACAGCTGGTTTACCTCATGTCATTGTTAGATTTTTTACCGTAAAGCGTGTTAAAGATGCTCGTAAATCAGCAGGTATAGCATTATTGTTAATTGTTATTTTATACTCTACAGCGCCAGCAGTTGCAGCATTTGCAAGAACAAATATGATTGAAACGGTTTCCAATCAACCTTATGCTGAAGTGCCTGTATGGTTTAAGAAATGGGAGACTACAGGGCTAATTTCATTTGATGATAAAAATAAAGATGGATTAATTTCTTATGTTGCTAATACTTCAAAAAATGAGTTAACAATCGATAGAGATATCATGGTTTTGGCAAACCCTGAAATTGCCAAACTGCCTAATTGGGTTGTTGCTTTAGTGGCGGCAGGAGGTTTAGCTGCTGCGCTATCTACTGCTGCAGGATTATTACTAGTGATTTCATCTTCTATATCTCATGATTTAATTAAGAAAATTATAAAACCTTCAATCTCTGAAAAAGAAGAACTTGTTGTAGCGCGTTTATCTGCTGTTGGTGCAGTGTGTATTGCTGGTTATTTTGGCATAAACCCTCCAGGTTTCGTAGCTGCCGTTGTTGCTTTAGCATTTGGCTTGGCAGCGGCATCTTTCTTTCCTGCTATAATATTGGGTATTTTTTACAAACGAATGAATAAGGAAGGTGCTATTGCAGGTATGTTGGTAGGTATTATAAGTATGTTGCTTTACATGATCAAATACAAACTCGGTTGGTTTGACTCACAATTACCTGATAAGAGCGAATGGTGGTTTGGAATTTCACCAGAAGGTTTTGGTACTATTGCGATGATGCTTAATTTTATAATATCAATTATAATAATGAAGCTCACTAAAGCACCACCTGAAGAGGTTCAAAAAATTGTTGAAGATATAAGAATCCCAAGCGGTGCCAAAGAAGCTATTCAACATTAGATTTATTATGAGTAATTACCACATTAAGAATTTTGAAGAGTATTTTCAGGTTTATAGAAAATCAGTAAGAAACCCTGAAGAATTCTGGGAAGAAATTGCTGAAGAACATTTTGTTTGGCGCAAAAAATGGGAAAACGTCCTCAGCTGGGATTTTAGTAAACCAGAAATAAAATGGTTTGAAGGCGCAAAGCTTAATATAACCGAAAATTGTATAGATAGACATTTACATACAAGAGGTGATAAAACAGCTATATTGTTTGAGCCTAACGACCCAAATGAGTCAGCTGAGCACATTACATATAAAGACCTGCATCAACGTGTTTGTAAATTTGCCAATGTGCTTCATGATAAGGGCATAAGAAAGGGTGATCGTGTTTGTATCTACTTACCAATGATACCAGAACTTGCCGTTTCAGTGCTGGCTTGTGCTAGAATTGGCGCTATACATTCAGTGGTCTTTGCTGGTTTTTCTTCAACAGCACTATCAACTCGAATTAATGATTGTGATGCTAAAATGGTTATCACTTCAGATGGTTCTTATCGCGGTGCTAAAACTATTGATTTAAAGGGTATTGTAGATGAGGCTTTAGAAGATTGCTTAGGAGTTAAAACCGTTCTAGTTGCAAAACGTATAGATTCTGACATACATATGAAAGAGGGGAGGGACTATTGGCTACAAAAACTTTTAGATAATGCTTTTCAGGAATATTCTGCTGTTGAAATGGATGCTGAAGACCCATTATTTATTCTTTACACGTCGGGTTCCACTGGTATGCCAAAAGGTATGATGCACACAACAGCTGGTTACATGGTGTATGCGGCATATACCTTTAAAAATGTATTCCAATATAGAGAGGAAGATGTGTATTGGTGTACCGCTGATATAGGTTGGATTACTGGACATAGTTACATAGTTTATGGTCCACTGGCTAATGGTGCAACCACAGTAATGTTTGAAGGTGTACCTAGCTATCCTGATTTTGGACGTTTTTGGGAAATAGTACAAAAACATAAAATTAATCAGTTCTATACGGCACCAACGGCTATTAGAGCATTAGCGAAGCATGGTACGGAATTAGTTGATAAATATGATTTATCATCTTTAAAAGTACTTGGTTCAGTAGGTGAACCGATAAATGAAGAGGCATGGCATTGGTATAATGATAATGTAGGAAAGAAGAAGAGTCCAATAGTAGACACCTGGTGGCAGACGGAAACAGGAGGAATTATGATAACACCTATTCCTTTTTCTACACCAACAAAACCAACATATGCAACATTGCCATTTATTGGTATTCAGCCAGCTCTTATGGATGAAAATGGACAAGAGATAAAAGGCAATCAAGTAGACGGTAGATTGTGTATAAAATTTCCTTGGCCATCAATGGCGAGAACTATTTGGGGAAATCATGAGCGTTATAAAGACACCTATTTTTCTGCTTTTGAAAACATGTATTTTACTGGAGATGGTGCCTTGCGAGATGAGGTTGGTTACTATAGAATAACAGGTAGAGTTGATGATGTAATTATTGTTTCCGGTCATAATTTAGGAACTGCACCAATCGAAGATGCCATCAATGAGCATAATGCTGTTGCCGAATCTGCAATTGTCGGATTCCCTCATCATGTTAAGGGTAATGCGCTTTATGGTTACATTACTTTGAAAGATACAGGAGAAGGACGTTCTCATGAAAATGTTCGAAAAGAAATAAACCAACTGATTTCCGATCGTATTGGCCCTATTGCAAAGCTTGATAAAATTCAGTTTACTTCTGGCTTGCCTAAAACAAGATCTGGTAAAATCATGAGAAGGATATTAAGAAAAATAGCGTCAAATGACACAAGCAAATTAGGGGATACGAGTACTTTGTTGAATCCT
>Ga0213865_10001591_pt1 | contig 14698 bp, 13 predicted proteins | sample PICome_6_FD_160100 | JGI IMG/M metagenome (GOLD analysis project Ga0213865, IMG submission 160100) | Coastal seawater microbial communities near Pivers Island, North Carolina, United States - PICO282 | ecosystem: Environmental > Aquatic > Marine > Coastal | place: USA: North Carolina...
TTGAGTGCGATGAAAATCGTGGTTTAGATTGCGACATTTTTGTTCCTCCTTGGTTGCCGGCCGACTGCTCTACCTATTTGAAGGCATCAATATTTTGAAGGCAATTTTTTACTTTTATTCGGAAATCAATTCCCGATTTATGCAAGTTATTACTCGATTTATTTCCCTATTCTATACCAAATTGCCCGTAATCGAGCGGGATGTCCCATTTAGAAGCATGCAAAACGAACCTTCTATGTGTATGGGGCTTCCGGAACAACCTATGCCACTCCCACAGGACGTGCTCGCTAGGCTCGCAAGTCTCTCTGGATACGACCAAATGCTCGAGATGGATGCAGTCAGTAGAAACCACGGCGTTGGGCTTGCTGAAATAGAATCCCAGCTGGCTGCTTACAAAGCAGGAGCGATAAACAACCAATCTAACGAGGTAGTAGATTTTTCACCCGTAGCCAGCAAAGAAGTCGTCGACCTAGATAACGCTCAATCGATGGCCACTGCACCAAGGTACATCGATAACCCAGATAGTTATCGATTGAGGTACGACCCTTCGGCTAGAGGGCAGTCTAACCAATCACAGGTAAATCAGGCAATCATGTGTCCTGCTTGCTCTGTACCACTTGGAATTCCTAACGTTAGGCCGATTAAGGTCACTTGCCCTCAGTGCATGACTGAGTCGGTTTTCCATTCTTGATTAGATACCCCAGTATCTTTCGGACTGGGCTTGCCTTGCTTGTACAGCTCTAACGATAGTTGTAGTTACCCATAGTACTGCTATCCACATTAGAGGCTCAAGCATGTCCTCCCATATCTCTTGAACTGTGAAGTCGTAACCAACTCCGGTCAATACATCCATCGCAATCAACAGACCCTGGTCTAGGAAGGAATAAACGACCATACCGAATACAGCTAGAATGATTAGTCTTCCAGAGAATGAACCTTTCTTCAAACGTAGTAACATGAATCCGGCAGTAGAGGTAAGGAATGCAATGACGATCCACGCCAAAGCAGAGTGAACAACCCCAATCCATACGACGGAAGTGTTAGTTGTCGCTTCCAATTCAATGTATTTGTCATAACCCATTGCTACAGCAAATATTGCACTGAATACCGTAGTTGTCCACAGCAATGAAGAAAACATAGCAGCATCAGCGTTTTCTCGCATCTCCTGAGCGATCCTTCCAACGGTGGCTTCTATTCCTAGTCCCTTGGAGAGGATGAAGAGACCGAATACAAGAGGAAGAGAACCGATTACAATTCCTCCTAGAGTATCTGGTAGCATTACACCGAGGCCGAAAATCGCCATTATGGCACCTAAAGGAACCAGCATCTTTGCACGCCACTTAGGGTCCTCAAGTGCTTTGACAATGTAGTAGTATGTGCCTTCAATACCCTTTGACTGCTTGACAATTATTTTCTGCACATGATCGATTCGAACTTGGCTCTGTATAATCGGCATGACAGACTCGTCTTCTGCACCATCAGTAACCAAGATTGCTTGGTCTGGTTGGAATTCTGTCACAACCTCTTCGAGTTGGGCTGCAATTGCTCTGTCAGACCTAACCCCTACTTTTTCATCACCGGTTAGGATTGCAACTTCGACATCGTCGCTTTCTCCTCCAGCCTCAGCGAGGTTATCGTGCTGGTGAAGTGCGCCAAGGATTGCGTTAGTATCACTTTCTTCAGGATCTGCGATTCCAAGTTTCAGCGCGGCGGTTAGGACTTGTTTTCTACCAACAACAGGACCGCGAATCGCTGTTTTGAGACCAAGGTCATTGTCTCTATCAACAGTAATCACAAGTGTCCTAGTCATTGTAATCCGCTCCGCCTACGGTTAGCCGGACGCGCTTCCTGTTCATCAACCATCGCCCGGATTGATTTCTTGAGTGACACTTTCCAACCCTTCGACTCTTTTTCGCCGCCTTTGTTTTGCACGGATGTATTTCAGTGGATGGTCCATCCATGGTTGGTCACATAACCTGTCATCACCCGTTCTGACAGCACAATTGTGGTTTATTTTCAATTTTGAACAACCGGACGGAGTATATTCTCTCTCATACAAATGATTGACCTGGTATGTTGTAGTAGATTCACTGAAATCAGGAGCATTTCTGAAAAAATCAACCGTTGTTTCAACAGGCAGGCCGATGCATCTTGATATTGAGCCAAGGAATACTCTTCCGAAGTGGTTTACGTTTACACCTTCAGATAATTCTGCAACAGCCTTTCGCATACACGGTGGCCAATCCTGCTCGCCCGCACCAATCAATGCAATTGTTTCAGCGGTTTTTGATGCTACTAGCCCACGAATCATTCCAACAGGTTCTGCAAGCCTAATCAATAGCCCCTCGTCCATTTTTTCCATTTTCTCAATTGCGTCCAAGCGAATATCATCTTTCATTCTCTCTCTAAGTAATCTCGCAACTTTGGCTCTTGAGGAATATTTCTCACCCTCGTCATGTAAAGTCACCCAGCCATCATTTATCTCGCAATTTGGCAGCCGCCACCTTGAGCCAGTAATCCCGGTACATAATTCGATGAAATCCGACAATCCCATTTTCCAAATTCCATTTTCATCACACTCGATTTCTGAAACATATGTGTTTGCAATCACGTGAATAGCAGAGTCTCTCTCTAGAATTCTTTGGGCCCGCTCAGCTTCAGCCTGAGCCCATCTCGAAATTAGCCTCTCATCTTCGCTCGCTCCAACAACTAATCTAGCGTAGTAGAAGGAAAAGGCCTCTAGCAATCTCCCTTCTTCCGTATGTATGTCACCGATCGATGCAACCTCTACTCCCTCATCACTATCAACCGAATCAACAAGTCTTGACCGAGCTCTAATTCTCGCCCTGTCCATCATGCTACCATCTAGTAGTTCGTCGATGTCGATTTGATGCTTAGCAGCCATGCTCGCAATCCACGACCTCGCTTGAGGTAGGAATGGATACCTCGCAAGTGTGACCTCGTCCAAAAGGTCAGGAACAGTCATTGGCTTTGGCACGAGATATGATTCTTGAAGGAGGCATTTGAACCCTCTCATTCATTTGCAACTTGTGGGTGCGAGGAGCCATGAAGGCGGTTGACGAGGAACTAATTCTCATCCAAGATGAGATTAGAGAATCGTTTGGCTGGGGCTTAGATTCTGATGTCGCGAGCGCCAAATTATTGGTTTCAAAATGCAAGAATTCTGAACCAGATGTGAGGTTTCAAGGAAAGGTAACAGTTGTCGGTGCAGCCGCAGAACCGGGAGTTAAAACACAATTTCCAACAGTTGTAGCAGATGGTGCGATTGGAGCTATAGCAGACCTGTCAAGCGTAGCACTAATCGTCACGGATGGAGATGGTAGGCCACACATCGAGAAGGCCTTGAACAAAGGGATACCAATTTGTCTTCATGCGCATGGGGATAATGTGGAATCTTGGGAATATATACTCTCTCAAATCGGCAATGAACAAGAGATTTACTTAACCCATCAAACTCCAATTAAGATAGATGGTATGCACAACCCCGGGGGCTTCACAGACGGAGATAGAGCGGTGTGCATAGCATTTGCATTGGGTGCTAGCGAAGTAGAGTTGATCGGATTTTCTACAGATGATGTAGGTCAATGGTCTGGAGTTACCGATAAAAAACGAAAACTAATCAAGTTGCAGTGGATGAGTGAAGTGTTGAACATACTGTCCTTGAGGGTTTGAAATGAAGAAAAGTTACTGGTTATGGTTGATTGCATTACTTGTTGTTAACACAGGCTGGTACTTCGTTAGCGAGCAAAGTGCAACTCAAGAAATCAACCGCCCAGGCGCGGATTTTGGAGAAAATCGAGATGCTGAATTATCTAGTATTGTAGGAAGTGAAATTGATTACGAAATCGAGCACTGTTTTGAATCATTAAACGGCCGTGTATTATCTGTAAATCTTAGTATTGAACAGGGCTCTGAAACCATTTACTCATGGTCGGGAACTACAGATGACGGCTGCGTTTTACACTCAGCAACTGCGGAAGAGGGCAAAATAACTGTAGTAACAACGGTCGAAGATGGCGTTGAAGCAAAAACAATGGTCACTACATGGCCGCTCAAAGGTGCGTTCATTGGTGGAGTTGTATTGTTTTCAATCGGAACAGTAGCGGTAGCATTTGGTGAAACCTTCGTTCGGTACGTCATCAAACAGCGAATGGACAAATCGTCAAGCGCAGTTCAGGAGACAATTCCTAACACTCCCGACACATCAGGAATCTGGCAAGACCCAGTTAGGCCAGAGTGATCACAAAAAGTCGGCCAAACTGAGTTGCTTTGCGTTGTCGTTATTGAACAAACTCTCTACGCTATCTGCTAACCATTCAACGTTTTGACGTGTGTACTCGTCTACCCCATATGTTTCCATTACGTGCTTTGTTACCTTGATGTATTTTCTAACTGCGCCTTCCGTAACGGTCAGTGCAAGGTTTCCGTTACACATGTCTCCTTCGGATTTCTTTACACCAAATGCACTCATTCCTCTCCCTGTGAGTTTTTTCGGTTGAATGCACTTCCCTGCTAGAGGCATTCTACGATAAGAGTGGCCACACTTCAAACAGCGAACTTTCTGGCGAGTAAATGCAACGAGGTTTCCTCGTAAGTCAGGTAAGAAGTGCGATCGAACAACACTCGAAGCGACGGTTCTAACATCGACTCCTCGAAGGCGGTGCCCGAGTGTAAGCTGTCCGTTCATTTTGTCAATCATCGTTTCTAGCGTCTTGTATGCAGACAGTGGTGGGCCTTCTGACATACTCTTTGTCGAATGTGTATAGCCTAGGCCTCTAACTGCTCCGATAGTCCCTAATCTTCTTTCTATGAAATCCATCTTATCAGCTAATGCCTTGGGGTGAGGTTGGTCCAAAGTTGCCTCATAGAACCATCTTTCATAGTGCCATGCAGAATCCACATTGAGTGCTTCTTTGTCAACCTCAGTAGGGTTCAGTCTTGTCGTTAAAACCAGAGGTGCATCCATTTTTCCACCCCTGTTGGATGGCAATATATCTCTACTAAAATTAAGCAGACCATCCATGAGTAGCATAATCGCATCCTCGTCACCATCACAATTTCTGCGCTTTGCAGCGTGGAATAGTGGGTGAGCATAACCTCCAGAACTGTCTGTAAAACCGATTAATCGTGATAATACTCCCCCAGATGTGTGAGGTGCTAGAGCGCAAATCAAGTGACCAACCAGATCCTCGGGTTTTTCGACGTGATAGTAAGGCTCCATGCCGTAAAAACGGACCAACAATTCATCGATATATTGGGCTGCCCTTACGAAGTAATCTGCACCATTTTTAGCCAAAATAAAATCCTGCGGGAAAATCTCAAGCATTTGGTCATCTCTTTGCAACTCTTCTCCGAAACAGTCGTGAGTATAGCCAAGATGTTTCAATTGGCCCCATTCAACACCTACTTCTTCGGGGGTAAAGTGAGTAACTGGGACATCACTCATGTCGAATCTAATCGTTCCATCTCTGAACACAGGTAAGCCGTGCTTAGCTCTCAATATGCCTTTCTCTACAGGTTCTGGAGTCTGGTTCTTACTCATCAATTTCTTCAATCCTTTCATTCGCTTTGGGACTCTATCAAGGCCAAGAGAAATCCTAGCATCTTCGAGAATATTGTCAATTCTTACCGTTTGCAACTCGCCCCTTCTGCGAGCGTTTTCTTTCTCACTTGAGACTCTCAATTCGGTTCTTCCACCGCAAACTTCACCGGGTTTTTCTTCTCCAAAATCGTCTAATTTCCTATGATGGCAGTTGAGCATTGGAGATTTCTTTTCGCAAACGGTACAGAATCTGACCCCCATCTGAACTCTCAAATCTTTTTGGTCTGCAGCATTTGCAATCAGTCTTTGATTTCCACCATATAGCTCAATTGGGAAAAGAGAATGCACAGTTGGCTTTTCTCTAGGAGCACTCTTTTCTGGACGCCCCATTCTACAACCGACTCTCACCGGCGCAGAGTGTTCCCATCGCAGTCTCGAAATTTGTCTTATTTGAGTAAGAATTCCATCCACTGCATGGTCATCTTCGAGTACTTGTGCTCTGAGATATTTCCCGGGGTCTGTAGGCCCTGGGTCAGGCAATTGGTTTGCGGCATCCCTTCCGATTTTATCGGTTTCAGCAATACCCAATCCTCTCTGCCTAGCATTAGTTTCAGCCGCGATTCTAACGGTTGACCTTTCTTTTTCCAGCTCTCTTTTTCGGCTTCTTTCTTCAGATAATGTAATGGCGGCGGAACGCAATTCGCTAATCCTATCTGAGAAAACAGTATCTGCATCCTCAATTTTCATTGGTGCATTACCCTTCAATGAGTATCCAAGTCCATCTAAGAGGGCCTCCCAACCTTCAGTGATGACCAAATCGTCGCCATCATGGTGATGAGCAAGACCCAACATGAGCGCACTACCCTTGACCAAGCCATGGATTCTCAATACCCATCCATGAGGGATTGAATCAGAAAAAATTCCACTTTCTACTGGAATACTTGGACCTGGAATTTCTTGGTAATTTATCGCGTCCTCTTTTTCCGGCCTTAGTTCATCCATATCCTTAGAATTCCAGCCTTTTACGCCGTCGATAAATCGTAAATTTCCATCTCTAACGGTAGCTGTTTCTATTGATTTTAGCAATGCAGGAACCCATTCAATGGGCAGGTCTAGCCACCAAGGATTGTTTGCGCCAATTAGAGATGTAGAAAACCGGATTGCAATTTCCTTCGCAGCTTCCCACTTTGGGTTTAATGAAATCAAGCAGTCTCTCCACCTTCTGCGAATGTGGAATCTAGCATCCAAATCTGTGTCCTGATTTACTGGAAGGCCGGGAGTACCATCTGGCAGATCTTTCCTTTTTGAGCCGATAAATCTGCAAAATTCATCGACAGCCTGTTCACTATCGAGAGCATCTATTAAGTCTGCAGCCCACCAATCATGAGAATATGCTGCTGGAACCAAATTTTTGTTGTTCTCCATGAATTCTCCATAGCCTAAAACCAACTCACCATTGTCCCATATTGATGAAATCTGAGAGCGGTCTTTGTTGAATGATTCTGAATCATTATACTGCTTGAATTCTCCGTTTTGAAGGATGGCCCAGGGACCTTCAGCAATATCACAAGGTGTAATTGCACAGGCTTTACCAGGCCTCTCAATTTTCATCTGCGTTCCAACTGCAATGAAGTCGTCCATTGCAGACATTGATGCCGCATTGCAAGAACCTGCAGCAAGCCCAGACGGGCGTGCTCTTCCGTATCTAAGGCGGAAACCACCAGGCTCCAAAGGAGCACCAAAGACAGGTCTTCCAGCGATGATGTCTTTCATGAATTTGGAAATCTTAGGAACTTTACGCGATGTAAATCCGCTACCTTCGCCTTCACTAGCCTTCTCTTTTCCTTTGTTTGCAAATGCAGAGATAAAGTCCCAGCCGGGCACTTTCAGTCTCTCAGTATGTCTCTGAATCTTTGGTGCTTTCAGACACAAACCTTCTCCGATAACCAGCAAGACACCACCGCGAATACGTGCTTCATCGATGTTTCTCACACGCCCGTATCCGGCGCATTCAATGTCCTCAGTTGACTCTCCGTTGACCATAACCGGACATGCTCTAACAATGGTATCAACCTCTTCCGGAGGAGGTCTGTATTGCAAATTCCCGCGGTATAATCCGAATTCTTCCTTGACGCGTTCTACTTCGTCATCAGATGGCTTGTATGCATCAACATCTAACTCTCTTCGAATCATATCACCGATTAGTACTGCTAGGGCTTGCGCAGTACCGCCCGCAGCCCTGATCGGTCCTGCGAAGTGAATTGATAGGAATTGGGTCCCATCGAGGTTTGGTAGGAGTCTAACTTCGCTAATTCCTTCCAATGGCGCAACAAGTACTGCTTCTGTCAGAATAGCAAGACCAACTCTCAACCCAACATCGATACTTTTCTGTAAATCATATCCGTTATCTCTGAATCGCTTTGCGACTATTGTAGCCATCTTGATAGAAGTCGTTTCACGGTCAAACTCTGCCAGTAGTTTTCTAATGTCGTCCGCAACTTCTGCACCATCTAAGTGTTCAATGAGCAGTTTTTCAGTCCTGCTCGCAAGGTCTGAAGCCCTAGGAATTTCAACTTCTAAAGAGTGGTCAAATCCTTTTTTCCTAGCAACTTCAGCAATCTTGTATGCCTCTTCAGTTCTCTCGTCAAGCCATTCCTCGTAAGATTGGATTTCCTTCTCCAAACGCTCAATGTCCAAACCCAGCAAGGGGTCGTGAACATCTCTAGCGCCTTTCTGAATCATGGCTAACTATTGGCCCTCTTAGGCGGTGGCTCATAAGGGCTACCACAACCTTTGCAATCTCAAAGGGAAGGTTCATTCGCCTCAAACCAATGGCTTTGTACATGTCAGTTCCCACAATGCTACGCGAAGACGCTCGCTGGATTCGCCTTGTCGATCTAGTTCGTGAATTGGCATTCCTTGATGGTGGAAATGACGAGGCGTTCACATTAGCTAGCGGGAGGACATCAAGATGGTTCTTCGATATGAAACCGGTGATGATGAATCCGGAAGCAGGTAGATTGGTTGGAGAACTGATGAATGTTAGATGTGACGAAATCGGTGCTGATTTCATCGGAGGCCTTGAACTCGGCGCTGTGCCATTAGCGGCATTAGTTGTAGCCACAGATTTCACTTCAGACAGACTTGGATTTATGGTCCGAAAGCAAGCAAAAGGGCGAGGGGGTAGGAAAACGAACAATCCTCCTGGAATCGAAGGTGCATCGATTGCAAACGGCGGACGTGTAATTATCCTTGAAGACGTTACAACAACCGGTGGTTCTGCAATTCAAGCTGTTAAGCGAATCGAAGAAGAAACCGATTGCGAGGTTGTTGCAGTAATCAGTATCCTAGATAGAGAAGAAGGCGGCAAAGAAGCGTTTGAAGAGGCAGGAATACCATTTGAAAGCCTATTAGTACGCTCTGATATTTCTGGGTGAATAAATTGCAATTAATTCCTTCAGACGCAGATCTGAGTGGCCCCACAACCGTGGACTCAACAGCCCCAAAGGGGTTGTTTTTCCATTATGCAGACCAAGCAAAGCCGCTAGCAACTCCGTGGCAAGTAGCGGTTGAGCGGGCGAAAATGGTTAGAAAGTGCAAACTGCCTGACGGCCCCATTCTTGACCCGGCTTGCGGCAGCGGAATACAACTCGCAGCATATTGTGCAATGCTTAGCAGAAAAGGGGTGGGAATTGAGATGCATGAGCCTACAGCTCAAGCAGCGAATTCAAATTTACGGAGGGTTGCTGAACACGGATTCGGTAGTAGTTTACTAGAATCGAGAATCCAAGTCGGTGACGGGACAATTGGCGATAGAAATCAAAAATTCGCAATGTTGCATCTCGACCCCGCTCGTCCTCGTAATTCGAGAACTCACAGCCTAGATGAGATGGCACCGACATTGCCTGATATTTTCACGGCATGGAAAGACAGTTTAATCGAGTTAGAAAGAGGGCCTGCAATTCTGCTAGACTTGTCTCCGAGGCTTGATTCTAGTCAACAATTGGAAGTGGAAGAAATCGTTGATTCATATTGGCCAGAAATTGGAAAAACATGGGTTTGGACAAGTAGAGGAAAGGGCAGAGTCGACAGACTTTCATTATGGATTGGACAGTTATCTTCACCAGGCATTCCGAGGAGATTTGTACGGATTCCACCAGATATCAAATCTAAACCAATGGTCATAGAAGGAGATTATACTGAAGTTTCTGAACATCGACGACCACCTAGAAAAGGCGAGTACGTAACAATCCTTGACGCCGCTCTTGTAGAATCAGGCTTGGCGCATGAATACCTTTCTCATGTCATTGATGACGACTCAATAACTTGGAGTATCACGAAAGGAAGAAGGCCCCAAATTCACCACGCAACTCCAGTTAATTTTGAAAATCATAATCAAAAATTATTGGTTCAATCTACTGGCCGTATCGTTAAACTAGTCCACACTGACTTGTCAATGGATGCCATTTCTCACTTAGTCGATGCATCTAGGGAGTATGGTTTTGGAAAGCTGACTCTCAGAATGACGGTAGATCCAAACCTTCAGCCCAAACTGCAGGGCAGCCTCGACAGACAACTCGCATCAAAGGGCGGACCGCATAGCGGATTTGTTGCAAAACAACCACACGATGCGATGTTACTTTTGTGTCTAGAATAGCAATAGGCTTTTAGCACCACGAACAGGGGGTTAGAATAAGGCCGATTCGTGGCGCAGTATCGCGAATGGCCAATCGCGGTCTTGATATAGGGGTGGTTTGTCGCAAAGCCGCTCGACATCATGTTGTACGCGTTTTACAGGTGAAATGTAATGGCAAATGACCAAGACTTGGGAGAAGACTTCTCCTACATGCTTCGAATGGCAGATACCGATATTGACGGTCTTAGGCCCCTGAGGACTGCACTAACCGCTGTCCGCGGGGTAGGCGACCGCACTGCAGCAAACATCTGCAACATAACCGGCTTCGATCCAAGCATGAAAGCTGGACATCTAGACGCTGCACAGCAAGAAACCCTACGCGAAGCAATCGAAAGTTACGCTCAAAACGTTCCACTGTGGATGTTAAACCGCCAAAGAGACCTTGAAACCGGTGACGAACTTCACCTGTCCGGACAAGATCTCAAACTTACTCATGAAGATGACATCTCTCGTCTTCGTTCAATCAAGTGTTACCGTGGAGTCCGCCATGCTGGTGGTCACAAGGTACGTGGACAGCGCGGCCGTTCCAATGGAAGATTCGGTCTGACTCTGGGAGTACAGCGCAAGAAGTGATAGGAGGAATGAGATATGGGACATCCAAAATTCGCACGACCAAAGTACGACACTCCTCCACATCCATGGAAGGCTGACAGAATCGAAGAAGAGCACGCTATCAAGGCGAACCACGGTCTAAAGAACATGACCGAGATTTGGAAGGCAAAGTCTGCACTCCGCCGTATTCGTGGCCAAGCGATGAAGCTCATTGGTAGAGTCGATACATCTGAAGGACACTATGCACGCGAGAAAGATGCTCTACTAGCATCTCTAAACCGCAAGGGATTGATCGCAACAGACGCTATTCTGGACGACATTTTATCTCTATCCGCTGAAGACATTCTAAACCGCCGTTTGCAGGCTCAGGTATACTACAAGGGTCTTGCATGCTCAATGAAGCAAGCAAGACAACTTGTAACCCACGGCCAAATCTGCATCGGTGACCAAAAGGTAACAATTCCATCATACCCTGTAACAAGAGACGAAGAGGAATTAATCAGATACCACCCACGCTCCAAGTTGAATGACGAAAACCACGTCATTAGACAAACCATCCTAGGCGTTCGTGAATCTGCAGAATATGCAGAAGACGAAGTCGACCCAGAATTCACACAATCTGAAGCATCCGATGTCAACGAGTCAGCGGAAGAAGCTCCAAAAGCAGAAGACACAGTAACAGGGGGCGGTGAATGATGCGCAAGGCAATCATCAACATTTTCTCAAGTTACAACAATGTCTTGATGACAGCAACCGACCTAACTGGTGCTGAAACAATCGCAACTTGCTCAGGTGGCCAAGTTGTCAAGTCCTCGAAGGATTCTGGTGGCCAATTCGCTGCAACAAGAGCAGCAGAAAGAATGGCAGACCAACTTAAGGAGAAAGAATTCACTCAAGTTATCGTAAAGTACCGCGCACCTGGTGGAAACAAATCCAACAACACAGGACCTGGTGCTCAAGCAGCAATCAGAGCTCTAACCCGTGCGGGTGTAACCGTTACTCGAATTGAAGATGTAACGCCAATCGCTCACGATGGTACAAAGAAGAAGGGTGGCCGCAGAGGCCGCCGTGTCTGATTAGAAGAGGTGTCAAAAATGAAGGCAGAAGTTGTAGAAGGTTGGCCAAAGGACAACAAGATTAGAATCGTACTTTCTGATACTAACGCAGCCCAGGTAAACAGCCTACGTCGTGCTATTCTAGCAGATGTTCCAAAGATGGCAATCACAAAGGTAAGATTTGAACAAGGCGTAACCCAAGACAACAAGGGCGAAGTCATCGAATCAGTCAACGTACTGCCTGATGAAGTTCTAGCACACAGGCTTGCTATGGTGCCAGTTCCAACATTCCTAGAAGAGTTCGTCTTCCCTGAAGACGACCCAAACAACGAGAACCTTCCCGAAGATCAGTGGGGTTCACCTTTGTCTCAGATTATCTATCACCTGTCGATTAGAGGACCTAACTCTGACTCAGCGGATGAAGTCAAGACTGTATATGCGGGAGACTTGAATGTACTAGGGGAAACCAAGTTACAGATCAAGGAAGAGCACAGCAAAATCCCATTGACAATCTTGTCTAAGGGACAGTATTTGGAACTCTATGCTTACGCAACTCTCGGTCGCGGTAGAGACCATGCAAAGTGGTGCCCTGCAGCAGCAGTAACTTTCCAACCAAGGCAAAAAGCAGTACTCGCTAAGCCAAAGAAGGCAAACGTCCTATTCGACCTAAATCTAACCTCAAGGTCCGGCCGTGAAATCAACTCCAAGTTGTTCACTAACAAGGAGTGCACAGATGTGGACTCAGTTCTTGACTTGGAAAGAGCACTACAGCAGGTCGGTTACGGTACAGGACGTGAAGATGACTTCGATAACGCAATTGTCATGGAAGACATCGAAGGAGAATACGTATTCTCATTCGAATCAGACGGTTCCATGCCACCACAAGAAATCTTCAACAGAGCTTGTGAAGAACTAGTTTCTCGCTTCGAGAAGATTACTGGCGAAATCGACGCAGCATTTGCTTGAAGTCAATATCCATCATCGGATTTAGCGAACCATCATGACCTATGGCGGTTAGCATTGGTCTGATGAGTGAAGTGACAGTACATGTCGGTGGGCATGTGACACTTCTCTTTTCGGTCAACTCAAAACAACTTTTAGCTAGCAATCAGGGTTCTAAAGGAGCAGGTTTCTGTCTAGAAGACGGAGTAGTATCAACTGTTAGAATTCTCAATGAAGGAACAGACAGAGTTTCTGTGAGCACCATGGATGGTAAGAAATTTGCAGAAGGCAATGATTTGTACCTTGAATTACTGAAGTCATTCAGATACGTTTTCAACATCGAATCTGCGGTTGAAATTGAAGTTGCACTGGAATTGCCAATTTCACAAGGATTCGGCATGTCTGCTGCAGGATTGTTAGCAACAAGTCTAGCGTTAGGAGAATTATTTGACAAAGGTGACGAAGGTCAACTAGCCAGGCTCGCTCATCGAATTGAAAGAAATATTTCTGGAGGTTTGGGTGATGTACTGGGGCTATGGGCAGGAGGCTGTGAATTGAGGATAAAACCTGGTAGCCCTCCTATTCCAGGGCAGGTTGTAGGATTTAGTGCAGACACACCTGCTTTGCTAGTTTGGGACCCAGAAGGGAAAAAGCATACATCAAGTTACATCGATGATCCAGAATGGCAAGTCAAAATCAGTAATGCTGGCGAAGCAGCAGTAGAGCGGTTAAAGAAGTACGATTGGAATTCTTCAATATGGAATCTGCTACTAGATGAAGCAGATAATTTTGCAATGCAGTCCGGCCTGCTTGAGGAAGTTGAAAGGGCAAATTTGTTCAGTATAGTACTCGAGAATACAGACGATTCACTTAGCCCTCATTTGTGTATGTTGGGAACTTCTTTGATAATCGTTCCAACTCAACTTGGAAATGAGCCGGATTTTATTGAGGTAGCCGCAAAATTGCGGAGTTTTGGACTTGGTGTAAGAGAAACTAGGATTCAGTAACTTGGTTCAGTGGTTCCAAATCTAGCGGACCACAATCCAGTAGAACTGTACCCGGGATGTGTATATTTTCACAGAACCCATGGCGGAAAACAAGTGCTCCTTGGCCCCAAGTATCTACGTATCTGCCAGCTTGTTTCACAATTTTCTTCCTCTGAAAATTGATGTCAGCACCATAGAAGTGCTTCGCATCAATCCATGCGACAGGCTCCCCATTGATTTCTACATGGTCTAAGAATAGCAAATCAGGTGTGTTTACCGGTCGACCGTGCTCCTTCATTTGCTCCTTGACCATCTCCCCTTGTCTTCGAACACGAACACCTTGGTCTTCAAACCAGTCTGCTAGAATATCTTCGAAAATGTCAGCCCGATAATGAGTTTCAGATTGGTCAACATTGCTAACTCGATCGGCTGCTTCTGCTTCTTCAAATTCTCTTCTTTCTCTTTCTTTGAATTTTGATGGCGCTCTCAAAGTTTCCTTAATTCGCGCCTTCGACCAACCCATCTCTTTGAGAATTAATCTGAAAATATTCATCGGTGGGAAATCAAATTTCTTTGATAGGTCAACTATTGTGGCGCCCTCTCTGTAAAGCCTGTAGAGGGCTTTTCCTCTGGCTTGTAATTGACCGTGTGAGTAAACGGTTTTCTGTTGTAACATCGCACTTCTGAGGGATAGTGCTTGGTCAAGAGTCATATCTAAATCATCGACCATTTTTCCAATTTCTGCAACTCTTTCATCTGAGAGCCAACCAAACTCTCCTCTCCTTACTACCTTACTAGCGAGTATAGACTCAGTTTTGAGTGAAACAGGATTGTTCTCCCAATCAAAACTGAAGTGCCCGGGAGTTGGGTTATCCTCTGGAATTCCTATCGGTAATGGCGATTG
>Ga0213865_10001594_pt1 | contig 14686 bp, 10 predicted proteins | sample PICome_6_FD_160100 | JGI IMG/M metagenome (GOLD analysis project Ga0213865, IMG submission 160100) | Coastal seawater microbial communities near Pivers Island, North Carolina, United States - PICO282 | ecosystem: Environmental > Aquatic > Marine > Coastal | place: USA: North Carolina...
TGATGATCCCACCGAACGTCGAAGACTATTTGGTTATCCGGCTTGGGTTAAGCTTTAATCTTATCGAAGAAACCATTAATCGCCTTGCCGGTGCGGCAGGGGGTGGTAGAGATCTGACCGTGCCCGTGACAAGGGAAGTGTTAGAAGCAGAATAAAGGCGAATTAGCGATCATGATGGCGGCCCCGGCAATGCAATTGGATGATGAATTAGCGACATCTCCTGCGCGATTTATCAATCGTGAATTGTCTTGGCTGAAATTTAATCAAAGAGTGTTGGAGGAGGCATCCGGATCCCGACATCCTCTGCTTGAGCGGCTCCGGTTTTTATCAATATCGGCTAATAATCTCGATGAGTTTTTCATGGTGCGCTATGCTGGACTTCGCGAGCAGTTGCGTGCGGGAATCACCAAAAAGAGCCAGGACGGACTGACGCCGGGCGAGCAGGTTAAGGCGATTGAAGACGTCATCGCGACACTGATGGCAGATCAGCAGACCTGCTGGAATGATCTTAAGGCCGAGCTTAGCGCCGAAGGTATTGAGGTACTCTCCGTCGAGGATGCCCGTTTAACCGATGGCGAGTGGCTGGACGAGTATTTCGAAGCTAATTTATTTCCGATCCTGACCCCGCAGGCGCTTGATTCGGCACAGCCATTTCCGTTCATTTCCAATCTCGGTTTTGCGATCGCGTTCGACTTATATCCGGTTTCAACAAACTCCGAACCAATGGTCGGCTTGGTCCCGATGCCAGCATTTTCGTCCCGCTTCATCAGACTGCCCGATAAAGCATCGGGCGACTTGCGATATGTCCGTCTGGAAAGTGTGATCGCGCATTATCAGCCAAAATTATTTCGCGGCTTTCAGGCGCGGGGGCATTGTGTGTTTCGTATCGTTCGCGACAGCGACATCGAGATTGAAGAGGAAGCCGAAGACCTGATAACGGAGTTTGAGATTTTGCTCAAACAGCGCCGGAGAGGTAAGATTGTCCGAATCCACTTCGATAAGGATTCGCCGGACCATTTAAGGTCTTTTATTGCACGGGAATTACATGCCGAACCCCGCGATCTTGTGCTGGCCGGCGGACTTCTCGGTATGAAAGACCTGTCGGGATTAATTACCTCCGAACGTCATGATCTGCTTTTCCCCCCATTCGAGCCGCGTTTTCCCGAGCGTATTCGGGAAATGAGTGGCGATTGTTTTGCAGCCATCCGAGCCAAGGATATTCTTGTTCACCACCCCTATGAATCGTTTGACGTGGTTGCAAAGTACTTGTTGCAAGCGGCGGTGGATCCGGATGTCATTGCCATCAAGCAGACCCTTTACCGGACGACCTTGAATTCACCGATTGTTGCAGCCCTTATTCAGGCCGCCGAGGCGGGCAAGAATGTCACCGCGCTGGTCGAGATTAAGGCTCGCTTCGACGAAGAAACAAATCTGCGTCTAGCAAGAGATCTGGAACGTGCTGGGGTTCAGGTCGTCTACGGTTTTATCGACTATAAGACACACGCAAAAGTGTCGCTGGTTGTACGCCGGGAACGTGACGGATTACGAACCTACACACATTTCGGAACCGGTAATTATCACCCGATCACGGCCAAAATTTATACCGATTTGTCGCTCTTCACCGCAGATCCGGCCTATGGGCGTGATGCCGGCCGCTTGTTTAATTATGTCACCGCCTATCGCGCACCGCTCGAAACCGGCCCTGATTTTGATAAGCTCGTAAGCTCACCCTCATCGATGAAGCAGCATTTGCTCGGGCTCATCCAGCGTGAGGCCGACGCGGCGAAACAAGGCAAGCCGTCTGGTATTTGGGCCAAAATGAACTCGCTTGTCGACGGTGATATCATTGATGGCCTATACCGCGCCAGCCAGGCGGGCGTGCCGATACGGCTGATTATCAGGGGCATTTGCTGTCTCAGGCCGGGTGTTGAGGGATTGTCGGAGAATATTCAGGTCAAGAGCCTGGTGGGACGGTTCCTCGAGCATTCTCGCATTGTGTGCTTCGCCAATGGCAGCGCGCTGCCATCCGGAAAGGCGCTTGTTTATATGTCTTCGGCGGACTGGATGGACCGCAATCTTGATCGCAGGGTTGAGTCACTTGTGCCAATCGAAGTGCCAACGGTTCACCGCCAGGTTCTGAACCAGATCATGATAGCTAATTTAAACGATGATGAGCAAAGCTGGGTAATGGATAAGGATGGAGACTATACCCGTCAGGTTCCGGAAAATATGGATCGTTCATTTAGTGCGCATCAGTATTTTATGAATAATCCGAGCCTGTCCGGACGCGGGAGTGCGCTGGTTCTAAGCGAGCCGCCGAAATTGGCGCCACGCCCGAATGAAGCGAAATAGCCTATGATGCTGTCAGGCAAAAAGGCGGTCATTGATATCGGGTCAAATTCCTGTCGGCTGGTTATCTATGACTGTGCCGGTGCTGCGGTGCTGCCGTATTTTAATGAAAAAACCATGGCCGGGCTCGGACGGGATATGCCGCATACCGGCCGTCTGAATGAAGCGGGTTGTAAGCTCGCACTCGAAACGCTCGGACGGTTCCGGGCGATCATCAGAGCGATGGATGTTGATGACGTCCAGGCGGTTGCCACAGCCGCGGTAAGGGAGGCCGAGGACGGGCTTGAATTCCGGCAGGCGGCGGAAGCGGTTCTGGGGGAATCAATCCGCATACTCAGCGGCGCAGAAGAGGGCTATCTTTCTGCCCGAGGTGTCATGCTTGGCCTGCCCGTTCGCAGCGGCCTGGTCGCAGATTTGGGTGGCTCCAGCCTCGAATTATGCGATATAAAAGGGGGAGCTAGTGATGTGACAGGCGAGACTTTTTTACTCGGACCGCTCGCCCGCAGTGATGATAATGATTTCGGTCCGAATAAACGCCGTAAGATTATGGCGAAGATCCTACAGTCTTCTCGGCTTTTGGCGCAAAACAGCGGTCCTTTAATCGCTGTCGGGGGCGGCTGGAGAAATGTTGCGCTAACCCATTTCATGCTCACCGATTATCCCTTCAGCATTAGTCATGCGGCAATTCTGTCGCGTGGAGATCTCGATCACATCAAAACGGCCATAAGCCGCAGCGAAGATGATCTGGACTTGCGGCAGCGGCTTCAGAAACGGTCAAAGAGACGGTTCGGCTCACTTCTGCACGCAACCGTGCTGTTAGATGTGCTTCTCGAGCACCTCGATCTGGAAGAAGTTACTATTTCTGCGTATGGATTACGTGAAGGTGTTATTGCCGGTGATGGCGATATCGAGGCGAATTCAGCCTTGTTCGATGCAATTGATTTATATGTGAAACCCACGGCAACCGAGCAGGGTTTCTCTAAAGCCCTGTATAGCTTTGCCAAACCTGTCTGTGGCGCGAGTAATATCCCAAAAAGGCTGCAAAAAGCAGCTTGTATGATGGCTGATATCGGGGCTCGCATGCATCCAGATCATCGTCCTGATTTGGTCTTCGACCAGGTGCTTAGGGCGCCATTGCCGATGATATCGCACGCCCAACGAATCTTTCTCGCGCTCGCGCTGGCGACGCGTTACACGTCCGGTTTTTCTCTGCCCGACAGTTACCAGAAGGTTATCAGCGGCAGCGATCAGAAAAAAGCCAGTATACTCGGGCGTGCCTTACGGCTTGGCGGTGTTTATTCGGGACGCGCTGGAAACATACTCGAACAGGCGTTATTAACAGTAGAAGCGTCGAAGTTGACGCTTAAAGTCCCCGAGGCCGGTAAAACTATGGTGTCGGAAACAGTCCGCAAGCGTCACCGGCAATTAGCTAATGCGTTAGGGTGCGAAGCTGTTCTGGAGTCCCAAACCGTTAAAGCTTGAAAAGCCTCACGGTGCCGTTTTCGAAGGATATAGCTAGCTGACCCGATAGAAGCGCCCGCGCCTTCTCGCCGAACACTTCATTTCTCCAGCCGTTAAGAGCGGCGATACCTGGATCATTGTCGCCCCGGGCTATTCGCTCGATATCGGCGGCGTTGGCAATCAGTCGTGGCACCACGCCGGCTTCGTCGCTGACAGCTTTAAGAAGCACTTTCAGAATTTCAGGCGCACCTGCCGGTGTTTCTGAATTATTCGGTTTTGGTGGTAGAATTGGTGCCCATTCAGACGGATTTTCAGTGGCGCGAGTGACCGCCGCGATCAGTCCGTCAGCAAATTTCGATCTCACAAATCCCTTTGGAACAGCGCGCAGGCGTTCGAACGCCGCTTCATCGGTCGGGATCTGGTCTGCAATTTCCTGGATAGCGTCGTCCTTCAGAATGCGCCGCCGCGGTTTGTTGAAACGCTGGGCCGCATCCTCGCGCCAGGCCGCAACCGAGGCAAAAATAGCAATATATTCGCGATGTGTTTTTCGTAATTTGAGGCGCTGCCACGCCTTGCCCGGATCGGTATCGTATAAAGCAGGGTCAGAGAGTACCGCGTGTTCTTCAATCAACCAAGATGCGCGGTTTTGACGGTCAAGATCGGCCATCATATTAATGTAGAGGTCGCGAAGGTGCGTAACGTCGCCGAGAGCATAGTTCAGCTGCTTGTCAGTTAGAGGGCGTCGCTTCCAGTCGGTAAACTGGCTCGACTTGTCCAGACGTTTTTTGAGCACCCGCTGAACGAGATTATCATAAGAGATCGAATCTCCTATCCCCAGAGCCATCGCAGCAATCTGTGTGTCAAAGACCGGGGTCGGCGGAGTCCCCATCAGTTTCGTAAATATTTCCATGTCTTGCCGCGCCGCATGAAAGACTTTGACCCGGCCGGTATCGGCAACAAGCTCAAGGAATGGTGTCAGGTCGATATTCTCGGCCAATGGGTCAATAATAACCTCATAGCCCTCGCAGGAGGCCTGTATCAAACACAGTTCCGGCCAGTAGGTGCTTTCGCGATGGAATTCTGTGTCCACACATAGAAAGCTGCCCTGAGCAAGCCGTTCGCAAGCCTCGATTAGGGCGTCTTGCGCGGTGACCGTGATAATTTTTAAATTTGACATTGGCCATTCACTAGACGAGTTCAGGCCGAATTACGAGTATTTTCCTGAAGCTGGTTGAACTGAAAGCGAGACGCCGCTGAAATGAGCAGGGCGCGATCCGGGAGGTTGATTCATGCAGGGCGGAGCAAAAAGAATATGGCATGATGTCAATCTCGCGACATCTATATCAGCAATCTCAATGACAATGACATATCACCATGCTTGACAATCTGGCGCCAACAACGCCTAAAGCCGTCTTTTAATCGACCTATGGAGTCACCGATGCATCTCTACCGCACTCATTCTTGCGGCGAACTTCGCCAATCCCATGTTGGAGAAGCTGTTAAAGTCTCAGGATGGCTGCATCGCCGTCGCGACCATGGCGGTGTCATGTTCATCGATCTGCGCGACCATTATGGATTGACCCAGATCGTTTTCAATCCAGGCGTGAGCGGCTTTGAAACCGTTGAACGCCTCCGGACCGAAAGTGTTCTGACCATTGAAGGCAATGTTATTTCGCGCGCCGAAGACCTGGTTAACAGCACATTGGCAACCGGAGAGATCGAAATCGTTGCAACAGCCGTCACGGTCCAGTCCGAGGCGGCGGAACTGCCGCTGCCGGTTTTTGGTGAACCCGATTATCCCGAGGATATTCGGCTGAAGCATCGTTATCTCGATCTACGGCGGGAAACACTGCACGCGAATATGAGTCTTCGTGCCGACGTTATCGCCGCGATTCGGCGCCGTATGGTCGAACAGGGCTTTACCGAATATCAAACCCCGATTCTGACGGCGTCGAGCCCGGAAGGTGCCCGCGATTTTCTGGTGCCTAGCCGAATGCATCCGGGCGAGTTTTACGCGCTGCCGCAAGCGCCGCAGCAGTTCAAGCAATTGCTGATGGTGTCCGGATTTGACAGATATTTCCAGATCGCACCATGTTTCAGAGACGAGGACGCACGTGCTGACCGGTCGCCCGGCGAGTTTTATCAACTTGACGTTGAAATGAGCTTTGTAACCCAAGAAGATGTGTTCCAGTCGATCGAGCCAGTGATGCGCGGCGTATTTGAAGAGTTTGCAAACTGGAATGGTAAACGAAGACAGGTTCCTACCGAGCCATTTACCCGTATTCCTTATGCGGATGCGATGTTGAAATACGGGTCCGATAAACCTGATTTACGGATTCCAATCATCTGTGCTGATGTTTCCGATATTGTTCTCCGTGAAGATGTCACGCTGGGCGTGTTTCGAAAAATCGTCGAGACTGGCGGTATTGTTCGCGCAGTGCCTGCGCCGGACACAGCCGGCCAGCCCCGCAGTTTCTTCGATAAAATGGACAGCTGGGCCAAGAAAGAAATGCAGGCGCCAGGCCTTGGCTATATGCGTTTTGTTGAGGAAGGCGGCGCGCTCACGGCGACCGGGCCAATCGCGAAATTCTTCGAACCGGCGGCACTCCAGGCCCTGGCGGAACGAACTGGCATCAAAGCTGGCGATGCCCTATTCTTTGCGGCGGGCAAGAAAGCCGATGCCGAACGTCTTCAGGGTGCAGCCAGAAACCGGATCGGTCATGAACTCGGTATTGTCGAGCCTGACATTTTCCGGTTCTGCTGGATCATTGATTTCCCAATGTACGAGTATGATGAAGACGCCAAGAAAGTCGATTTCAGTCATAACCCGTTCTCGATGCCACAAGGCGGCCTAGAAGCCTTGCTGGCGGCCGATACGGAAGACAAACAACTGGCGCTCAAAGCTTTTCAGTATGATATTGTTTGCAATGGCATCGAGCTGTCATCAGGTGCCATTCGGAACCATCTGCCAGAAATTATGCTCAAAGCGTTTGAACTGGCAGGTTATGGACCAGAAATCGTTGAGGCCGAATTTGGCGGTATGCTGAACGCTTTCCGTTACGGGGCACCACCACATGGCGGGATTGCACCGGGGGTTGACCGTATTGTCATGTTGCTGGCCGATGCTGAAAATATCCGTGATGTGACCCTGTTCCCGATGAACCAGCAGGCACGGGATTTAATGATGCAGGCGCCGAGCCCGGTCGAAGACAAGCAGTTGCGTGAACTGAGTATCCGACTGGCCCCGCAGGCAAAGACTTAAGTCTTAGTAAATGCGACGCGCCCAGAGGCCCGAACGACGCGGTTTGGGCCGCTCGGCTGTTCTGTCTAGACGATGAAACGTTGAAAACCATGAACGGCTTGTGGACGAAGCGCGGACATCGCCGTAAAGCCAGTATTTGAATATCAGACAGAATAGAGCCCGGTGCATCGCGCTCTTTTCGTAAGCCATAGGCAAAGTGTATCATGTTCGATGTAAAAGCTATTCGTGAAGCGCCGGACGAGTTTCGTAAGGCGTGGGACCGCAAGACGGCCGGTTCCGGTGTTGTCGTAGATCAGATATTGGCGCTTACTGACGCCGTCAGACAGGCAACAACCCGGAAACAGGATGCTGAAACGGTTCGAAATACGAATTCGAAACTGATCGGTAAGGCCAAAGGCAGCGGCGATGAAGCCGAAGCACAACGTCTGATGCAGATTGTAGCAGATGCCAAAATCGAAATCGAACAAAGCGGTGCCGCGGAAGCCGCAGCCCAGGCCGAGCTGGAGGGTGTCCTGAGCGGATTGCCAAATCTGCCTTTGCCCGATGTGCCTGCCGGTGAGAATGAAGATGACAATATCCAGCAGGGTGATGCTTGGGGACAACCAAGAGTATTTTCTTTCCCGGTTCAGGACCATGCTGATTTTGGTAGTAATCTCAAGGATGACAGCGGGGCTTCGCTGCTCGACTTTGAAGCGGCGACCAGAATGTCCGGAGCGAGGTTCGTTGCCATAAAAGGGCAGCTGGCCCGGCTCGAGCGCGCACTCGGCGCCTTCATGCTGGATTTCCAGACCGAGACCAATAATTATACTGAAGTGTCGCCGCCACTACTGGTGCGGTCTTCAGCGCTTTATGGCACCGGACAATTGCCCAAATTCGAAGAGGATTTGTTCAAGGCCGGGGATCAGCACTATCTCATTCCGACCGCTGAGGTGCCGCTAACCAATATGGTTGCGGGTCAAATTTTAAGCGACGAACAATTGCCGCTTCGTATGACGGCGCAAACCCCTTGTTTCCGCTCGGAAGCCGGCAGTGCCGGTCGTGATACAAAAGGCATGATCCGCCTGCACCAGTTTAATAAGGTGGAGCTGGTATCGATTGTCCGTGATCAGGCGGAAGGCTTGGCGGAACTAGAGCGTATGACACGTTGCGCCGAAGCGGTTCTGGAGGCGCTGGAGCTCCCCTACCGGCGGATGCTATTGTGTGCTGGCGACATGGGCGCCGGGGCGCGCAAGACCTATGATCTCGAAGTCTGGTTGCCCAGTCAGGAGACCTATCGGGAAATCAGCTCCTGTTCTTATTGTGGCGATTTTCAGGCCCGCAGGATGAATGCCCGCTGGCGCCCGCCGGTCAGCGAAACAACGCCGAAATCCAAGCCTGAATATGTCCACACATTAAACGGTTCAGGGCTCGCAGTTGGTCGGACGCTAGTTGCCATTATGGAAAACTATCAGGAGGCAGACGGGTCGCTAACAGTCCCATCTGCGTTGAGGAGTTATCTTGGTGGTCTGGGGTCGATTAGGTGAGAATACTCCTAACCAATGATGACGGCATCAATGCCCCTGGTTTGGAGGTTCTCCACGATATTGCGATCGATTTACTTAAGGTGCTCGGGGTCGATAATCCCGTTGCAAATATCTGGACCGTGGCGCCGGAAGTCGAGCAGTCAGGCCGGGGGCGGGCGATATCACTCACCGAGTTTGTACGTGTCCGGCAGCTTTCAGAACGGCGCTGGAGCGTCGCCGGGACACCGAGTGATTGTGTGTTGCTAGCCCTTGAAGAATTGCTTCCACATCGGCCGGATCTCATCTTGTCCGGTGTAAATGAAGGACAGAATATCGCGGAAGATACAAGTTTTTCCGGGACGGTCGCTGCGGCCCTGTTCGGAATGCAGCACGGCGTTCCGGCGATTGCGCTGAGCCAGTCAAAAGGCTTCAGATCGCAAAACTCGTGTCCATGGGAAACCCCGCGCGACTGGGGTGCGAAGGTGCTTACGCCTCTGGTTAAACAAAAATGGCCGGATGACCTTATTTTGAATATCAACTTCCCTGATAGGGCCCCCGACGCTGTCAGCGGCGTTCAGTTTACGCGCCAGGGCCGGCGGGACGAGCAGATAATCAGAACCGAAGTTCGTGAAGACTTACGCGGCACACCATATTACTGGATCGGCTATCGTGGAAAACTTTCTAACCCAGACCATGGGACTGATCTGCGTGCCATCTATGACGGTTATGTCTCCATCACCCCTTTACATGTCGACTTGACCCATGAAGCATTTCTAACTGAAATGAAAAGGCTATGGATGGATTGAGTCGCGATCGGATTCGCTCAGCGCGGATGGTGCTGGCAATGCGGCGTCAGGGAATACTTGACCCACACATATTGTCGGCGTTCGAATCCGTCGATCGATCGGTTTTTATCGACCACAGTCTCGACCGCCTTGTATTTGAAGACTGTAGCGTTCCAATTGCATGTGGCCAGTCGATCCCGGCCCCGAGTTTGCTCGCTCAGCTCATTGCAGCTTTAGAGCTCGATCATGCCGGTATTCGTGAAATACTGGTGGTCGGGGCTGGCAGTGGCTATAGTTGTGCCTTGTTGGCGCAGTATTGTGAACATGTTCACGGCGTAGAACGTTATAAAACACTCGCCGATCAGGCCGCCAGACGGCTCAGTTATCTGAATATCGGCAATGTTACCATCCACCATGGCGACGGGCTGGAGGGATTGGTGCAGGCAGGGCCATATGACCGCATTATTCTCATGGGAACGATCAGTACTATACCGGCTATACTGGTCGACCAATTAGCTGAAAACGGCCGATTGACCGCGCTCATGCGCAGTGTAGATGGCGCCCAGACAATCCGGTCTATTCGTAACCGAAAAATTATTGCGGAGACATCACTCCACGGCATAATGACGCCACTGGTTAAAGGAACTGCGTCAATTCTGTGATGGTATCAGTCGCACAAAAAAGCCGACGATCTGATTTGACCGTCGGCTTGGATAAGGATCGTGACACTAGACGTTTACGACTTTGCAGCGGCTTCCTGCAGGCGGGCAAAGATATTGCCGCCATGACCCGCGCCGGAATCGAATGCCGTCTGGACGGACGTATCGGTGATCTGATCCCATTTATCAGCGACAGCCTCTGCGGTCAGGGCATCGCCTTGTCCGACAAAAGCTCCGTTTGTTTCAACAATCTGAGCCATTGAGAAAGCACCCGCGCCGGCTGAAAGGATCATGCCGGTCGGCGCGTCTTCCTTGACCAGATTTATGACGCCGGGCGTCACATATTCTGGCTTAAGATTGTCGAGCATCTGTTGTGGCATCAGGCCTTCGGTCATCCGTGTCGCGGCGACTGGACAGACCGTGTTGATCTTGATGTTATTTTTTGCGCCTTCAATCTTTAGCGTGTTCATCATGCCGACAACGCCGAGCTTTCCGGCGCCATAATTGGCCTGGCCGAAATTGCCGTATAGACCGGTGGACGATGTGGTTACGACGATCCGGCCATAATTCTGCTCTTTCATGATGTTCCAGGCCGCATGGACCGGTTTGAAAGTGCCGAGCAGATGAACATCAATCACGAGATTGATGTCTTCAATCGTCATTTTCGAGAACGACTTATCGCGCAGTATGCCGGCATTGGCGATAATGATATCAATTCGGCCGAATGTCGCCATCGTATCATCAATCATTTTCTGGACGCCTTTGTCATCAGTTACAGATGACCCATTGGCAATGGCTTCGCCGCCCATGGCTTTGATTTCCGCAACCACTTTTTCAGCCGCTTCTGAGTTCCCGCCGCTGCCATCCATGCTTCCGCCAAGATCGTTGACGACAACTTTAGCGCCACGTCGTGCCAGTTCCAACGCGTGCTCGCGTCCAAGACCGCCGCCAGCGCCTGTGACGATAGCTACGCGATTATCAAAACGGATATCGGACATTTTAGAGGAACTCCTATTACGACTAATGTTGCGAACTTTATTGTGCCGTCTCAGAGCATTACGACAGCAGTACGTCAAGCTATGGCGCAGCGTCAGGCATTGCCACCGTCCTGCGGGCATGGTCAGAAAACTATAGGAGGAACGAAATATGCTTGCTTATCTAACACTCGGATCGAATGACATTGAAAAATCACTGGCTTTTTATGATCAGATATTGGGGGAACTGGGGGCGAAGCAATTGTTCAATAATGGACGTCTCTACTTTTATGGCACCGGCCCTGGCAGCGTCATGCTCGCAATTGGTGGTCCGCATAATGAAGAAGCCGCAACATCGGGGAATGGCGTGATGCCGGCTCTGAGTGCCCCTGATCATGCAACTGTCGATCGGGTCTATGCCAAGGCAATGGAATTGAACGCCGTTGATGAAGGTGCCCCGGGTAAACGGTTGCCAACGTTTTATGGGGCTTATTTCCGCGATCCTGACGGCAATAAGATCTGCGTCTGTAAACTGGGATAGATATTTGTATCCAGTATAGCGCATTATGATGCCGGCGGGCAGGAGAATCGGTATTAGGTGGGATGGAATATTCCAGTTAGCGGCTAGAGGGAAAAGCAATGGAGTGGGGATGGGACAATATCAGAGCCTTGATAGGTATCATTCTGATCTATGGAATCGCCTTCGGGTTTTCGGAAAACCGGAAAGCCTTTCCATGGCGAATTGTCATCGGCGCAACAGCCATACAGGCCGTATTGGCACTCATTTTATTTGGTGTGCCAGTGATTCGAAGCGGGCTTTTCCAGGCCAATCTGGTTGTTGACAGCCTGATCAGTGCCACCGCTTACGGCACCAGCTTTGTATTCGGTCCGGTGTTTGGAACGCAGGCCGGCTGGGAAGCCATGACCGGTCAGCCTGGGCCGATATTTGCCGTGCACCTTTTACCGTTAATTATCGTCATTGCGGCGCTATCTGCGGTTTTATGGCATTGGCATGTGTTGCGCTGGGTGACGAAAAGCTTTGCCGTTATATTCAGTCGTTTGCTCGGGCTTGGTGGAGCGACATCACTCGCCGTCTCCGCGAACGTTTTTATGGGTATGACGGAGTCACCTGTGCTGGTGAAACCGTATCTGCTGAAAATGACCCGGTCGGAAATTTTTATTCTGATGACGGCCGGGTTTGCGACCGTGGCAGGTAGCGTGCTTGTTCTATACGGCGTTTTTCTCGACGGGGTACTGCCGAATGCGCTTGGGCAATTACTTGCTGCGTCACTCATTGCAACACCGGCTGCTGTGGCTGTGGCTCTGGTCATGGTTCCCGAAACCAGCGATATCAACCAGCGCACGCACGAGCCCGACTTCGAGTATAATTCGACAATGGACGCTTTTTCGACGGGTGCGTCTGACGGTCTGAAGATTCTCGCAAATATTGTCACAATGCTGATTGCAGCCTTCGCGGTTCTATTTCTCGTCAATGAATTATTCGGGGCACTGCCCGAATTTAACGGTAGCAAATTATCTATTGAACGGATCCTCGGCTGGTTGTTTGCGCCGCTCATGTATATGATTGGCGTACCGCTCAGCGAAGCCGCACAGGCAGGATCCTTAATGGGCGTAAAAACTGTGCTGACAGAGTTCGTTGCGTTTCTGCAGCTCTCAGAAATTCCAGCTGGTGAAATGTCTCAAAGAACCCGCATGATTACCGCGCACGCGATTTGCGGTTTCGCGAATATCGGATCGGTTGGCATACTGATTGGCGGGCTTTCCATGATCGAGCCAGGGCGGCGTTCAACATTTCTTGAACTGGCCGGTAGAACTTTGATATCCGGTACGCTGGCAACATGCCTTTCGGCTGCTATCGTTGCGGTCATGCCAGTAAATCTCTTCATAGGGGGCTAAGTATGCCTTTGGTAAAGCAGTTCTGTGCGGCGATTGCCGCCGGCGGGGTCATAGTATGGCCTGCCGCAACCGCCCAGATGATTGATCAGCTGGCCGCGCGTGATGCGGCGGGTGCTCTTGACGCGTGCATTGCATCAGGGTCGACTGAGCTACAGTGTAAACGGGACTTTCCGGCAACGATAAGCCCTGGTCTGGAGCCGGCTGAGGATGTCCGGTTCGAAGCGATCTCGGTTTTTGGCATTCGCGGATTGGATAGGGCTGGAAGTTCGAGCATCATATCGGCGAGCGATATTGCAGATCGTGCAGCAGATCATCCGGCAGAAATACTCAATACGGTTCCGGGTGTGAACATCCACATGAATTCCCTGCAGGAGCATCTGATTGCCATTCGTTCGCCAGTTCTGACTGGTGGAGCCGGGCAGGGGAGTTTTCTGGTGCTTGAGAATGGTGTTCCAACCAGATCGCCGGCTTTTGGCAACGTCAATATTTTGATTGAACCCCACCACGAGACGGCGGAATTCATTGAAATCGTTCGCGGACCGGGGTCAGCACAGTATGGCTCCAATGCGATACACGGCCTGATTAACATCATTCATGGCGGGCCGCATGATCGCTCTATTGCAGCCCATCTGTCGGGATCTACGCTGGGTCGCCAGAAAATCGACCTGATCGCTGACCAAGGATATCTTGGCCGTGGCGCGCTGTCAGTACAATCGGATACTGGATGGCGCGATAATACTGATCTGCTTCAGTTAAAGGCGTCTGGGCAGGTTGAAACGACGCTCGGTGATTGGAAAGTTACCGGTTGGGGCTCGTCATCCTTCATGGAACAGGAAACCGCTGATTTTCTCAACGGGGCGAAGGCGTATAAGGATCGCGACATTGCCAAAGCGAATGATGATCCGCTCGCCTATCGCGATGCCTGGTCGGTACGGCTCGGGGCAAGGCTCGCACGTGATGTGTTTGGCGGCGAGCTCTCATTCACGCCATTTGCGCGACACCAGAATATGGATTTCCGGCAACATTTTTTGCCAAATAAGAGCTTCGAAGAGAACGGACACACCGGCGCGGGCGTCATGGTGCGTTATAGCCATACGCTGAGCGATAATATTGATTGGAGACTCGGGCTCGATACTGATATTGCCAGTGGTTTCCTGAAGGAACGACAGGATGAGCCGTTTGGGTTCTTTCCCGGCGACGGCCGTTTTCCGGTCGGGTTGCATTATGATTACGACGTCGACACCGCTTTACTCGGAGTATGGGGCGAAATTGACTGGCAACTCGATGACAAAACAGAGTTACAAGTCGGGATCCGGGCTGAAACCCATAATTATGATTACCGGACAAATATCCCGGCTGGCATAAATGGCCGGTTTAAAGTGCCGGAAAACCGTGATGACGATTTCGACTTCGTTACGCCAAAGCTTGCCATATTACATGAACTGGCGCCGGACACGACGCTTTATGCTCGGTATGCACGTGCTAGCCGAGCGCCTCAGGCAAGTGATCTCTACCGCATCCAGTCACTTCAGGGTACCGCAGAGGCCAGTGTCGAAACCGCCGATAGTTTTGAAGTTGGCGTGCGTGGGCTCGGACTTGACGGGGCGCTCGTCTATGAAATTACAGTCTATCATATGGAGAAGGATAATTTCTTTTTCAGGGACGCTGACGGCATAAATGTCACCGATGGTTCAACCCGTCATAAAGGCATCGAGGCCGGCGCAGATCTCGTCCTGAATGATTATTGGCGCCTGCGCGGCGCGGTGTCGTGGTCTGA
>Ga0213865_10001595_pt1 | contig 14680 bp, 14 predicted proteins | sample PICome_6_FD_160100 | JGI IMG/M metagenome (GOLD analysis project Ga0213865, IMG submission 160100) | Coastal seawater microbial communities near Pivers Island, North Carolina, United States - PICO282 | ecosystem: Environmental > Aquatic > Marine > Coastal | place: USA: North Carolina...
GGGAGCAGGAATCGTAATGCGAATGCTCTCCTCAGTTGAATACGAAGAATGAGTCAGTGACCATTTCTACGTAACAACGCATCTAGATATCCCAATAAGATGCCATGCCAAAGTGCTAATGACCACAATAACAAAACTAGGTTAGAATATATTCCCTTTTTTGGTAAATCGCTTCTTAGGAAGGAAAGTAACCAGTATAGCGGTGCTACAGCGATTAACAGAACCTCTCTCGTCAAAGAGTAATACATTGATTCAAGATTTACAGATTCATATGAAAATAATGTGTTCACATATTGGTAAATTCCAACACCAAGCAGAATAAGCAATGGTGTCATCCATAGAACTACCCAAGATGAACCAAGAAAATCGTGGCCACTTCTCAAAACTTTGTACCTTCGATGTATCCTTACGTGGGCCCTTGCGTCACGCTTACGCTTCCCCAAGAATCTCTTGATTCCTATTTCCGGTACGTGATTCACAACAGCATAAGGAGTATACACAATTATTCCACCATCCTGTATTAATTTCAATGAAACTTCCATGTCTTCAGCATGGTACCAAGACGGGTCGAAACCGCCGATTGCTAGAAGACTTTCACGCTTGAACATAGAACAAGGGCCATTTGCTAAGTTAGTTCTTCTAGGCCTTGAGCGATACTTTGACTCGATTTCAATTGATCTAATTCGCGAAATCACGTCATCTGCTCGTCCGAAAACGGTTCTTCCAGTAACTGCAACTACGTTTTCCTCTTCACCAGATTTGGAAGATTCTAGCATCCTCTGAATCCAATCAGATTCAGGACGTACATCGATGTCTGTAATTGCAAACCATTCCCCTTTAGACTGCTCCAGTGCAGCCATACGTCCAGCAGATAGACCAAGTTTATCTTGATAGATCGTAGTTACCAACTCGTGCTCAGACCATTTTTCAACAGCATCTCTTCCACCATCTGTTGAACCATCATCGACAAGAAGAATTTCGATTGGTGAATGGGTTTGTGCTACTAATGATTCCATACATCCATCAATCCAATCGACACCGTCTCTAACACAAACCGCTATCGAAACAAGTGTCAATCTCTCACCTCGAATTTGGAAAGAAGTGTTCTACATTGTTCCTTAGTTTCCAAAGTTGTTATTCTCAAAACAACTCCTTTGCTAGGTTGCCCATATACCACATTTGTTCCAAGTGGAGCGAGTAAGTGTATCACGATAGGAGCCAGGTCTTCTTCCCCTTCTACTTCGATACATGTAGTTTGGTCATTGTGAAGAGCGGCGGCAACGGCCTTGAATAAAGACGGAGTGATTTGACCTGCTGGGTTATTAGCATCCAGCATGATTTCGAACTTACTAGTGTCAACTTTCTGGTCAAGTTCCACACGTTTTGTCATACCATCGATAATTGCAATATCCGCAACAACACCCATTTCTAAAAGAGTTGCAGCACATACATCACCTACTGCAATTATACTGCCCGGAACTAAATTTTCCATTGCTGAGGACATAGCGACTTCAGGGGAATCTTCAGGGCCTGTGAATAATTCTCCATTGGGTTTCTTCAGTTCCTCATCGAGTCCGAAATGAAAGTGATGGGTCTGATTTTTCTGATTCTCATGCACCCATAATTTACCGTCACAGTCGATCAATCCAGCTCTAATTCTTGAACTAGAGATTATCCCTCCTGCTTCGTCGAGGCTGTGCTGAACCTCAATTATTTCAAGAGGCAGTAATCCGTTTTTCAATCGCATTTCGTTAATGCTCTGACAATTGCTCAATGTTTCTGGAGTACATACTATACTGTCACAATCTTTTCGAAATGGTGCTGGGCCGTAACTGTCCTCCAGTTCGTGAGTGGTTATTCTTTCATCCGACCAAGCAAGTATTGCCTCGCGTCTATCTTCAAAACTTTGCAAAATCGGAGACTTGGCGGCTGACATCTCGTCGTTTGTAATCCAAACCTCTACTAATTCTGCTGCTTCAAGCGCAGACTCGAGAAGTGCTTTGTGCCCTTGATGGAACCTATCGAAGGTGCCGCCAACCAAGCAGCGCTCCAACTTCGGCATGGCAACCACTGTCTTTGGATGGCTATTCAATGAATCGCAAGAAAAAGTGTGCCCCGACCCGTAACAGCCCCTGTCATCGTCTCCTCGGGAGCTTGACCCAGGGTCAGGGCGTCTGTGCAGCCGGTTGGTTGTCTCACTCTCATTCTCTCGTCCAGCGAGGACCCATTACCGACCACATAGTCCATCGGTTTGCATCAGAGGTCATTCCCGAAAGTCACCCTGGTCTTCGTCGATGGCACATGACCGCAGTCATTGGTATCACAGTTCACTGAGCGGACGCTCTCCCTGCGATGTTGCATGTGCGGTCAAGTGAATCTCAGATGCTCATTGTTGTTGAAAGCGTCGGTGCAATTCGATGTGAATGTCCAAATCATGTTTTGTATCCAAAGGCACCATCGGAACTGAATCTTTGAACAGCCAGCCCGCAAATGGATGAGTTATTCCTATTGATGGAGTAATACCCTGCTCTGAAGCAGTGATGCCCATTATTGAATCAATTAGGTAATCCTTGCCTACACCATCCGGCATATGATGAACGAGTGCGAGTTCTTCAGAGGAGAGATCCTTCTTGCTAAGTATTACTGGCCATGGAATTTCAAGAGAAGATAATGCTGTTCTGCCAATTGAAGAGGCCAGACAGTTCAGGAGCCAAGTTTCTGATTTATGCTGCCAAAGCGAGTAATGAACATCTTCCATTACCGCAAGCATTTGCGTTCTGTCTACAACATTATCTTCTAGCAATAACTTGTGTTGAGGACAAGCGGATGCTATTCTGGCAATTTCCCCATCTCCCCAATTTTTCCTTATCACCTCACCAGCTCTCAGTGGTTGCTCAAGCCATACGTCAATAACATCAGGCAAATCTTCAATCCACTCACGACTCAGAAGAATTGCAGTTGCTACAGACGGCTTGTCTGTAATTCTAGCAAGATTTGACAATGGATGTTCTCTTAATCGGTCAATAAGAATCGACAATGCAGTATCATCGTACATTGCAAGAGTAGAAAGGTCCTCATCTGCAAATGTGGTCAAATCAGCTAAACTCGCCCAAATAGGATCTATCCAATCTCCAATTCTCCTCCATCTCGAAGGTTGAGACTGTTTGGTTGTTGCTATCCACGATGCAAGTGGATATTCACGCTCATGCCTATCTGCCCAAACATCATCTCCTTCCAATAATTGGCACGCCAACCAAATGGCTTCTTTCGAATTCTCTGCATTTTTTACATTGGTTAAATTACCTCGAATTAATTCTTCAGGAGTTTCGGGAGCCTGCCAATTTGTAGGCATCATCGAGTCACGGGAAACTGTGATTGGAATATTGATTCGGCCAGGAATTTCGAGATTGAATTTTCCAGGCTTATCACTTGATGTCAATTTCAATGGAATATCTAAACTAATCTCATTGCTAATTATAACCCTACATCTATGGTCTGCACCAAGCCTGTCCAAAGCCTCGACATGCTTCCATCTCCAATCCAAGATAATTGGCGCTTCTATTTCTTCAATAGCAAACAACAAACATGCTTCACCTGCTCTTTGTGAGAGATGTCGCGTATCGACCAGTGAGCCAACTTCATGTCCCCACTCTCTGCCTGGAAAATCGCTCAAAACCCTTCGCGTTAGTGCGTTGCTTGACTTCGAGTTCATGTCCTCAATCAATCGTAAGAATTTCATATCTAGAGCAGAACTAGAAATTCTTGGATGGATTAATGAGAGCCAATATTTCAGGATTACAAACGGCAACGGTTTACTCCGAATCCCAATCAAGTTACCATCGATGATTGAGATTGCATTTTCAGACATGTTTGTAGCAACTATCGACCTGTCCAAACTACGGCCCAAAACAGCATGGATTGCCCCTCGAGGCTTTACTTGAGGCCCCGAATTACCGGCCCTACCAATTACAGAATCTCCATCTTGGAGGACTTGTGGCAACTCTGGCCAAAATCCCGAAGGTAATGGTGAGAACCAACTTCCCACGCTAACAGGCCAAGGATTTGCTTCATCCAGAAGCCTGGCACGGATTAAGCCCAATACTTTCGGCCTCTCCATCCATGCAGTGAGCGTAGTGGGACTAGACTGATTTGGAGCAGATGTTCTTCTCAAGGTTTCAATATCCCACCATACCGGACCATCTTCCCTTTGAACAGCCCATCGCCATTTTACAGACTCCCCTTCATTTCCATTGGAATTAAGGAGTACTCCACTAGTCTCATCCATTGGCCTATCTGGTATACCTAAGAGTGGACCTGCTGGCTGAGATGCGTAACCAAGTAACATCATTGGACCATCTCTTGCAAGTACTATTCCTGCAGCTCCTGGAGGGGGTGGCCATTGTACCAATTCTGTCATTCTAGCAAGTCCATCAGACTCCAACCTTGCAATACCTTGGGATGATAAACGATATCTCGAGCCCCGGATATTTGCTTCATCTCGTACTACGTCGCCCGATTCTCTTAGTTTCTTCAAGGCGGCTGAAGCGTGGGGAACTCTGATCTTCAACGCAGCAGAAACCTCAGTTACCGTTCCCCCGCCATCTGCCAACCAATCCAAAACTCTGCGCTGGTGTGTGGAACGAATACGGTTAGTTCGCACCATTGTCACCAAGTTAATCCAAACATAACGCTAATATCAATTTTTTTACTTACAATGTTCCTATTAGTTACATTTTGTTACATATTTCCACTGGAGAATGGTTTTTTTGAACTCGGTTTAACAATAAATCCACTTTTTTATCGAAATTTCACGGTAGTTAGTGTAACTTCAACAGTGATGTTAGAGGAACGGTTATATGGGCTGCTTCGCTCCTCTTGTACAACGGCCCAAATCTTCGACGGAAACGGCCGCATGACAAGGAGGAGAATGTACATGAAAACAGTAAGAATACGTGAAAAAATCAAGAAGTTCCTAGGTGACCGCCCACGCAACACAGCTGAAATTTTGGAGCACATCAACAGCACCATGAGACACGGCACTACTAGTCAGCAACTCGGAAACGTCCTATCAAAAGACAAGGACATTGTCAAAGTTGGATACATCAAGCGCTCTGGCATTCTCTCTGGCGGATACGACATTTGCGAATGGGCCACAAGAACATGGGTCTCTGACAACTGCCCAGGTTGGGAAGAAGGACAGCCTCTGATCATCGATTCTGAAGGAAACGTTCAGACCAACGACCTAATCAGAAGAAACTGATTAGCATGCGCTGGGTTCAGCGGATGACGGATGCTACCGTCTGCATGTTCTGTGGCGGCCTCGTAGTAGGTAGCCTTTGCACAGAATGTGGAATGGTACAGTAAATCTGGTCCAAACTAATTTCTCTACTTGTCTATTGAATGCGAAAAGCGCATCGTTTTTATTTTCCAATCTAGTCTCTTAGACATTGATTGCTACTATATTCGATGACGGAATCACTGGCCGTTGTAAATTGCAAGAGCTTCTTCAAGACCTGCACCATCACAAATGACTGCCTTACATGCTGCAGTCATTCTAACTGCTTCCTCTGTGTTCTTTTGGTGAATGTTTCTCCCGGTTGCAGCACCTCTGCATCCGGAGATTTGCATTTGATCGACCAAGCGCCCCAAGAATTCCTCGGGAGGAAGTGAGCCTCCGCCTGAGCAGATAATTCCACAGCGGCCTGCCGCTTCTGCAGCAATTCCGAGGCTTTCGGGTTGAGTCATACCTTCAAATGCTCTAGGATAATTGACTTTAGCAAAGTCTGCGCCAATACATGCCGCTACACCAGCAGCACCTGAGATTAATTGTGGGTCCTTTTCATCAGAAACCGCTTGCCCTCTCGGGTACATCCAGACAACTGCAATCATTCCAAGCTCGTGTGCTTGTCGAATGAAAGTGCAGGCTTCGGTTAGCATGTCATGTTCATATTCTGAACCAATGTATACAGTATATCCGATCCCAACTACGTTGATTCCGTTGTGCAGCAGAGCAGAAACATCGTCTAAATCCCACAGTGCTTGAGAGACTGGGTCTCTTTGTGAAGTCTTTACCATGTGCGACTTGGAATTTAACTTTACCAAATATGGTATGTCGGGGTAGTCTCTTGCATATTGCGCTATGAGACCAAGTTGACCTGCTAGTACACCAATTGTTCCTTCTTCATGTGCCCTGGCGCCAATTTCGAAGAGATGGGCTGGGTCATTTGAGGAGAGAGGAATTTTGTTGCCTCCATCGTAAAAGTCATCATTCAGGTGCTCGATTTTTTGGTCACAGGCGAACAAATTCATCTTACCTGTTCCGCAAGTTGCTGCATCCATGTTGTCGATGAAAGTCTCGATAAGTTCGTCAGGAACATCTGCTGGGACAGTGTATTTGGTCGCCATTAAATCGTCCACTTTCCTTTAGGACTTCAAAACATCGTTCGCTAATCGAACCCAAAACACTCAGTTCTTCAAAAATCGCGTGTGCTGATTTTTACTATCGCAAGTTCACTGGCCTTCGAATGAAGGTACTCTCTTTTCGACGTATGCTGCGATTCCTTCCTTGGCATCGCTGCTGCCGAATAGAGCTGCTTGTAGTTCACGCTCGAGTGCCAAGTGGTACTCGAATGGAATCTCTGGCCCTGTCTGGCAAGAACGCTTGATGTTTCCAACGGCCTTTGTTGCCTTGTTTGGTAGAGTAAATTGGCTAGCCCAATCTAGAACGTCACGGCGGAAGTCATCTGCGTCGCCTTCCCAAATGTGGTTGATTAGGTTGCAATCTAGGGCATCTTCGAATGACATCAATTCACCAGTTACCATCATCTCAAGCGCCTTTGCCTTTCCAATTAGGCGAGTTAGGCGAGCGGTTCCACCAGTACCTGCTAGAACACCTAGGTTGATTTCTGGAAGGCCGACCTTGCCGGAGTTCTTTCTTGCGATTCTAATGTCAGCAGCCATTGCGATTTCTAGACCGCCACCAACAGCGTGTCCGTTCATCGCACAAATTACCAACTTTGTAGTCTGCTCGAAGCGAGATAGTGTCTCGTTAGCGTGAAGACAGAAGTTGTACTTGAATCCAGGAGAAACGCTGTTCAGCATCTGAATGGATGCGCCTGCAGAGAAGAACTTGGAACCGTGACCGGTGATCACGATTACAGTTACATCATCATCGAAACGTGCTTTGATAATTGCGGAGTCGATATCTCTCATCATTTCGTGAGTGTAGGTGTTTGGACCCATTGCGTCTCCTTGTAGAGGAGCACCTGCTGAGTCTGAGGCTAGTTCGATGACTGCGATACCATTGTCTGTGGTTCCGTAGTTGACTAGACGGTTCGGCATTGGTTCTAATTTGAGTCCGTATAGGTCGCTCATGTTTTACTCCAAACGGGTCCGCTTAATGAGTCAATCGCTGGTCTCACTGAACGAGGTCTTTCCACCTGAGCGACGAATTTTGTCCCATCTCTCAGCCACGTCTTTCGCTTCATCCGACATTTCCCAAAGATCCCTTTTCTTCGCCTTTCTGAATGGCAGACGCCTAACTCCTCTACCCATCGCTTTGGGGTCTGATTTTAGCATGAATGGATTGACAAGTACGTAAAGCAGAGATTTGTACCACTTGGGGCGGAATAATTTGCCAATCCAAATTAAGCCATCATCACGCTTCCTTTGGTCCTTCATCCATGCTTTGCACATGTACTTGAAAGTGCGATTGCCTACTCTATTCATCAAAAATCGATTGGCGACAGAGGTTTTCACATATGGCATCAATTGCTTTCGAACTTCGGATTCATAGTTACAGTTTCCAAGAATATCTTGCGCTGCAAGGTGTCCAGACCAAACCGCCATTCTCATTCCGAAGCCCCACATGAAGTCCTGTAGTCCACCGGACTCACCGACGTAATATCTACCGTCTTGGAGGTAATTCTTGTTGATTGTAAAGTCACCTTTACCTCCTACTCGCTTAATCGGCTCCATATCGATGTCCGGATAGTGCTTCTGATACCAAGCAATCGTCTCATTTAGGAACCTATCTGTCCCTCTTTGCTTTCTCCACAAACAGGTGCAAATCAAGCCGACTCCATCGATGATAATCAGGTAAGAATACGAACCAGGAGCCAATTTGTCGTTCATTTGGAAAGCGATATGGTTTGGATGCTTGGTCTTGAATATTTCACCATAAGCAACTGCACTTGTGCCCTTGGGACCGCAAGCGATAATCTGACAATCTTCTTCTTTGACTTTGCTCTTGTAATGTAGATTAGCGCCAGCTGCAATAGCCATTCGCTTGAAACCTTGGTCGATTGTGTGTTCAGAAGTTCCCCTCTCTACAATTCTGTAAGCCACCTTTGGAGAGTAGGTTTTGCTAATTTCATCATCTGGGTGAATAAGGTCTACTTCCTTGAACTCCGTGGCTTTGAACTCGCCCGGGTCGTATCCCCATTCTGCTAATTGGTCGAAAAAATCCGCATCCATAGACCAGTTTTCCAATGCTTGGAAATCTCCATCAAAACGTTGGCCTGAGTCTTCTCTAACATCGTGAACATGAACTTCAATGCCTGCTTTAGCAAGGGTAGTTGCAGCGGCCAAACCAGACAAGCCCGCGCCCATGATATTGATGGGACCTGCCTGTGCCATGATAGCCCATGAGTGTGGATGGTTTCAAGGATGCGGCGCACATCGCATCAACATGGAGGAGCATATCTTCATTCAAGAGGCTCCTGATTCATTAGACGTAGACGAACTCAGAGCTAAGTTGCACACAGAGGGTTGTGGCGCAATTGTTTCCTTCATCGGGATCACAAGAGGAATGGATGATGGAGAAGATGTTCTACGTTTGGAGTTTGATGCATGGCAAGAAAAGTTGTCAGAAACACTGTGCGTTCTAGCAGAAGATGCGATGTCACAGTTCAGCCTACACTCAATAGCAATGGCTCACCGCACAGGTTCGGTAGGTCCCGGGGAAAACATAGTTGCAATTCATGTTGCTAGCCCACATAGGAAGGAAGCCTTCGAAGGATGCTCGTGGTTGATTGATGAGTTGAAAAGGCAAGCACCATTATGGAAAAAAGAAGTCAAACCAAGTGGCGAAACTTGGAAAGCAGGATTGGGGTGACCAAATGGAGAAAAGCATACAGGGAGTTGTAGACATATCGGCTAAACCAGTCGTACAGCGAAGAGCCATAGCAACGGGATTAGTACGATTATCTGAATCCTCTAAGGAAGCAATAACCTCTGGCTCTGTAAAGAAAGGAGATGTTTTGGAGGCATCTACAATCGCTGCAATTCAAGCGGTTAAGGAAACACCTAGAATCATACCTCATTGTCATCCAATCCCTCTAGAGGGCTGTAAGGTCGACTGGTCTTGGGAAGGAAATTCGCTAAGGTGTACGGTTGAAGTCAATGCTCAGTATAAGACTGGGATAGAAATGGAAGCACTAACTGGAGTCTCAGCTGGCCTCCTCTGCGCTCTTGACATGGTAAAATCACTAGAGAAAGACGCTAATGGACAATATCCAGAAACCAGAATCACCGACATAGTTGTCCTAGAAAAACACAAGGCGAATTAAGCGCTTTATTGATGGAGGGGTTACTTATCGCAGACAACATGGCGAGAACCGCAGACCTAGCACATCACTTCTTGGAAGCGGTAGACCAAGCGGCAATTGCTAGTGCTGCATGGCGCGGCTTGGGCGACAAAAACGCTGCAGATGCCGCTGCTGTTGAAGCAATGCGAAAAACATTCGACAAAGTACCATTCGATGGCAGAGTTGCAATCGGCGAAGGAGAAAGAGACGATGCTCCAATGCTATTCATTGGAGAGGAACTCGGAAACCAAATCGGTGTCGAAGGAGCACTCCAAATCGACATAGCGGTAGATCCGCTCGAATGTACAAACAATTGTGCGGATAACACTCCAAATTCAATCGCTGTTCTTGCTGCAGCTCCGAGAGGAACCCTGCTTCACGCCCCCGACTGTTACATGGACAAAATCGCCGCTGGCCCAGAACTTGCTGGCCACATTAGTTTGGATGGAGGCGTTACCTACAACCTTGAACAAGCCGCAGATGTATTGGATAAGCCAATGTCAGAAGTCAAGGTTGTAGCTCTTGACAGGGAAAGGCATGCTGAATTGTTCAAAGAAATCAGAGAAGCAGGTGCACAACTACACTTGATGGGAGACGGGGATGTTTCTGCAGCAATTTGGGCAGCAAGACCTGATGGTCCATACGACATGCTACTGGGAATAGGTGCTGCGCCTGAGGGAGTAATCACAGCAACAGCAATTCGTGGAATAGGTGGCGTTTTCGAAGGAAGACTAGTATTCCGCTCAGACGAGGAAGAGAAGAGAGCAGAGAAGATGGTCGATGATGATTTGACTAGGCTCTGGGATGCAACAGACCTTTGCCGCTCAGAAGATGCTATCTTCGCTGCATCCGGTGTTTGTGATGGATATCTTCCAGGAGTTATTGTAAACGATGATAGCGTCCAAACGTTCGCTGAATTAATCGACGTGCAAACTGGAAAAGTTACTCGTCACGACCGAACTCATTCATTGTGATAACATGGTGAATCAACTCAGAATCGAGGTTCGCTTACCCGAGGGACATTGGTCCGGGGATGTATCTAGACAACGTCCTGAAGCAGTACTTCGAATCGAAGAAACAATGCCTCTTGGAAGAGGAAGAGGTACTGCAAAAATGTCATCTTCAAGTGACATAGAGAATGAACTGATCGCACATCAAGGCGTGGATGAAGTACGAGACCTGGGTGGCAATCGCTACGAAGTTGACATCGCACCAAAGGGAGGCGGATACATCAAAGAGATTAGAGAGGCTGGTGTAATACCTCAATCCCCGTTCGAAGTGAGAGACGGCTGGGTAGATTGGACAATTGAATGCTCAGCTCAAAAAAGTAGAGAATTAGTTCAACTGTTGAGGGAAGAAGGAACTCCGTACAGAGTAGTATCAACTAGAGCAACTGGTTCTAGAATGCTTACGCCAAAGCAAAGACTGATTTTTGATTCTGCGCTCAATGAAGGATATTGGGATACACCAAGACGTATCACACTCAGTGATTTGGCTGAACTTCTAGGTTTGAGTAAATCCACCTTATCTGTACACCTTCATAAAATCGAGGGAATCGTTCTAAACGTGTTCGCAGAAGAGGTACGCCGGAATTCACCCTGAACATGTTCGTGCGAACATGTTCGCAAATTCATGAATAGTAGGAGCCCTATCCCCGTAACATGGCAGAACTACCTAAGACATGGGAAGACTGGGTCGCCAACTTTGGCGAATGGCAAGACAGAGTGGGTTTCGACAGAGAATGGCTAGGCGATTTCGACCTATCGATTCTGTTTGATTGGGACCGTGCAGGCGACGTCATCGAATTTGGTGATTACGCTGGAAGAGCAAAGTGGGAGAGAGCACTTCAAGTGCCTCACCAGAACATCCGTGACTCTCTAGTCGCAATGATTACCGTTCAAGGTGACACTGAGTTTGCATCAGTCGAACAACAAAGACACCTACTTGAGACCGCACCAACAGACTATGATCGCTACGCAGCAGCTCGCATCATGGCTGAAGAGCAAAGACACGGTTGGCAGATGGCTTACCTCCTCATGACATACTTCGGACAGCAGGGACGAAGAGAAGCTCAGAAGTTACTAGAGCGAAACGCACAAGATGGCGACAGACTACTTGGTGCTTTCAACAGACCAATGCCACACTGGCTTGATTTCTTCAACTACACAATGTTCGTAGACAGAGATGGAAAGTTCCAACTTGGTATGCTATCCACATCTGCATTCAAGCCACTAGCGGCATCGATGGGACCAATGCTCAAGGAGGAGTCGTTCCATCTTGGAACCGGTTCAAATGGACTACGCAGAATCATAAAGGCAGGAGTTATTCCTCTGGATATGCTACAACGCTACATGAACAAGTGGGTCGCAACCGCTCACGACTTGTTCGGTACAGATTCATCCACATCCGCTCACTGGGCATACGTCTGGGGAGTTAAGGGACGCTGGGATGAGCGCAAGAAGCTCGAAGGTGAGATAGAAGTCGACAAGGAAGTTCTCAACGAAGAGAGCCGTGGTCACTATCACGATGAAATCGTTAGGGAAGTCGAGAAACTGAACGGCTACTTACCTGAAGGATGCGGAGTCACACTCTATGTTCCTCACGAGAATTTCCACAGAGACATCGGTGCATTTGGTGGCAAGAAGTGCTACACTACCGGAGAATTATTCAAAGGAAGCGACGAAGAGTACGCAGAGTACCTACGTACCGTTCTACCAACACCAGAAGACGAAGAAGCTCTGAAAGAATTGTTCAAGCAGCAGTGGATCGAAGACAAGCCACTGACTCCTCGACAACTTGCTAGTGGAATCGGTGCAACTGCTTGAGGTGGTTATTTGATTCCCGTCTCGCTCTACGGAGCCGACGAAGCGGAGTTAGATCGCTTCTATTCGGTACTGCCTGGATTGGTCAGTGATGCTTACGAAGACCGCCCGTATCAAGAAACTCTGTTTGCTGTAACTGGTGAAGATATCATAGAGCACATCGAGTTGGCTGATTCTTGGGCAGAGAACACACCATTTGCTTGGCCAGAAGATGTCGTTATGGAAGTTAACATGGCAATTCAGACAATCAAATACCCTGACGTAGGATTGCTTGAGCACTTGTTGACTTTGGAAAACATAGACTGTAAGAGAGTCTCGACCTGGATGCACTTTGAGACCAACGTCTATCCAATCTACACCAAAGAAGCATGTGACGGCCTAGAAAAACTAGGCCTGCCCACACCATATCTTCCAAACGATATCGCATCTTACGGATTGTATGTTCAAAGACTTGAAGGACTGAAAATCCACGCCCCAGCCGAAGGAATGCCAGAAATTGGGCTACCTAGAGCCCGCATTCTGCAACTCGGCTTGGAGCGATTTGGATGAAAAATGTCTCAACTCATCTAAAGTTGCTCGCAGTTGCGATAATTTGGGGACTGGGCTGGGTTGCTGGCAGAGTTGCCGCCCTTGAGATACCACCATTTACTGCGGGATGGGTCAGATACATCATAGCAGTAGCGTGTTTTTTGGTATTTTTGAAAGTAACAAAACAATGGATTCTTCCTTCAAAGGACCAGTGGAAAATAATCACCGCAATCGGTTTCCTGTCCACCTTTCTCTATCAGGCATTTTTCATGTATGGGATGAAATGGACAGCCGCCGGTGATGCGTCATTGATGATAACTTTCAATCCGGTGTTTACGGCAATTCTAGCAGTACCATTTCTTGGAGAAAAATTCGACTTTAGGCTCGGTGCGGGGTTGCTATCAGCCGTTAGTGGCGTTGTAGTAATCGCTTGGTATTCACCAAATGTGGACCTTCCAGTAAATGAGAGACTTCTAGGAGATGCTTTGATTGGAATGGCTGCTCTATCTTGGGCTTGTACAACAATTTTGATGAAAAAAGCAATGACTGGAGACAACCCTATTTCTCCACTTCACATCACGGTATGGTCAAGCGTTGTCGGACTTCTGATTCAAACACCTGCCGTAATTTGGGAATACTCTCAGGTTGGATTTCCGAACGATGCTTCATTCGAAGGATGGGCTTGGCTAGCCTTCCTCGCTATCTTCTCAACCGTCCTGAGTTACGTTTGGTTTGCTGACGGAATTCGAATCATCGGAGCAGGAAGGTCGGCAATGTATGTTTACCTCGTACCCATTTTTGGCATCTTAAGTGGATGGCTATTGCTGGATGAAAAATTGGGGCTTTCCTTAATCGCATCCTTCATTCTAATTGTGGGTGGCGTTTACCTAGCTCAATCTAAGCAACCGTCATCAACCTAATTCCCTTGGAGTTGAAACATGGGAATCAATACTGTAGCCGTCATTGGAGCGGGAACAATGGGTGCAGGAATTGCACAGGTTTGTGCACAGGCGGGTTGGCATACCAACCTATACGACGCATTTTCTGAAGGACTTGAGCGTGGAATGAACACCATTGATGCATTTTGGGACAAAGGCATCGCTAGAGGAAAAACTACTGCAGAACAAAAGGCGACTTGGGCAGCAAATCTTCACGCTGTATCAGACATGCATGAGGCTGTAAAAGATGCTGACTTGGTAATCGAAGCGGTCCCCGAAATTCCCGATTTAAAGCACAAAATTTTCGCAGATCTTGGTACAATGACCAAGGAAGACTGCATCCTAGGTACAAACACTTCCTCCCTTTCAATCGCCGACATTGCAGCAGCATCTGGTAGAGCCGACAAGGTGATTGGAATGCACTTCTTTAATCCGGTCCCAATTATGAAACTGCTAGAATTAATCAAGCATGATTCATGTTCTGACTCCACTATTGAGGCAGCTATGGCTGCCGGAGAGGCGATGGGAAAGACAACCATTTTGGTCAAGGATGTTCCAGGATTTGCGACGTCCAGACTTGGCGTAGTTCTCGGCAATGAAGCGATTCGCATGCTTGCAGATGGAGTTGCATCTGCGAAGGATATCGACACTGCGATGGTCTTGGGATACAAGCATCCGATGGGACCACTCGCACTTACTGACCTCGTTGGTCTAGATGTGCGCAGAGATATTCTACTGAATCTGAAGAAATCGTTCAACGATGATTCATACACACCTCATCCACTCCTTGAGAAGTTGATCGAAG
>Ga0213865_10001596_pt1 | contig 14680 bp, 9 predicted proteins | sample PICome_6_FD_160100 | JGI IMG/M metagenome (GOLD analysis project Ga0213865, IMG submission 160100) | Coastal seawater microbial communities near Pivers Island, North Carolina, United States - PICO282 | ecosystem: Environmental > Aquatic > Marine > Coastal | place: USA: North Carolina | collected...
GCACTGACTCGAGTAATTCCCGGGCGCGATTCTCTAGGCTGCCGCCCCATTGATCCTTGCGCTGATTGGAGCGTGGACTCAGGAACTGGGAGAGTAGATAGCCGTGGGCAGCGTGTAATTGAACCCCTGTAAAGCCCGCATTCTTAAGAACCCGTGCACAGCGGGCGAAGCCGGCAATCACGGCTTCAATATCCGCCTCAGACATGGCCACGGGTTCCCCGAACTGGCCGCCGGGAAGGCCCAGTTTCACCGCGGAGGGAGCTTTCGGGTGGGGGTTTACCATTTTTTGGCATTGGCGACCGGCGTGACTGATCTGGGCCCAGAAGTGGTTACCGCCACGTGTGCCTGCCTCAGCCCATCTCCTTAATGCGCTCATCGCCTCTTCGCCGGGCTCGCTGTCAATGATGACATTGCCCGGGCGCTCGAGATGATCCCCGTCGATCTGTACGTTTCCCGATAGCAGTAGCCCGGCGCCACCATCACTCCAGAGACCGTAAAGCTGTGTCAAGGCGGGTGTTGCTTGTCCCAAGGGGTCAGCCAATCCTTCGGTCATGGCCGCCTTACAGAGACGGTTAGGCAGTGAGGCGCCACAGGGCAAAGTCAGCGGCCGTTCAATCATGGCGGGCGCCCTTGTGGTCATTCTCGCTACCGGGGAGGATCTGATAGACCGACCCCTCGTCAGAAAGAGCAACAATGCTTCCGTCGCTGGCGATCCTCACATCACGGATACGGCCAGTAACATCAGGAAATGGTTCGGTTTGCTCAAAACCCGATTCCGTCGGTGCCAGGCGATATAATTTTTGATCCTTGAGTGCACCGATCAGCAGACTTCCATCCCAATCAGGGAAACCGTCAGCGCGATATATGGCAAGCCCAGACAGGGCAATACTGGGCACCCAGTGAACAACTGGTTGTTCCATGCCATCCGCTTCGGTGTAAGGAGAAATGATTGCTCCGGAGTAATCAACGCCATAGGTAATTGCGGGCCAGCCGTAGTTGTTACCCGCGACGATCCGATTGAGCTCGTCGCCACCTTTTGGGCCATGTTCCGTCATCCAGATGGTGCCAGAAGCCTGATCCACCGCCAGTCCCTGAGGATTTCGATGCCCGAAGCTGTAGACCCTAGGGGCCCGATCCGGAAAAGGGTTGTCGGCCGGTACCGTGCCATCGGGCAGGATCCGCAATAACTTCCCCATCTCGCTGTCGAGAGATTGTGCCTGCTCCCGATATTCGAATCCCTCCCCAACACTGACCAACAGGGAGCCGTCAGGAAGAAATGCCAGCTTGCCACCGTAGTGGGCCGCCTTTGCCTTGCTTGGATTGACCTCGAGGATAACCGAGAAGTCCTCTAGCTGTTGGTCGACCAGCCGGGCACTGGCGACGGTCGTACGGTTACTGTCTTCGTCACCCCCAGCATAGGAAAGATAAATGCGTTGATTGTCGGTAAAAGCAGGATCGGTGACGACGTCGAGCAACCCCCCCTGACTCTTGAAGTAAACCTCAGGTGTGCCCGATATTGTGCTGACGCTGCCATCGCGACTAAGTCGCAAGAGTTGCCCCGACTTCTCTGTGACCAGAAAGCCTTGCTGGGCGGGAAGTTCCGCAATGGACCAGGGCTTATCCAGTCCGGTGGCAAGGACGTTGATGTGATAGTCGGTTGCCGTCGCGCTGATCGCGACGCAGCAGAGGCACGCCCCCGCTATCCAGGAACGGACAGACAGGAAAATTGACATGAATTGGCTACTCCTGCGCAGTGCTGATTAGGGCCGTGTACTATACCGTGTTATGAAAAGAGCGATGGGCGTAAGTGCGCATTAGTCTGGTCGTTAATTAGCCAGAGATGGGATCGCCCGAGGAATATGAGAGGAAAATTGTGCTTCGAGGAGTGATGGCTTATTTCTTGGCCGTAATAGCGGGATATCTGGTTGCGAGTGCCATCGCGACAGTAGAGGTGCTGCTGACCGTCAGTGGCTTTGGTTTGACGCCCAGTTTTGCCGATGTGCTAGCGAGTATTTGGATGGATTGGCTCGGCATGGTTGGATCTTATCTGCCGTTGATTGCCTTGGCTCTTGCTATCGCACTCCCGGTGGCGGCCAAGCTGCGCCGCTGGGTGGGCGGCGAGCCGCTACCGTGGTATCTCGCCGCGGGATTCGTGGCGCTGGTAGCGCTTCATCTCATTATGGAGGCCACTCTCGGTTTAGTGGGATTCGCCTCAGCCCGCTCGATGCCGGGCTTACTATTGCAGGGCGTTGCCGGTGGTATTGCAGGCTGGTGTTTTTGCCGAATGCAGGGTGCTCAATCATGACGGGTGAGGCTCAATTTGACGCCGGCATAAAGGCGTTAAAAGCCGGACGAGCCGTGGATGCTCGCGCGCAATTCCAGGGCAGTATCGATGCGGGTCTCGATACGGCTCAGCTCTGGCTCGGGTTTGCTCTTGCCTGCGTGATGCAGGGTGATTTAGTCGCTGCCGAAGCCGCTGTCGACCAAGTGTTGAGCCGGGAGGGCAAAAACCTTCGGGCGCTCATTATCAAAGGTGACTTACTGGCGGGTAGAAATGATGAGCAAAATGCCGCGGCTCATTACAGTCTTGCGCTCCGCATCGCTTCTCTCCTGCCATCAGTGCCCGATGGTATAGCCAAGGACCTGAGTCGCATACAGGAGCACCTAAATGAACTTAGTCATCGCTTTCGGCAACACTTAATCGAGCAGTTGGCGGCTGTCGGGTATCAGCGTGCATCGGCACCATCGCGGTTCAACGATGCGCTCGATCTTATGATGGGAGTGAAAGCCAGAGATCAGGAAACCGACCAGTTTCCGCAAATGCCACATGTCTTTTACATGCCGCATCTTCCTTATCGAACTTTTTATCCGAAGGAATATCTCCCTTGGATGGAGTCTTTAGAGGGCGCGACCGATACCATCGAGCGTGAACTCAGCGGTTTGCTCAGTAAAAGACAGGATCAGTTCAAGCCCTATGTTCACAGCGGTCTCGACAAGGCGCCAGCGGATGATGGCGGCCTTCTCGACAGCGATAGCTGGACATCCGCTTACCTGTGGAACGATGGGGAGCCCGAGCCTGAAGTCATGGCGGCCTGTCCCGAGACAGCGAAGTTGATGGAATCCTTACCGCTAACGCACATCAAAGGCTTCTCCCCCTCGGTGCTTTTTTCGAAGCTCAATGCTGGCGCTACGATCGCGCCTCACACGGGGATGATAAACGCGCGCCTGATCTGCCATCTGCCGCTGGTTGTGCCGCCATCCTGTGGCCTACGTGTGGGTGAGGACGAACGCGACGTTGTGCGGGGAGAGGCCTGCGCCTTCGATGACAGCATCAATCATGAAGCATGGAATCGCAGTGACGAGGACCGGATTATTCTGTTATTCGATGTATGGCGCCCCGAGTTAAATGAAGATGAACGAATGCTTATTTCAACGCTGCTTGGCGCGGTAAAGCAGTATCGAACAAGCACCTGATTTATGGATTACCGTTACGACCCTGTTCCCGCGCCGAAACCAGAAGAGCTGAGTGAAGCCGAGCGCCATGCCAGAGCAGAGGCGTATTTTGTCGCCATGCAGTCACGGCGCTCGATTCGTGACTTTTCGGATCGTCCCGTTAGTCGAGAGGTGATCGAAACTTGTATTCGCGCCGCGGGCACAGCGCCCTCTGGGGCGAATCATCAGCCGTGGCACTTTGCCTGTGTTGCTAATCCGTCGATTAAACGAGAAATCCGCCTGGCAGCAGAAGAGGAAGAGCGGGCCTTTTACGCGGGTAAGGCTGGGGACGAGTGGCTGCAGGATTTGTCTCCCTTGGGGACGGATGCGCAAAAGCCATTTTTGGAAATCGCCCCCTGGCTTATTGCGGTTTTCGCAGAGCGTTACAGGCTTGATGAAGATGGCAGCCGCCAAAAAAACTACTATGTGCCGGAATCAGTAGGAATCGCTACCGGCATGTTGCTATCGGCTTTGCACCAGGCGGGGCTGGCCACCCTGACCCATACGCCAAATCCAATGAAGTTCCTGAACAGGATACTGTCACGGCCGGGTAATGAACGTCCGACGATGCTCATTGTCGTGGGACACGCCGATGATCAAGCGATGATTCCTCGTGCAGCGACGATAAAAAAACCTCTCGACCACATCAGTAGCTTTATTGAGTAGGGCATCACCAGCGGGCCTGTTGGTAGCATCAAAGGAGAGTCGAAAGACATGATGAAAGCGATATTGGTCATGCTTTTCTGCCCGTGTTTGCTGTTGGTTTACCTGTTCTTTTTTTATCAGGACGAGAGCGATCAGGTCTGTGCCGGCGCTGATCGTTCGCCCTGTCCAGACTTGCTGAGGGCGGAGGTGTCGGTTGTTATTCATGAAGGCATCGATTCCCTTTGGGCCGCTTGCGTGCTCCCCGAGATCGACGCCTGCGCTATCAGGACCGCCTCATGGGGAGAGGCCCAGTGCGTTATTCACCAGCTGGCGTCCGCCCCCGCACAGGTGTTTGAGCATGAAATGAACCACTGCAGGGGCTGGGATCACGAGGGGACTGGTGTTGAGGCTTACGCGCAACCTTGGCGGGTGAATCGTGGGCTCTGGCTGGCTCGTGGAGCCAACCAGTAGGCTCATGAAGCCGGGATGCGCTGCCCGCGACCCCAGGGAGCGCCAAGCTCGATAAGTGACTCTCTCAAGGCGGGGAGCTCCTCGCCGAGGATGGCATTGAGTCGCACGCGAATGGGTTCAAACTCTGCCTTGGCATTGTCGAGGCTCTGACGATGAGCCGGCGTGGGTCCATAGGTGGATTCTGACACTCCTCCGTAGGCGTGCCACAGCCAGCTGGTAACCCGGTGTTCGTCGTAGGCACCGATAGAGCCTCTCGATTCATTGCCGGAAAGGGCCTCCTCAAGGGCGTAAATTTCCTGACGCAAACTGTGCAGGGTGACTTCCATTGTGCCGGGTGCAGAGGGTGAAGCATTGAGCATTTTGACGAGGGTCTCGATGTCCTCTGCAGCGTCCTCCAGTGCGTAGCTAGCGGCGCTGATCTGTCCGGAGACCTGTGCCAGCTCCTGCCAAAAGGCATTAACGTCCTTGAGAGGAGCGCCTTCCAATGAGGGCTGATAAAGGCGCTTGACGGTGAAGGACACAGGGTCCGTGAGTACGCGGCTGGCACCGTCTTTTGTTAACACCAGTTCGGCACTGTACTCACCGGGAATCGCCATGAGCCCACTCGGAGGCAATCCTTGCCAGTTGGGCGGGGTTTCAATGGCGCCGGAGTAGGGGTGACGTAAATCCCAGGCCACCCGGTGGAAGCCTTTTTTGGTTGGGGCGTCGAGTCGACGAATAACGGCGCCCGCACTGTCTTTGATCACCAGCATCAGCGCTGGTGGCGTCTCCCGACGCTCCGCTTCTACCGCCTCCCAGCCAGGAAAACTAATCTCTTTATTTTCCTTGATGGCGATTTTCTCTGCCTCCTGGCGTTGCTTTTCCGCTGTAGGAAAGCCTTTTGCCAAATGATAGGTGAGCACCGCGCCAAAAGGTGGATTGTCTGCTACGTACAGTTGGTCACCCTGGGATCCTCGCCGAGTCGCTCCCAGCAAACCGCGTTCGAAATACCAGTCCGCATCGCGCGTTGGAAATAAAACGGCCTCCTGTTCCAAGGTATCGTCTGCGAGTTCCCGAAGAGCCGAGTAGTCATCGAGTACAAAGAAGCCACGCCCAAAACTCGCGGCGACTAAGTCGTTTTCCCGCCGCTGTATCTGTAGATCGCGAATTGAAATCGTAGGCATCCCGGCGCTGAACTTGGCCCAGGATTTGCCGCCATTCAATGTCAAAAACACGCCGAACTCGGTACCGGCAAAGAGCAGCTCCGGCTTTTCGTGGTCCTGTACCACACGCCAGACAAGATGCCGTTCGGGGATTCCTTCGGTAATACTTTTCCAGCTTTTACCCCGGTTGCGACTCACCATAAGATAAGGCTTGAAGTCTCCATATTTGTGGTTGTCCAAAGCGACATAGACCGTGTCTGCATCGTGAAGATCGGCGCGAATATCGTTAACAAAAGCGGTTTTTGGCACGCCCGGGAGACTGCCCACTTCTATTTGTCGCCACCGCTTACCACCATCCTGGGAGATCTGGATCAATCCATCATCGGTACCCACATATAGAAGCCCCTCAACAATCGGGCTCTCTGCCAACGAGGTGATGGTGTTGTAGTCAGACATGGCATACATATCCCAGGGCGCATCCCAGCTCCAGGTCTGATCCATGAGTGGCATCAGCATGCGATCTTCATTGCGGGTCAGGTCGGGCGAAATCGCTGTCCAGGAATCCCCGCGATCCTCAGACCGCCAGACTCGCTGGGACCCAAAAAATAGCGTTGTCGGGTTGTGTGGGCTGACCAGAATGGGCGAGTCCCAGTTGTAGCGTTCGGGCGGATCACCAGCTGCCGGCTGGGGTTTGATGTAAACCGATTCCCCGGTTTTCAGATCGACTCGAGTGAGATTACCGCGCTGCCACTGGGCGTAGAGAATATCGGGATTACCCGGTTCTGTCGCGGGTTGGTGGCCGTCTCCCCCCAGCACCACCTGCCAGTCGGCGGTGCGAATGCCGTGAACATTGTCGGTGCGTGACGGGCCGCCTTGGGTATTGTTGTCTTGTGTACCCCCGTAGATGTTGTAGAAGGGCTCGGCATCATCCAGCGCCAGTTTGTAGTACTGGGTCACTGGTAAATTCTCCATGTAGCGCCACGTCGCGCCCAGATCGAAACTTTCATAGACGCCACCATCGGTCCCCATCATGATGTAATCGGGGTCGGTAGGGTGGAAGACGATTGCATGCATGTCTCCATGCTGATTTGGGTGCTCCATTGGGCTAAAGGTCTTGCCACCGTCCTCTGATTTCTGGACCGTGGGGCCCACAAGGTAGAGTCGATCAAATTGGTGGGGGCTCGCAAAAATTTCTTGATAGTAGTGAGGGCCGGTGCCGCCACCTACGGCGTCAGCGCCTTTAACCCAGCTACCGCCCCGGTTGTCTGAACGCCAGACTCCGCCCTCCCGTCGGTTGAGTTCTATTGCAGCGTACAAGACGTCCGGGTTTTGCGCCGAGATCGCCAGACCAATCTTGCCCTTGTTGCCTTCGGGGAGTCCGGTTTTCAACTCGGTCCAGGTTCGGCCGCCGTCGGTGGACTTGTGGATACCACTCTCGGGTCCACCGCCCATATAAGCCGCAACTGTTCGATGGTGTTGCCAAGTCGCGGCGTAAAGCACATCCGGGTTTCTTGGATCCACTTTGATATCGCTGACGCCGGTCCATTCACCACCACCCAAGGTTTTTTCCCAGGTCTCACCGCCATCGGTGGTCATGAAAAAACCGCGTTGCCCGCCCTTGGTCCACAGCGGCCCTTGTACCGCAACCCACACGGTGTTTGAGTCATCGGGGTGAACCAGAATTGTTGAGATGTGCTGAGACTCCTCCAGCCCTTTTTTCACCCAGGTTTTACCCGCGTCATCGGATCGATAAATGCCGTCGCCAAACCCTACATGGCGTCCTCCAACGTCCTCGCCAGTACCCACCCAGATACGATGGGGATTCGAAGGATCAACGGTGACATTGCCAATGGAGTAAGCAGTCTGCTTATCGAAGATGGGGGTCCAGGTAACGCCGGCGTTGATGGTTTTCCATACACCACCCGAGCCCACGCCCACATACCAAACTGAGTTATCGGTCGGATCCCAATCGATATCCGCAATCCGTCCCGACATAAAGGCGGGCCCAATATTTCGCCACTTCAGGCCGTCGTAGGGTCCTTGCTCCTCTTCGTCACTGGTCTCAGTGGCATGCAGAGATGCTTGCACGGTAAATTGAAATAGGAGGGTGAGCAGAAGGGCGAATAACGTGCGGGGGGTCAGGTTCATGGGGGCCTCTTATATCAACGATGGGACGCTACCAAAGACTGGCAAGACCCCATCAGGGAACGTATCGACGGAGCAAGTTTATCCTTTTTTAAGGTTTACCTACGAGTTGGTTCCAACAATTCGGCGCTTGGGGATCGGGACAGCTGATTCTCTCAAGTTGAGGTCCATTGAATGCCCAGCCCGAGGGTTCGACCGGGCTGAAAAGGCGCCTGCTCGTCAGCGCTGCCGCGGTAGGCCTCATCGAATAAGTTATTCACAAAAAACGTCAGTCTGACCCGTTTGAGCGGGTTGAAACTGAGCTGGCTATCGAGCCAGGTGGCCGCGGCAAGGGGTTGCTCTCCTGGCCCCGCCGTATCTCTGGAGGGGCGATGGACAAGCTCGGTTTTGAATTCAAGACCATTTAATGCCCACTGCAGACTGTACCGCCAGGAAGCAGGGTTGAGGTCTGATAGCCACTGGCCACCATCCGCTGTGCCCCGCTGGTATTGATATTGAAGCCGGTGACTGAACCCAGCCGAGAGCCTTCCCTGTAGCGTTACTTCATAGCCCCAGATAGAGGCCTCATTGGTGTTTTTGTAGCTTCGGACCCCGGGTTCCAGAACCACGCGCTCTATATAGTCGTCCAGCCAGTTGTAGTAACCGGCGATGGAAAGTTGATATTGATCTGCGTGGTAATCCGCCCGCACCTCCAAGGACTCGTTGCGCTCTGATTTGAGTGAGGGGTTGCCGAGAACAGTGCCACGGGGAGTGACGACTTCTGAAAAACGCTCGGTGAGCGTGGGGAAGCGAAAACCTGTGCCCGCCGCGCCACTCAGGTGCCAGGAGTCGCTGGCTTGCCACGAGAGTGCAAGGGTTGCGCTCCAGGCGCCATCGTCGGTCGATGTGCTCGAGCCCGTTTGCTCGATATGATCGTAACGAGCACCCAGCTCAAGTGCAAAATCCCGATAGGCCCAGACATGATCTATAAACAGCCCGACCCCATCCTGGCTACCGCGCAAACTGTTTGCCCAGGAGTTTGGCACTTCCTCGACGTTTAGTGCCGCCGTGTTGATCTCTACATTGCGGCGACCCAGCCATTCGATGCCTGCGCGGCCCTCACCGGTCGAAAAAGGAGTTTGGTGGTACAGAAGTGCGCCGATGGTGTCGGCATCGAAATTGGTTTGATTTTCCTCTCCTTCTGAGGTTTCGGTTATTGAGGCCCAATCCTGTCGATGGTGGTAGAGGCGGGCTAGCCAGCGGTTATCGCGACGAAGCTCCACGGTAGCGATGCTGTGGTCATCATGGGGATACAGGGCCTCTGCACTGTCGGGAAAGCTACGGGTCGATTTACCAATATTGCGGCCACGAACTGGTAGCCAGCTGGCACTGAGGGTGAGGTCTTGCCATTGAGTCTGTCCATGCAAACTCAGTGCTACCTGCTCGAAGCCGGTATTCAGTGGATTGTCGTTAGCGTCGGCTGCATTGTGTGCTCTCCGCAAGGCCAATCCCCCGGAGAGCGCAGAATTAATACTGCCCGAGGCGGAAAGCATCAACTGATCATCATTATCCTGCCACTGAAGGCTATAGGAGGGAACTCCCTGCTTGACGGTGCTGAGACTAACGACGCCCCCCATTGCATCCGAGCCATACAGTGTCGAGCCGGGGCCCTGACTAACAGTGATCTGGTCCAGAAGTGCGCTCGGAATGAAAGAGGCAGAGCTGCCCGCGGGCCGGTCAATCAGCAAGGGGACCCCGTTGACCTCGGTGCGGATGCGCCAGCGGCTGAAACCGCGCAGGCTGTAGCTTTGAAAGAGACCCCCTTGTCCGTTGTAGCTGACCCCCGGTGCTTGTATCAGAACATCGGCAATGGATTGCCTTACCCCCACCATTTGCCGTGGATTCAGGCGGTAGGTTGTCGTGCTGTCGCTCAGTGTTTGATCAAGTAGATTACGGCTGGCGGAGACAACAACTTCTTCAAGGGGCGCTGTTTCAGTGACCGCTGTCTGGGCGTAGCTTGGGGGGACGATTGCAAAAAGCAGATAACAGAAAGCAATGCCCGTTAGATAAGTACGACGGTGGCCGCGCTCAACGGTGTTAAGCGCCACTGGTTAATCAAACAGTTTGTTGTCGTTGCTCATGTAGAGGGATTTTTTAGGGCGCGCGAGAACCGCTTTCAGCATGGGCTCAAAAAAGTCGAGTCCATATGTTTCTGCTTCAGGGTCAAATGCTGGCGCATCGTATTTTTCGATGAACTCAAGAGTGCGCTCGTAATGGGGGTGATCTTTGTACTGATCTCGGAGGTTTCGATCGAGCCCAAGATACTCGAAAAAGTAGTAGCCCTGAAAAATACCGTGGTGTTTGACCATCCAGTGGTTTTCCTCGCTGATGTAGGGCTCAAGGATGGCCGCTGCGATATCCGCGTGGTTCGTTGGGCCAAGGGTGTCACCGATGTCATGAAGTAAGGCGCAGACAACATACTCATGATCTTTGCCGTCTTTGTGAGCCAGTGTCGCAGTCTGCAGACAGTGGGTTAAGCGATCTACCGGGAAGCCACCGCAATCGCCACTGAGTAATTTCAAGTGATCCACGATACGTTCATAAACAGTTGCTGCAAAGGCCTTGGCCTCGCCGCCGATAATGGCCCAGTCTTCCGCAGTTCCGTCTTTCATGTGATGGAATTTGGCGCGTGCTGGTAGTGCTTGGTTCATACGTTGTTTCCTGTGACGTCAACGATGGGTCGCATCAAAACATTAAGCTACCGTTAATGCCGAACATGTAGTGGTTTTCGTTGTCCCGGCCTTCAACGGTAGATGCGTAGGCTTCTAGGGAATAATTACTGCCGTAGAAGCGAAGACCGGCATTAATGAGGAAGCCATCGTCATCAAGTACCGTATCTGAAACCGTCGTGTCGATTTCATAGGCAGCTGAAATATACGGTGACCAATTATCACCGGCGTAGCTCATCTCCGCGGTAAAGGAGAACCGGCCTAGGTCAGTGTCATCGAGAGCGACTTCTTGGCCACTACTGCTGGTGTAGCGATCGTATGATTCGCTTGTGTAGCTGTAGGCCACCTGTCCCAGCAGTGCGATGTTTCCAATCGCTGTCATGGCGTTCAAATCAACGCCCAGACCGTAGCGGTCAGAATCGTAGTCTGCTGTTTCTGGGGTGGTCGGATTGAAGGCACGCTCCTCAAGTGAGTTACTCAGAGTGGCCCAATGACCATTCGCACTCGCATAGAACCAGTCAGTGAACGTTACTCCGGCATAGGCACCAACCATAAAGCCATCATTTTCTTGACGGCCATCAATCTCCCTGAGGTCGACCCGCGCGTCCTCGTAGCCAACAAACCCGCCAAGCACCACGCTGTCGCTGACCAGGCGGTCCATGCCGAACATGAAGTTGATTGATTCACCGTCAAACTTCGTGAGGCCGTCAACGCCCGGGAGTGTTCCCGTCTGGTCATATCGGCTTGGGGTTATGTTAAGCCAGGCACTGTTGCGCAAGTCTTGACTCTCGTCGCCCGCGGACAAACCAGTGGCCGACCCTCGCGCCATAAGCGATGCCACGGCGCCGGTAAGCCCCAGTGTATTCGCTACACTTGAGCCAATATGCCCTTGAATGATGGTCGGCACTACACGGGTTATGACGCTGAGTTGTTGGGAGTTTGTTGTTTCTAGAATATCCCCTTGAATAGCTTCGTTTTCACGAGCGAGCGACAGCACAACATCATTGGCTGAGTACGCGAGTGTCGGAATCAAGTACTCAAGATTGTTGGTGACCGAATCAAACTCGCCACTTAAGCCGCCATCGGCAGATAGCAGGGTATAGGTCTGGTCTACAGCCCAGGCACTGTCATTGCTGAGCGTGACGAGCTGGCCGCCATTTAATACCGCGTTTCCAGAGACAGAGATAAAGTCTGCGGTCCCGTCCTCAAAGGCATCCATTTGAACAACTCCGCCAGCCTCGAGGGTAAAGTCGCCCTCGACTGCGAGCGTTTCCGCCACGCCTGCTTCGCCTACCGAGAGGGAGCCACTATTTAAGATACTGCCGGCGCTACCGCTCAGAGCGATGACTCCGTTTGTGGCGATGTTGAGAGAAGTAAACTGAGTATTGTCTGCGAGAGATAGCTCGCCATCGTTAAGCGTGATATCGCCCAAAGAGGAGCCCTCGGCTGTCAAAGACCAGCTCCCGTTGAAAGTGGTGGTTTCAAAATTTGTGAAAACGCCGGCGCTGTCACCGGAGCCGTTGAAGGCCAGAGAGTCACTGCCCTCGCCCCCGTCAATCTCGCCCTCTATGAGGGCGTCATCGCCGATGCTGACCTGGTCATCTCCAGCTCCAAGGTTGGTATTTGCCACGTCAAAGGTGCCGGCGATCTCCAGAGTGTCCAGGCCTGCGCCGAAAGTGAGACTTTCGCTGACGAGTGATCCAGTTGTAGACATTGAGTTGTTGCCCTCGCCGAGGGAAAGGTCGCCAGAGAGGCTGCCACTGTTAGATAAGGTGTCGTTACCCTCACCAAAGCTAATCTTTTCGGACAAGATCGTATCTTGATTGTCGAGGGAATTGTTTCCTTCGCCAAAGTTAATAGCCGCATCGATATTGCCAGTATTGACGAGTGAATCATCGCCTGCGTCCAGGTCAATGTTATTGCCTGCGATAAGCCCACTGTTGTTTAGGCTGTCGTCTGATGTCGACAGCTCAATTTGGCCATAAATGTCACCGGAGTTTTCAATGTCAAAGCTGCTAATGGAATCTGTTGTGATAGCAACTCCGGCCTCAGCGGTTTCTATATCAGCCCCGGCCTGAATAACCCCCGAGTTATTTATGAGGATAGTTGTCCCCGTATCTCCCTCGTTTAACGCATCAATCAAGAGGACTACTGGCTCAAGGTCTTCTCCCGATGCACTGCTGAGGATGACTCCTGTATTGGTGATGTTCGCGGAATTGGTCACGATCATGGGCGCTATTGACTCTGAGATAATCGTGCCGTCGTTCACCAGTGTCAGGGCTTCGCTCTCGAGGTTGCCTGCCGAGGCGAGATGATCGATGACAGACCCCGAGCCAGATACGTTGAATTGCCCATTGTTGATAAAGGTTGTGGCACCGTGAGAAGTAATAGCGGCCGCACCCGAGCTGTCGCCTGTGGCGGCCAGGATGCCGTCATTTTGGAAGGTGAGTTCGTAGCTGCTGCCCGGCTGTCCTGCCAGGACATTGCTGAAAATCAACTCGCCTGCAATCGAGCCTGACGCTTCGTTTACGATGTTGAAGGAGCCGGTGGCGCCGCCGAAAATATAGCCTTCATTTGAGCTGGAATAGGCGCCGCTGAGAGCCACGATCGCCGTTGCGGCTTGTGTCTCATCAACTCCTGCGTCGATGACACCAGTATTTATGATAGTTGTGGAAACATCCGCTCCAACCGCCAGCGCGGCAACTCCAAAGTCAGAGGAAACGCGGCCACTGGTATCCGAGGTGACGAGGATGTCACCGCTATTGGTAATCGAGATGTTATCGAGGTCGTAGGCGAAGACGGCATGGTTGCCGAGCGCGCTTATTACGCCCGAGTTGGTTACCGTCAAGTTGGCGATCGGGGGCTCGTCGGTCGACGGGTTGAAACCGGTGTCCAATAGGTAGTCATAGCTGCGGCTGCTGGCCAGTGCCACCGTGCCGCCTAAATCGGTGACCACACCGGTAATGCTTCCTGAGTTGGTGACAGTGCCACCATCCAGCATATTGACGTTATTAACGATACCGGTTTCATTGACGATAAGCTCCCCGCCATAGCGTAGGATTGTTTCTTCGTAATTTCCGTCTTTCACCGCTTCGCCGGTAAGCGTGCCGTCCACGATAAGAGTCCACGTCACGTCGGAGTCTATCCCGTTAAAGTAATCGTGGAGCACTGCGATATAGGAAGCCTTCTCGGAGATTGTAATGGAGCCACCCTCGGGATACTCCAGCGAGAGGTCACTCAAAAAGATAAAAGCCCCGGATGGGTCGTTCAGCACAATATCCTCGGCTAAAGCCTCCGGGCTAGTGCCAGCAGTCATCAACAGACTAAGACTAGCAACCGCTACAGCGCGTGGGAGTGGGTTCTCCATGAATTTTGCGTTTAACATTGGGTGTCCCCCTTTATTGTCTGGAGCTTTTTTTGTCACGGGATAGTGTACCCCTGCTGGTGGATAGCGTAATCGCTGGCCCGACACTCCGTGCTAACGGGTCGATTTGCACAAAAGTCTATCTGATTGGCGCTATTTTGCTAGTGTTTGGGTTGGGCTTGGGATTTCTGGGCGGTTGTGCCCAACCTGGGGGCTATCGGGCACTGGAAGCGCTATCAGACGAGTGGGTGCGAAAAGATGTAGTCGTGGCTGGCGTGCCCATGGTTACCTTGGCACCCTTGTCGCAGCAAGCCCGCGGCGCGCTTGTGGTATACATCGAGGGGGATGGGCGCGCTTGGGCATCGCGGCGGACCCCCTCTAAAAACCCCACCCCGGATAATGCTGTAGCACTCGCGCTTGCCCAGCACTCGGCGCCCTCGGCTCGTCTCTATTTAGGCCGCCCCTGCCAGTATCTGCTCCAGCCTTTGCCTGGCCAGTGCGAGTCCGAGATCTGGACCAATAGCCGCTATAGTCCTGACAATGTAAGAAGATTGTCTGGGGCACTAGATACCTATCTTTCCGAAAATCAGTGGCTGCAAGCGCCAGACATCTATTTGGTCGGTTTCTCGGGCGGGGGTGTTATGGCGCTACTGCTGGCTGATTTGCGCCCAGATATAGCTGGGGTGATCACGGTGGCAGGCAACCTCGATGTG